>Ga0209986_10000157_pt1 | contig 60785 bp, 44 predicted proteins | sample BlataG_FD_183168 | JGI IMG/M metagenome (GOLD analysis project Ga0209986, IMG submission 183168) | Deep subsurface microbial communities from Black Sea to uncover new lineages of life (NeLLi) - Black_00105 metaG (SPAdes) (version 2) | ecosystem: Environmental > Aquatic > Marine > Oceanic >... | reverse complement strand
TTCCGAACGGTTAGCGGTCGATCCGGCAGCAGCGGGATTGCCCCATCCCGATGGGTCGGCCCCAGAAAATCGACATCCCGAAGCGTTGTCGCCAGCCGAAATTCACCGGAAGGCTCGCCCACCACGTAGGGTCGGTCCACCACCCCGAGTTCCCGATCACCGGCAACCGCACGCGCCCGAACCACAAAGGTTCCTGACTCACCGACCGGCACCTGAAATGGGATTTCGGCAAGTGCCCCCGGCTCTTGCTCAATCCGCACGGTCTGAGCAGTCAGCCGGTGCCACTCAGACTCCGGTAGCCGCCGCCAGGACAGTTCGATGGAGTGAAGGCCCGGCTCACCGGAAAGCACCAGCCGGCCCGCAAGGTCACCCCGCGGCTGCGGCATGTGCTCGGAAACGAACGCTGCTGCCACCGGGCCGAGCATCCCATCGACCTGGGGCAGCCCCTGAATGGCGATCAGGTCAAACGCGATGGCCGGTGGCTCGCCAACGAGTGACATTTGGCCATAGCTCCATTCCAACGTCGCAACGCCGTTCTTCCGGTAGCTGTAGAGCAGCTGCGGGGCGCCGCTAGTCATTCGGACGGCAAGTCCTGTTCTTCCGGGAACCAGGGCTGCCAGCCAGCCTTGCGGGGGATGTCGTACCGCCTGGGTCTGCGAACCGCCGCCCGCCCGATACTGAAACAGACCAGTCTCAACGCCCAGATGGCCGGGCATGAAATACTTCGTCTGGTGCTCGGGGGCGGCAACCCGGTTGTGGACGGCGTACCGCACCACCCCCTTTCCGTCACCGGCGTCGGTGCTGGCCCGTACCGTGACTCCGATCACCGGACTCGACCGCTGCAGGTGCAGTGTTTTGATCAGCGTCAGCGACCCTTGCGGGCTTTGCCGTCGCAGTTCCACGGTTCCCGCCACGGCATCACTGCGCACCGTGGCCTGCCAAGGACCCTGCCAATCGCCACCGAAGGGGCTGCCATCAACGATGTCGCCCAACAGACCACCGCCAAAGGTTCTATCGGGGACCAGCAGTTCGTCCGCGGACGGCTTCACCCGAAAACTCAGAACCGACCCACCGCGGGCCGGGGATAACACCATCCGATACCAGTCGGTATTGACGCTGATGATGGCGGCCTTGTCTCCGCCAAGGTCTTGCTGCTCAAGCCAGGCGGTGTCGGTTGGCGTCCCGCCGCTGTGGGCACTGATTTTCACGTTATCGACATGCAACGAGGCGTCTGCTGACAACACCCCACTCAGGTCAAGGCGAGTGAACGGCCGGTTCGCCTTGAGTGTGAAGATATGCTTGAGCGACTGCCAGCCGCCGGCGGCCGGCACTTTGACGGCCTCGGTCTTGTCGTCAACGCCCAGACGAAACACGGCTGTCGCTTTGCTGCCCGCTGGAGCCAGCAGTTTCACATCGGCAGAAAAGACATAGGTGGTGTCCTCGGGCTGAAGCGGAACGACCGCCCGGCCGATCTGCAGGGAAAAGTTTGCCGTCTCGCCCCCCTGCGGCTGAATCCGTGCCGCCTGGCGGCCCTCGGTCTTGTCGCTGGAGTCAGCGGTGACGGTGACAGTGCCCGCACGATTCCGCACGGCCCAGCCAGACAGATTGCCACTGCTGTCAGATGCCTCCGCATTGCCGTTTGCCACGAGATTGTCGGCGGCGGATGCCCACCCAAGCACCCCAAGGAAAGGGCCGAAGAAAAGCAGCAAAGTCCCCGCCCGCTGAAGAATCGTCTGCCGCATAAAGGAAAGCTTTACAGCTCCAGAAGAAAGTCAGCTCGGCCGGGAGGACCGATATGCTCGCCAGAATTCGAACCGAACGAAGCAGCAGTTACATTCAACTGCTCCCCTTGAGGAACTATTAGTCCCCAGGTGGGGCATGGGAAACATGGTTCGTTTCCGTGGCATAAGGTCTCATCATAACATCTCACGAGGCTTCAGAAGCATGTCGCGGAGGGCCTTTTCTTCAACTTATAAATTGCGTCCTTCATTATTTCCGGCGACAGCCTGTTCATTCGGAACGGGCACTGACACGCCGGCACCTTGTCGAATGACCCGTGGACCGAAATCCGTTACCAGAATGTCAATGACACGATTGCCTGTCACCGCCGCGTCGGCCCCACGCTCGACCTGGCCCGGGCTGACCGAGGAACTGCTGCGGATGACCGCATCCCCCTGCCCTTGGTCCGAGGTTTTTCACTTCAATGGCAACCTGTTCTTGATCGATCGTGAATTCTCCATGTCGATTGCCCGAACCTCCAGCACCTCCATGACGCGTTCGGTGTCAGGTCGGTGCATGAAATCGGTCGGCGTGATATCCAGAGTGTTCTGGAAGGCGAATGACGGAAGGTCCGCCAGGTCGATCTCGAAGTACCCGTGCGGTGGCAAAACAGTATCCTGCTGCCCGCCGGCACCCGCCCCGCGAGTCTCCCGCCGGATCCGTTCGGGTGGCATGTCAGCTCCGTTGAGGCGGAACCGCCACTGATCGGAGGGGGCAGCGGCGAAGATACGCCAGGACATTATCCCGGAAAGGGAAGCCTCCCGGCTTCCTTCCGCCACCTGAAACCGAAAACTCTGTGTTTCACCGGGATGCACGAACCGAAGCGTCTGGCGGCGGGTGGCCCCCGTCTTCGTCTCGCCAGGTTCCGACGGGAAGAACTGGTAGTGCCGCGGCCCCTCCTCGATGGACTGTCGGGATGCCATCGCGCATAGCGCATCGAGGGTTTCTTTTTGGCGTTCGGGCCAGTCACAACCGAGGTTGAAACAGTGCAAACCGGCCGCTCCCGCGGCGTAGCCGTTGGCCGCCAGCGCCCGGTACTCGGAGAGGCCCATCGAAAAGAAGTCCCGGTAGGGCTTGGTATCCGGGTAGCGGCGGTTCGCGACCCACGGTTGGATCGGAAACAGCAGCCGGCATCCGGTGCCCTGCGCGTGCTCCAGGTAATCGGTCAGCGGCAGGCCGAAATCCACCCACAGGAAATCGGCGGGGGCCAAGTAGTCGACCAGCCCTTCTTTCATCCAGTATGCCGGGTCGAGGCCATTGGGCGGGCACTCGGCCAAGGTAGGCGGCACCCGCGTCCCCAGGACCAAGCGGACAGGCCACCCTTTGCGCTGCGCTTCCTCGTCCATCATGGATCGAATGGACTGGACGAAACGATTCATGATCTGCACCTGCGCCTGTGTAGCCGGACGGGGAAAGTGCATGCAATGCCGCATGAAATCCAACTCCAGCCCGTCCACCGGATACGTTCGCACGATTTCCCGCAGGATCGCCAGCCGGTGTTCGCGGACCTCCTCGAAGGAGTAGTCCAGCGTCACATCGAGCGAACCGTCTGGCCTGCGGATGCGGTACTCCGGATGGTCCAGGGCGAACCGGGGGAACAGGGGGTGAGATTCGGCCGCGTCCTTATCTGCGGCCCGGTGGTGCCCGTCGCTCATGCGTATGCCAGCCAGCAGGAGTTTGCCCCTGGCATGAGCGGATTTGACTGACTCCCGCAGTGGATCAGTGCCCTGGGCCAGCAGTTCCTCCAGAGCCCTTGCTCCCCGGCTTTCCCGGACGCCCGGCCGCCCGCCGATCCGCTCCCCGGCCTGGGTGTCGAAAAAGCAGATGTCGGGCATGGCGGCTAAGAACACGTAGGCTTGTACGGGTGAATCCAGCACGGCACCCACCCAGGCATGCAGGTCTTCCTTCGCATGACCAGGACGTGCCCGGGCAAGCACTGTGTCGTCATCGGTGTAAACGTAGGTGGGCGGCCCCGGTGGTGGATTGGCCAGGGCTGGCACGCTGGCGGCAAGCAGGAAGCACGTCATGGCGGCCAGACCCGCCCCAGCTATGAATCCCCTAGCTGTCCTTGGAAAAAGCCCTCCATGGCAATCCTGTTCGGCACGACTTATGCGGGTTAGACCGCATTCGGCCTGCGTGTATCGCCGGCTCGGGGGCGGCAAAAGTCTCGTCGCGGGGCGAGGATACGCCCAACGCTCCTCGAGCGTTCGCCGACCCCCGGGCCTACCCGTTCTGGATCTAATCCCGACTCGATATTCCGGGAGGGGTGCTCGTGCCCTGAGAGCCGGCGTAGCTGGCCAGCGGAGCCATGGATGGCGGAGCGCAGGCAGCTTCGAACGAGCGAAGGCCTGGAGGGCCACAGCGAGTGTCCGGCGACAGGGCACGGGCACCCCGACCCACGCTGGACGTCGGCGTTCCCCTCTCAAAACCAGCGCTACAATACAAGTCATCTGAGGCAGCCCATCTTGTGCCGAACAGGATTGCCCTCCATGGCCCTTGCCCGCGAATGCGGGCGAACGATAGTCCACTTGGGCACCACCCGAAAACGCCGAGGGTTTTCGGGGTTGTCGGTCGCCTCTTCCTGCGGCGGCAGACTTTTTCCACAGTCTGCTGGCGACCTGTTTTCGGGACGGTTGGCGGGTTGTGTTCATGCTGTCTCCCTCGCCCCCTTTGAGGAAGTGCCAGTCCCCAGATGGGTTGTGGAAAACATAGCCCGTTGCTTTGGCACACGTGTCACCATAACAACTCGCGAGGCTGCAAAAGCATTTTGCGAAGGGCCTTTTCTTCAATTTATAAATCGCGTCCTTCATTTTTTTCACAGACAAGATGTCAATCCGGCACTGGGGATTAACACGGCGTTATCTCCTCGAACGGCCTGCTGAACGAAGCCGTTACCAAAACGTCAACGACACGATTGCACGTCAGCAGGCCTTCGACTAGGTTGCGATGATCGTTCTGGCCTCTTGCAGATAGCACGGGGGCACTTGGTTCGCTCTGCCGCGTGGATATCCGATGCCAAATCCCGCCCTGCCCAGGCTGCCGTGTGGCGTCACTGATGTTGACCAGTTTCTGTCAACGCCGTCGGCGGCGGCGGCCCGGGCGGCAGGGACTTTCGCAGGCCCGGTGGCAGTGCTCGGAGCCGGGGGCAAGATGGGGCTGCACATGGCCGCCATGCTCCGGCAGGCTCTGGATGCGGCCGGGCGACACGATGTGCCGGTCATTGGCGTTTCCCGCTTCGGTGATCAGCGTGCCCGAGAGCGGTTCGAAGCTTTCGGCGTTCAGACGCTGGCGGCAGATCTCCTCGATGAAGAAGCAATCGCCCGGCTCCCTGATTTTCAGACGATCTATTTTCTGGCCGGCATCAAGTTCGGGACAACCGGTCAACCCGAAGCCCTTCGCCGTTTCAACGAGGAAATGCCGGCAATGGTTGCCGCCCGCTTTCCCACGGCCCGGTTCGTTGCTTTTTCAACCGGCTGTGTGTATTCATTCGCCTCGCCCGCAAGTGGCGGGAGCACTGAAGCCGACCCACCGGCGCCGCTGGGCGACTATGCCGTGTCCTGCCTGGGACGCGAGCAGTCCTTCGCCCACGCGGCAGCTCAGCAGGGCACGCCAACGGTTCTGGTGCGACTGAACTACGCGGTTGAATTTCGCTACGGGGTGCTCGTCGATATCGCCCAAAAGGTGCTGGCTGGGAAGCCGATCGACATCAGCATGGGCTTCGTCAATGTTATCTGGCAGCGTGATGCGGTCGATCAGATTCTGCAGGCAGTCTCCTTGGCGGATAGCCCGGCAGCGATTGTGAATGTGGCCGGCCTGCCGATCGTGTCGGTCAGCGACCTAGCCCACCGCTTTGCAGCGATTTTTGACCGCCCGCCGGTCCTGACCGGTGAGCCGGAGCCGACGGCGTGGTTGAGCAACCCCGCCAAGGCGCACCGTCTGTTTAGCCCGCCGACGGTCACGCTTGATCAGGCGGTCGAGTGGACCGCCGCCTGGATTGCTGGCGGAGGTGCGACACTCGGCAAGCCGACGAAGTTTGAATGCCGGAGTGGCAGCTTTTAGTGAAGGCCGCGACAGCGACGAACTGGGAGAGGACTGGGGATGGAGACCGCAGCGATTCGTGCGCAGCTTGCCGCAGGGCTTGTGATTCCAGCGCAACCGTTGGCGCTTGACACGTCCCGCCGGCTCAGCGAGCGGCATCAGCGGGCGGTCAGCCGCTATTACCTCGATGCCGGGGTGGGCGGCATCGCGGTGGGCGTGCATTCGACCCAATTCGCGATTCGTGATCCGCAGCATGGCCTCTACGAGCCCGTGCTGGGGCTCGCAGCCGAGGAGATTGACCGCCACGCCGAGGCCATTGGGCGGCCGATCGTGAAAATTGCCGGTCTCTGCGGGGTGACGCGGCAGGCCATCGCCGAGGCCGACCTGGCAGCGGAGCTTGGATTTCAGGCCGGGCTGTTGAGCCTGGCGGCGGTCAGTCATTTGCCGCTCACTGACCTGACCGAACACTGCACCGCGGTGAGCCGGCAGCTGCCGCTGATCGGCTTCTATCTCCAGCCGGCGGTCGGCGGGAGGGTGCTGCCACTCGAGTTTTGGCGACGCTTTGTCGAGATCGACAACGTGGTCGCGATCAAGATCGCCCCGTTCAATCGGTATCAGACGATCGACGTGGTGCGGGCCGTGGTCGAGGCTGGCCGAGACGATATCGCCCTCTACACGGGGAACGACGACGCGATCGTCAGCGACCTCCTGACCACCTGGGTATTCAAGCGTGATGGCATACCGGTGCGACGGCAGTTCGCCGGCGGGCTGCTTGGACACTGGGGCGTCTGGACCCGCCGGGCCGTCGAGCTGTTCAATCGCATCAAAACCGCTCGGTCAGCTCCGAGTTTGCCGGCTGAGTGGTTAACGGAAGCCGTTGCGGTGACCGACATGAATGCCGCGGTCTTCGATGCGGCAAATGGTTTCCGGGGTTGCATCCCCGGCATTCTCGAGGTGTTGCGACGGCAGGGGCTTGTGCCATCTGCCTGTTGCCTCGACCCTGCAGAGACGCTCTCCCCAGGGCAGACCGCCGAACTCGATCGGGTCACGGCAGCCTACCCACACCTGGTGGACGACACGTTCGTGATGGAACATCGTGATCGGTGGCTCTCAGCCTGACCGGAGGCGGCCGAAATCGTCCACGGACAGCCCACACCTACTCGGAGATCTCACTAATGCAGGTACGTCGCCGCCAGTTTGTCGCCTCCGCCGCAGCGGTTGTCCCCGCGGTCGCCTGCCAGCCGCTCGTGTTCGCTGCGGCTGACACTGCCTCCGGTCCCCTGGCGATTGCGTCCTTCGGGTTTGATGTCACGCCCCCGCTCGGCCATTCGTGCTGCGGTGGGTGGATCCCTGACCTTACCGTCATCGATGACCGGCTTGAGGCGATCGGCTTCGTGCTGCTCGGGGCTGATGAGCCGATTGTGGTTTGTGCTGTTGACTGGTGTGCCCTTGCAAATTCGGCCCACCTTGAATGGAGACGGGCGCTTGCCGAGGCTGCCGGCACATCGCCCGATAGGGTGGCGGTTCACTGCGTCCATCAGCACAACGCCCCGTTCGCCTGCCTTGATACAGAAGCACTCGTTGCCGCCCAGGGCGATCTGCCGCATGTCATCGATACCGCATTTTTTCAGCGGGTACTCGATGCCGGACGCCGGGCTGTTAGGGCAGCGATTCCTACAGCGCGGCCCTGCACGCACATCGCCACCGGTCAGGCCCGAGTGGACCGCATCGCCAGCAACCGGCGAGTCGATCGTGCCCCCGAGGGTCGGGTTGGCCGCAGCCGCACGAGCGCCTGTACGTCAGCAGCCCTGCGTGCCTTGCCCGAGGGACTCATCGACCCGTTCCTGCGGACGGTGGCCTTCTATGACCATGCCGAGCAGGTCGTCGCCTGTCACTACTATGCCACCCACCCGATGAGCTACTACGGGGATGGTCGTTGCACGAGCGACTTTGTCGGACTGGCCCGCAAACGCCGTCAGGCAGAGACCCCTGGGGTCCGACAGCTTTACTTCACCGGCTGCGCAGGAAACATCACCGCAGGGAAATACAACGACGGTTCTCCCCACGCCAGGGAAGTGCTCACCAGTCGGCTGTACGATGGAATCGTCAGATCCGAGCAGGCACTTGAGCCACAGCCCCTGCAGCGTGTGGCCTGGCGAACGGCTGAGATCCTGCCCACCCCACGGGCGACGTTCGCTGCCGATACGCTCAGCCAGCAGATTGCCGCGGACGGTGCGGCGGTGCTTGAACGTACCCGTCCGGCCTACATGCTGGCCTGGCTTCAACGGCTGGCGGCGCAGCGACCGGTGTTGCTCTCCGCCCTCGAAGTCAATCAGGCGACGCTGCTCCACCTGCCCGCCGAATGTTTTATTGAATACCAGTTGCGGGCGCAGGCGCTGTGTCCAGACCGGTTTGTGGCGACGGCCGCCTACGGGGATGGCGGAGCATGGTACATCCCCATCAAAGAAGAATACCGCTGCGGTGGCTACGAAATTTCGGTTGCCTTCAGCGAACCGACTATTGACGACCTGATCACAGCCGCATTGAAACGGCTTTTGCAATGCTAACTGTCTGCGGAAAAATCCATCCATGGCCGTCACCCTCCTGGCCAGCCACCGTAAGGGCCTGCCGCAAGGGAATCCTGGCAGGCCTCATGCTCGCTGCCGGTGCGCTCCAATGCGGTCGCGGCTACGCGGAAGCCAAGGGGTGGTTCGTTGGGGTCGCCCGGGCCCGAATCGAGTCTGAGGACGGTGAGCAGGCGGCTCATGACACGGCTGCTGCTCACCGCTGGGCCAAGGCGATTGTCTTCCAAGATGCGACCGAGACCCGGCAGGTTCTGGTGAGTCTCGCCGGAATCGATCGAGAAACAGCACGGCACATGACGGCAGCCATCGGGTCAGGTCACAGCCTGCCACGGCAGGCGATCGTGCTGGTAAGCGGCTCAGCGGATCACTCGCTGGCGGTTTCCCCAGAAGCCGCCAGCCTTCAGCCGGCTGTTCTCAAACTGGTCGACGCGGCAATCGCCGCCCTCCGGCCGGCTGAGCTGGCATGGACCGTTGGTCGTGCCCATTTCGCGGTCAATCGCCTCCACAATCGGGAAGCCGACGTGCCTGCCCTGCGGGCCGCTGATCGGCTTGCCGGCCCGGTCGATCACGATGTGCCGGTGTTAATCGTCCGTGAACCCGGACTGGACGGGAGTGCTGACGTGCGGGCAATTCTTGCCGGCTATGCCTGCCGGGCTGCCGGGCTGGCTTGCGCTCACGGTGCGCGTGACTGGCACGACTACGCGGAGCGTGAACTTGAGCACCGATACCCGAAGTCGATCGCTCTGATCTGGCAAGGCTGCGGCGGCGACCAAGCCGCACTGCCCCAGGGAACGGTTGCTCTCGCCAAGGGACATGGAGCCGATCTTGCCGCCGCGGTCACGGCCGCCGTCGAGCGGCGGCTGGTGCCGATTCAGGGCGACCTGACCGCCATCTGTCAGGATCTGCCGCTCGCAGTTCCCCCTCGTGGCCACTCCGGTTATTCCGGGAATCGAGTGCAGCAGACGCCATGCTGCGGGGAGGATCCAGCGGAGCCGGGCGAAGCGGTCAAGGATGGCGACCGGGAAGACCGCAAGGCGGTCCTTTCCTCCGTGCAGGCCTGGCGGCTGGGCGACGGGCCGCGCTGGGTGTTTCTGCGGGGCACGCCCGTTGTCAATGTTGCCTTGCGGCTGAAGGCCGAACTGGGCTGCGGCCAAACCTGGGTGGCTGGTACTGGTGCAGTCGACCTGGCAATTGGCCAGACGAAAGCGAGCCAACATGCAATTGTCGCAACGGTTCGTGAACAGATAGCCGTCATCAGCGGCGTCGCTGCAGAACCGCCACCCGCAATCACGCCGCCGCCGTATCCCAGCCACGCCGATCTGACAGTGGTCTGGGATGACACGGTGGGCGGCGTTCGGCCGATCGAATCCCCCGCCGACTGGGAACAGCGACGGTCCGACATCCTCGCGGGGATGCAGGCCATCATGGGACGGCTTCCGGGCGACGCTGAACTCGGCCCACTCACGGTTGTGGAACGCGGCCGCGATGAATTGCCCGGCTGCTCTCGATTACTGCTGAGCTATGCCGTTGGCAACGGGCGGTTCGCGACGGCCCACCTCTACCTCCCGGTGGAAGCCGCTGCCGCTGATCTGTTGGGGAGCGACGGCCGCCGGCCGGCGGTGCTCGCGCTGCATCCAACCTCACCACTTGGCAAAGATGTCGTCGCCGGGGCTGGGCCGCGGGCCAATCGTGCCTACGGCATTGAACTGGCCCAGCGGGGCTATGTTGTGCTCGCCCCCGATTACCCGTCGTACGGGGAGCTGGCGGACTATGACTTTCAGCTCGACCCCTACATTTCCGGCACCCTCGCCGGCATCGTGAACCATCGCCGCGGGGTGGATCTGCTCGCCGCCCGCCCCGAGGTCGATGCCGCTCGGATTGGCGCAATCGGCCACTCACTTGGCGGTCACAACGCCATCTTCATCGGGGCGTTTGATTCCCGGATCAAAGGCGTGGTGTCGAGTTGCGGCTGGGATCCGTTCCACGCTTACCGTGACGGGCACCTCAAGGGATGGGCACAAGACCTTTACATGCCGCGGGTCAGGGAGGTCGCCGGCTGCAATCCGGACTGCATGCCTTTCGACTTCCCCGAAGCGGTGGCCGCACTCGCCCCCCGCGGTTTCTTTTCAGCGAGTCCGCTGGGTGACCACAACTTCTCAGCCGCAGCTATTGCCGCCGCCGCGCCATCGATTCGGCTGGTCTACGAGCGACTTGGCGGTGACGGTCAGTTCGTGCTGCGGCAGCCTGATTGCGGGCACGATTTTCCTCCGGCAACCCGGGCAGAGGCGTATGCATTTCTCGACCGAGTGGTCGCCGGCAAGGAACCGAAAAAAGGCGCGGGTGGCTCAACCGGCGAACCGTCGCCCTGACTTTCACTTTATTGACCGCTCGCTTGCACTTCTTCGTGGCAGATCTGCCATCTTCCGATTCGTTGTTCGGCAAACTCCTGTAGAGTGTCGCAGAGCATGAGTTTGGCACGCCTGAATTGAGATCATCCCCCCTCTCCAACGATGACACCTCACGCAGTCCAGATCCCCTCGCAGCGCAAGGTTGAACGGCCGCTCATCGCGATTGTGATGGACACCGCTGTTTCGTTCGATCGCGAAATCATTGCAGGAGCGGCCCAGTACGCCCGGGAGGCGGGTGATTGGCAGCTCTATGTTGAGGAAGAACGCGGCCACCGACTCCCCAACCTCGATGAATGGAACGGCCAGGGCATTCTGGCATCGTTTGATGATCCGGAGGTTGTCGAGGCGATCGTCGCGTCCGGCGTGCCTGCTGTGGCGGTCGGTGGGATGGGCTGCTACGACCCGGCGCTCGGAATTCCCCGCGTCGCCACCGACCATGGCCAGATTGCCACCCTGGCAGCCGAACATTTTTTGGAGCGGGGCCTTGAGGTCTTCGGCTATTACGGCCCCCCTGACAGCAACATCCTGCGGTGGTCACGAACACGAGCCGACGCCTTTGCAGGGCGGGTGGCCGAAGCCGGTTTTTCCTGTGATTGTTTTACAGCGGTCCAAGGCCCTGAGGATTGGTCGCGGTTGCAACAGGATCTCAGCAACTGGCTTGCCGCACTGCCGAAGCCAGTGGGGGTAATGGCGTGCGATGACAGCCGTGCTCGGCATGTACTGGAAGCCTGTCGCACCCAGGGGCTCCGCGTCCCGCACGATGTCGCCGTGATTGGTGTCGATGACGATGAACTGATTTGTGAACTGGCCGTGCCCCCGCTGACGAGTATCCGCCAGGCCGCCCGCCGGATCGGGTACGAGGCGGCCCGTCTGCTGGATGCCCAGCTGAGTGGCCCCTCTGGGGTTTCGGTGCCGCCGCAGGCCACCGGCATTCTGGTGCCACCGATTGGCATCGTTGCCAGAGCTTCCACCGACACACTTGCCGTGCGGGATCCAGCCATTGCCCACGTCATTCGCACGATCCGTGAACGGGCCTGCCGCGGGCTGACGGTCGAGGAGCTGGCGGCTGTTTCCGGGCTGGCCCGATGGAAGCTGGAAAAATCGTTCAAGGAGATTGTCGGCCACTCGGTGCATGACGACATCGTGCGGGTGCGGCTGGCCGAGGTGCAGCGGCTCCTCCGCAGCACTGACCTGCCGCTCAAGGCCGTCGCTCCCCGGACAGGCTTTCACTCGGTCCCCTACCTCATCACGGTCTTCCGACGGCACTTCGGCATCACCCCTGCCCGGTTCCGCCGCCTGGAAACCGATCGCACGGTCGCCGCCATCGACGGGGTCAAAGATGGAGAATAAGGAGACGCTCTCAAGCGTCACGGGATTGCGTCGAGTCCGCTGAGCAACTGACCAAGCCCCTCGAAGGAAAGCCTGCCGCTCATGCAACATCTCCTGGCATTTATCCGATCGATCGGCCCGGCGATCATCGTGGCTGCCGTGGTCTGTGGCCCCGGCAGCATGCTCATGAGCTCCAAGACGGGGGCGATCTATGGCTACTCGATGATCTGGCTGGTCGCTGCAGCCGCCACTCTGATGTGGAGCATGGTGGCATTGTCGGCCCGGCTCGGTGTGGTGCTGGAACGGACGCCACTGGGCGAGCTTGCCGCCCGACTGGGCCGGCCGGTGGCTGCGATTGTCGGAACACTTCTGTTCCTGGTCGTTGTCGGTTTTCAAGTGAGCAACAACGTGGCAATCGTGGCCGCAGTCGAGCCCTTCCTGCCGGCCCCCGAATCCGCCGCCGGCCCGCGGGGGCTCACGCTGCCGCTGACAATCCTTTTCGCCGTCAATCTCTTCATGCTGGCGGTGCTCTACCGGTTTGGAGACCTTTACCGGCCGATCGAGCGTCTCCTCAAGGCCATCGTTTTGGTTGTGATCTCGGCGTTCACGATCAACCTGGTTCTTGCCGGACCCGATCCAGCGGCAATGCTCGCCGGGCTTGTGCCGTCGCCACCACCGGGCGGGTTTGCCACCATGCTCAAGCCTCGCGCCGACCCGAATGTCACCGTGCTGCAGGCGCTGGTTGCCACCACCTTTTCGGTTGCCGGTGCGTTCTTTCAGGCTTACAGCGTGCGGGCGCGTGGCTGGACGCTTGCTGATGCCCGCCAGGGCATGGTCGATTCACTCGTCGGCGCGGGCGTCTTGGCGGGCGTGTCGATTATTCTGATGAGCACGGCAGCCGCTGCCCTGCATCATGCCGGCGTCGGGTCCGCCGACCTTGCCACCATCGGTGATGTCGCCCGCCAGCTGGAACCACTCTTCGGCCCGTATGCGACCCTCGTCTTCAGCACGGGTGTGTTTGCCGGCGGCTTCGGCGCGTTCATGGTGAATGCCCTCATTGGCGGCAACATGCTTGCTGACGGCTTTGGCTGCGGAGCGACGATGAACAACATTGGCACCAAGCATGCCACGGCGGCGGCGGCAATGATTGCCATGATCATCGCCGTCGGCTGCCTGCTGGCAGGCGTGAAGCCCGTGGCCGCGATCACGATGGCGCAGGCATCGACGGTGATTGGGCTGCCGGCACTCTCGCTGGCGCTGCTCTATCTTGCCACCCGGCCCGAACTTGTGGCCGAGCGGCGGATTCCCCGTTGGATGCTGGTTGCCGCCTGTCTCGGCCTTGCGGTCACGCTCTTTCTCACCGCCCGTACATTCATGCAGCTGTGGGGACTTTTTGGGTAACCGGCCAAGCTTGCGAGCAGACTGAGAAAATCGTCTCGAGCCGCCAGCTGGAGTCCGCACTGGGGGAGCTGGCCGCATCAGCTGCCCTGCGGCCGCTGAACGCGTCAGGCAACAACTGGTGTGTCGTTATTCTTTTCGACGACATCCCCGGAATCCATGCCCAGGACTGCCACAATCGCAACACCATAGGCGGCCGCGCAAACCAGAAAGACTTCCTGCCAGTCGTTGTTCGCATCGAGCGTCGCCAGCACCCAGGGGAGGAGCTTGGCCGCTGCTGACGCGCCAAAGTTCCCCCACATATTGGCCCAGCCAGCAACGGTGCCCACACTGCGCCCGCCGACGTCCTGCATGAAAGCCCAAATCGCCGGGATGCCGAGGTCGGTCGCAAACGATACGATCGCACAGCAGAAAATAACGCCCCAGGTGGAGGTTGAGACGATGCAGCCCAGATAGGCAGAGCCGGCAAGCAGGCAGCCCACCACCACGGGTGCAACACGGCCCCACCGTGGGCCAAACAGGCTGGTGGTCCAGTCGCAAAAGGGCCCTCCGGCCAGCATGCCGAGCATTCCGCACGCCAGCACGATCGTCACCAGCTTGCCCCCTTCGACCGCTTCAACCCCGCGGACATCACTCAGGTAGGTTGGCAGCCAGGTCACCAGAAAGGCCCACCCGACGTTGATTGAGGTCTGCGTCAGGCAACTGAGCCAGACACTCCGGTTGCGGCAGACGGCCGCGAGAATCTGGCCTAGGCTGGCAAGCGTTGGGGGCTCTTCGTGGGCTGTTGCCGGCAGCAGGGCCCGCTCAGCGGCGTTACACCGCGGGTGTTCTTCTGGTCGGTCGCGAACGATCCACCACCATGCTGCCGCAATGCCAATTCCGACGATGCCGTCAATCACCAGTGCCGGACGCCAATTCCCAAAGGTCACGATCATCCAAGCGGTCAGCACTGGGGCAGCGGCACCGCCAATGCGGCCCCCAAATGTCACCAAGCTGCTGGCTCGCGCCCGCGCCGTCGGCGCCGCCCAGCGGCGGATGACGGCGCCGCAGGTCGGGTAGGCACCCGCCTCGAAAATTCCACAGCCCAGGCGGGCAAACAAGAGGCCGAGGAAACCGCCAGCAAGGCCAGTCAGAGCTGTCATGACCGACCAGCCGACGATATAGATCGTCAGCATCCGGCGGGCACCGAATCGGTCACTGGCCCAGCCTGACGGCACCTGGCAGAAGGCATAGGCCAGAAAAAATATGCCCAGGACGGTGCCGATCTGCTCCTTGCTCAGGGGCATCTCTGACCGGAAGGAGGCCGACTTGACGATCTCACCAAGGCAGATGCGATCGAGGTAGAGGATAAAGGCCATTGCCACGCTGACAGCAATGACAGTGTGGCGAACACGCGTTGGACGGTTGTGCATCGTGCGAATTGCCCGTCCGTGGTCGGGCCTCCCAATTTCACTGGCTCGGCTCAGGTGGTTTCAGCGATTCAATCCATTCCCGCACCACAGCCATCCCGGCCTCGTCGATGCGGCTGGTGGCCAGCTGCGGCATCTGCCCCCGTCCCCGGCGGGAGATTCGCGTGTAGAGCACGGACCGGGCGGGGGCCCCGGCGGCGATGATCCGGGCGTCAGGCAGGCCAAAGGTTGAGTGGAGCGGCGGTTCCTCGACCAAATGTTGTGTGGCAAGCTCGTGCTCGCCGAACGCCGAGCGGAACAGGAGGCTGAACAGCGCGTTCCCCCCGCCTGACATTTGGTGGCACGAGCCACAGTTTGAATGGAGATAGGACCGCGCCCGGCTGGCAAGATCGGCGGTCACATCGAGTGGATTGACAAGCCGGTTGGTCACAACGGGTGACCTGGAAAGCATTCGCGACTGGTGGTTCGCAGCCGTCTTGTCGGCGGGATCAGCCGGTGCGATCCAGCTGGCAATTGCCGCCTGCACCCGTTGCTTGTGGGCCAAACGCGTCTCATCCTCGGCTCTCGGCGGCAATGACTTCCGAAACGTTGTCACGGCATCCTGCCACCAGTCCGACCTGAGCATGCCCAGATGCTCGAGCGTCCGGAGTTGGTTGTCAGTTGCATGGTCGGCTCCCAAGACAGCCGCATAATCGAAATCGCGGTTGAGCTGAACGGTACAGAGTCCGAGCACGAAGTTCGACGCCCGGCTGTGGCAGACCATGCATTCGACCCGCGAGGGATAATGCCACTGCAGCGTCTTCACGCCCTCAGGGTTGTTGCCACCGGCCACGGCACCGATCGTGAAGATGCGATCCTTGCCTGCCGCTTCCACCAGCACGGCATCGGTCTGGTCGGCATTCCATTCATAGCTGTAGCCCGCCCATTCCCCCTCCTCCTTCAGCATGAAGCGTGTTTCGATCCAGTGTCGTGCGGCTGGATTGCCAGCTTCGTGCTCGATCGCGAATGATTTGACCAGCACCGTCCCGTCGGGAAACTGCCAGCCATTTTCATTCGTGACGTGGATTGGCTCTGGCTCGAGCTGGTGCTGATCACCAAGCCGCGATGGCACCGCCATGAACCGGACCTTGTGTGTGCCGTCACTCCAGAGTGGTGAATTCACGCCGTATGGGATTACCCCGGCCGCCATCGTATGGTCGGTGATCGAGGCAAAGAGCCCGCTCTCCGACAGCCGCTGGGGAAACGACCGCTGAACCGCGGGAGTGGGCGGCCGCCGGGCGAGGCGATGGATGCCACCCTGTTTCGCGGCCTGATGGTCAGACATCAGAATGTCACCCCGATCGGTGACACAGAAACTGGTGATCTGCAGCGTGGTATCGGCAATCAGATCGTGCCGGAGGACGCGTTCGCCGTCGTGCTGAGCGGCCCAGATACGCCCTGTCGAATAGTCTCCGTAGAGATAGCAGCCCCGAAGTTCCGGGAAGCGGTCACCGTGGTACACGACCCCGCCGGTGAGTGATCGCGACTCAGCGTGGGAATGCTCAAACGTCGGTGGGGAGACCGGATCGGGGCCGGGTGTTCGATCGGTCGCAAAGGGGTGGCTCCCCTCAAACCGGCTCCAGCCATAATTCGCGCCGCGCTGTAAAAGATAGACCTGCTCCCAGAGGTCTTGGCCGTTGTTCCCCACCCAGATGTGTCCGGTGCTGGGGTCGCAGGTGATCCGCCACGGATTTCGCAACCCGTAGGCCCAGGTTTCCGGCCGCACCCCCGGCTGGCCGACAAATGGATTGTCTGACGGCACCAGATACACGTGCCCCTCGGGCCGATTGGCCGCCTCCGGATGATCAACGTCGAGCCGTAGGACCTTGGCCCGCAACCGACTCAGATCCTGCCCCACACAATCGGCATCGAAATCACTCGTCCCATCGCCAGACGTGACATAGAGCATGCCATCTGGCCCGAACGCGGTGTCACCGCCGTCATGGCCATCTGAGTCCCATTCGATGATCAGCCGGGCCGAGTCGGCATGAAACGTATACGGAGGGTGGGGATCGATTCGGTAGCGGGTGATCCGGGTCATCCGGTCAGCCGTCTCGCCGTCTTCGCCTGCTGGTGTCTCGTCACTGGAGTGGCGGGGACCATTACTTCCGATGAAGACGTAGCCATTCTTGGCAAAATCAGGATGGAACGTAATCGAGTAGTGGACGGTGCCGTACTTTCGTTCGGGGTGGTCAGCGGGAATGAGGGTCTCGGGGGCGAATGCAGCCGGGCTATCACGCAGTCGCAGGATCTGCGACGGCCGGCCCGCGGCAGGTTCCGTCGCGACCAGCAACCGATCACTGCCGGGCTGCGCCGCGACCACGATGGCAGCATCCATGCCCGCCTTCGGATAGACCGGTTCCACGACGTATGGCGGCGGCGGCTCGGGTGCCCCGGCAACCCTGTTTGTCGTGACTGGCACATACACAGGGATACCGTACGGCTTGCTCACGCCCGACTGGTCGGGGCTGAGGAAGCGGATTGAGGCACGATCCCCGGGGAATTGCCAATCTGCCGCAGGTTGCAAGCCCAGCCGTCCTGAGCGAGAACGATTTGGCGTTTCAGACGCCGGCAGGGCATCAAGCCGCCCAAACGCAGACCACCACTCGTCGCCAGGCTCGGGGCGTCCCCCGGTGGGGATGAGTTCGCTCCAGGGAATCCCCAACTCCACCGTCCAGCCCTGATTCTGATCGTTCGCCCCGCCCCCCGGAACGCGGGCCGAAACCGCAGCGGCAAACTGCAACGCTCGTTTCCGCCGGAAGACACCATCCTCTTCTCGCCACTGCACAACCCAGCCCGACCACGTGTCGTCAGGTCTGACCTGAAACTGGTACGAGTCGCCCTGCTCGACGTCCGGCCTCAACCAAACCTCGAGGCGTCCATCTGAAAGCCTCGCACTCGCAGGCTTTTTTTCTGTGGTCCTGTTCGCATCGCCATTGAGATCGGCCGTGACGTAGAGTCGTTCGCGGTCCCACAGCAGCCGGGCCCGCGTCGCCCCAGGCTGCCCTGTGGCTCCGGCTCTAAGTAAAGGCATCTCCGACTGACCAACCGCCACCGCGGCCTGCCAGGCCGGCTCATCACTCCGGCCGTCTATTGTGATGGGCCCTTCAGTAAATCGACAATCGTAGTGAGCGTCCGCTGCGGTCGCTGGGTTGCCGGTTCCAGTCCCCAGCAGGAGCAGCCCCCACAAAAACCGAATGCAATTCTTCACGCCAGCCATTGACAGTCCCTCTGCCATTTATGTGAACGAGGTGGACCGCCGACAAACCCGCAGGCGACGCTCCCTCACAGTTCCGAGCAGCTGTGGAAATTGTCTGCCGCCGCAGGCTGCGGCAATCGGCACCCCGAAAGCATTCAACAAGTTCAAGCGTTACCTCAGTGGAGAAAGACCATGGAAGACTTTCCCACAGACGCCAGATTTTAGCCCCCAGGCCACCCCACGACTGCTGCAGCCAACGCAAGAAAAGCTTTTCATTTTTGGGCCCACAACTTCACTATTTCGCGGAATGCCCGGTGGCTGCGAACAGGTTGTGATGGCCCGACTGATTCTCCGGCATGGCGCGGAAAAACCCCGCTACCTTGTCAGCGGAGGCGGCACCTCAGCCGCGTAGGCATCGTAGGCCGCGGCAATGCCTGCCGCCCGCTCGTCTCCACGATGAAAGATGAACCGGTGCCGGAGTGAAAGCCGCTCCCCGGCCACAAGGGCGACCGCACCGCTTTCCGCGGCCGGGTTCATTTGCTTGAGCCCAAAGGGATTCGCACAAAACAGGCCATACGTACGAACATGCCAGGCCGTGGGATGGCGAAAACTTGTTGGGTGGTTGAGGATTGCTATTCCGAGATGGTCACCTTCAACGGGGCCATGATAATCGACCCAGTCGGCTCGCAGCGACCAGGCCGCTGCGTCGCGGGCGCCGTTGCTGTTGACAATCGTGCCTCCCAGCCCTCGGTCAACGGTCATGCTGTCGGGCACGCGAATATACACGCCGGCATCCTTCATATCGGCGAGCTCGACGGGGCCATGGTTGGCAACAAGATCAATATCGACATCGATAAGAGAGGCCCCCGCCGCGAACGAAAATGTCATCCGTCGTTCTTCCGTCATCAGCGGCCTGTTAGCCGCATCGACAACATCATTGACTGCGTGAATGACGGCCTTCGGTCCCTCCGTGACCGCTCGGTAGCACAGGTGCCGGATCCCACCAACCCGCGCAAGTCGTGTCGCGTGTCGCGTGTCGCGATAGCTCGCATCCTCGGCCCAGGTGTCGAAGCCGTTGACACTCTGATGGCCAAACGTCAGCCCCCGTTGATGAACGTGGTCATCCGTCTCGCCCGGCACATGGGCCATGGGGAAGCTGCGTGTCATCGGCTTTCCGGTAGGACCGATAATCCGCCAAAGAAACGGCTTGTTCGCCCGGTCAACGATGTATTCGGCGATCGGCCGCTCGTCGAGTCGCACGACCACGCCACCGGTGGCCGTACGCTGCACGGTAAAGGCCTCCTGCTGTGCAACTGGCCGCTGCTTTGCCGTTTGCTCACTGTCGGCACCCAAGGTCGCCGTACTGAAAACAACGCCTCCAACTACGATGAGCAGACCTTGGCCAATCAAAACCAGAACGAGACGCCAACGGGAACAGACCATGTTGCCCACACCTTGTTAAAATTGATCAGCCGGGACCACAGTGCTGATCGACGTGGCCGGTAGCCGCCCCGGCCAATGCCCGGGCAGGATTGACCTGGGTGACGATTGCAATGTCTGCAGCCGACAGGCCGACATCCGTTCGCAGCACTTCACAGATTCGGCTCATCGAAGCAGTCGAGCCCACCAAATGTGAGCGGTCAGGTGCCCACGCTGCCCCCTTCGCATCGACAACCACATCTTGTCCGGCCAGAGAAAATCGCCCCGCTCCCATCCCACCGGCAGCCGTGGCGTCGGTAATAGCAATCACTCGTTCGATGCCGACCGCGCGGACGACCGTGCGAATCATCGCCGGCGGCAGATGAACGGCATCTGGAATGACCGTTACCCACCGGAGCCGATCGGCTGCAAGCACTCGCTGGATGATGTTGTCGTGGCGGTGCAGTGAAAGCGGGCAGCCGTTGCCAAGGTGCGTGAAGCAGCTGAGCCCAGCGTCGATCGCTTCCTCCAGCGTGACAGGAGCAGGATCACAATGCCCTGCAGCGACCAGAATTTTCCGCTCCGCAAGCCACCGGGTCGTTGCCAGGCCGGCATCGCATTCCGGAGCGAGCGTAACCAGCCGGATAAGTCCCCGACCAGCATCGACCAACTCGCTGGCTACCTCAGGACTTGCCGGCAGTACGTACGCGGCTGGATGGGCCCCGACGTACCCCGTTTGTGGACTGATGAAAGGCCCTTCCACATGAATGCCTATCATCACGTCGGCGATCAACGGATCAGCTGCATGGAGTGCCGCAAGCCTGCTGATCCGGTCGACCATGAGGTCGCGGCGGTCGGTGATGATGGTGGCAAGCATCCGCCCACCGCCGTCCTGCTGGACGGCCTTACATGCCGAGCGGAGATCGGCGGCACTGAGGGTGTCGGCATTGAAGTCGATGCCCTTATAGCCGTTGAGCTGCAAATCAAGCGGTTGCATCGGCCATTACTTGACGGGGAGGGCACAGGCTCGCAAGAGGCTGGCGGCCTCTCCATCGAGCTCAAGGAAACAGCAGGAATGCTGCTGCAAGATCGAGGCTGGCACGGACGGTGTGACGGGGCCTTCCACCGTCGCCTGCACCGCATCGGCCTTGCGGCGATCGGGCACCGAGCAGACCAGCGTGTCGGTGGCAAGGATCCGTTGCACCGACATTGAAATGGCCTGCCTCGGCACCGCTTCAAGCGATGGAAACCAGCCTTCGCCCACCTGCTGTTGCCGACACCGTTGATCGAGCGCGACGACATGGTACGGAGCGGTCGCAGCGAAATCGGCCGGCGGGTCGTTAAAGGCGAGGTGGCCGTTCTCACCGATACCGATCATGGTAACGTCAAACGGCCCCTCGGGCACGAGGCCCGCCAGGCGATCGCATTCGGCGGCAGGGTCGGCCGCCATTCCGTCAAGTTCATAAAAAGCGGCCGGCGGAGTGGGGAGTTGCTGAATAAACCGTTCCTGCAGGAACCGACGAAAGCTTGCCGGATGGGTCGATTCGAGGCCGACGTACTCATCGAGGTGGAAGATGGTAATCAGCTTCCATGGGATCGCCTCAACGGCGGCCAGTTCGGCGAGTGTCTCAAACTGGGATGACCCGGTGGCGACCACCAGCGTGGCCGCGTCCTTTCGCGTACAAGCTTCAAGCAATGACCGGGCGGCAACATTGGCCGCAGCACGACCAAGCGCGGCCCGATCGTCATGCACTGAAATACGAAGGTGCGACATGAAACCCCCGGCTGGCAACTTTCACAGGTAAAAACACTTCCGGGAATCGTACCGTCTGGGGGTTGCGTGTTTTCGAGAGGTCGCAGTTTTTTGTTTCACTTTTCGTGAGAGTGATCGATCTCCCGACTTCAAATGGGCGGGGGCCGCTGATCGATCAAGGGCGAACCAGCCGTCCTGATGGCCCACCATGCAGCAGACACGTTCCAGCTTGGCCACGACTGATTCTGGCCGGTGAATGCCGGCAGCGAGAAAAAAAACGTCGCAGCTGCAGCGGCCCTATTCAGCATCCGCCACGAGCAGTTGGACCGCCTCACCGGGCGTTTTACCGTCCTCATCCACGCTCCGATTGGCCGCCCGCATGGCAGCCACGCTGAAGCGGTTGACCAGGGGCCGGAGGGCGGCCACCAGGGGGCGGTTTTCGGCCGCTTCCGGCGACAGCAACAGGACCGCGTCATACGGAGGGAACGCCTCCTCCGGATCGTCGAGCACCGCCAGACTGAAGGCATCAATCCGGCCATCAGTCGAAAAACCGGCAGCGACATCGACCTGGCCATCCGCCACGGCCTGGTACATGAAGGTGGAATCCATGCCGACTTGCTGAATACCAGACAGCCCATAGAGCGAACGCACCCGTTCCCACTCGGGCCGACCGAAAAATTCGGGGTCTCCAGCGATCCGAAGTTGGCCGGCCAACGGTGTCAGATCGGCAATGGTCCGCAACCCCCGGCCGCTGGCCTGGTCGGCCTGCACGACCAGGGCATAGGTGTTCTCAAAGCCGAGTGAGCCGAGAGCGACGATGCCAAAGTCATCGTAAAGCCGCCCCGCAACGGCCACCCGCATTGCCGCCCGCCCAATCGGCTCGGGCTCCTTCAGCACCGTGCTCCAGAGCGTGCCGGTGTAATCGACATAGACATCGACGGTGTTCTTTGCCAGGGCATCGAAGACGATCGTGCTCCCCATATTGCCAAGGGCCTTCGGAGTGCCGCCGGCAGCCCGCACCCGATTGGCAATCAGTTCGGAGAGGATCAGCTGTTCGGTGAAACCCTTGGCCCCGATGCTGATCGTCTGCCCCGCGAGCGGTGGGAGTGTCGCTGCCGCCGCCGGGGTCGTACTGGTGCCGCCGTTGCCGGCCACCATGCCGGCAAAGCCTTTGGCCGTGGAACGAAACAGCTGCGGGGCAAGGCCAACAAACAATAGGGTGGCCAGGCCCGCCGTCGCCGCCCAGACAACCGCCATCCGCCGCCGCTGCAGACTGGTTTCAATCACCGCGATCAACTGATCCAGCACCAGCGACAGGGTCATGGTGGCCACGCAGCCGAACAGCACCCGCTGCCAGTCTCGCAGTTGCAGGCCGCTAAAGATGTAATTGCCAAGGCTTGGAGCGCCGACGGGGGTTGAGAGTGTGGCGATGCCCACCACCCAGACCGTGGCCGTCCGAATGCCTGCAAGAATGACCGGAAAGGCCAGCGGCAGTTCAACCTTGAGCAGTTGCTGGGCCGGCCGCATGCCCACCGCCCGGGCCGCCTCCTTCATGGCAGGGTCCACCCCGTCAAGGCCGACGATGGTGTTTCTGACAATCGGCAGTATGCTGTAGACCAACAACGCGATGAAGGCCGGCCGATAGCCGATCGTGCCCCCAAGCACCGCCACCATGATCGCCAGCAGCGCGATACTCGGAACGGTCTGCACCAGTGAGATCACCGTCATCACCGGGCCCCGCACCGCCGCCGACTTCACACAGAGAATACCCAGCGGCACGCTGATCAGCACGCCGACAAAAATTGCCGGGACAGCCAGCGACAGGTGACCCCCAAGCAGGTTGGGCAGCTGCTCAACCAGCAGTTGCAGCCGTGGGCTCATGACCGTTCCCCTGCTTTGCCGGCGTCGGCATGCATCAGCGATTCAATGAAGTCACTGTGCCGTCGTGGGGTTTCGATCAGCTGGGCCACATAGTCATCCGCCGGCGTGGTGAGTAGTTCGTGGGGCGTACCCAGTTGCCGCAGTACGCCTTCATGCATCACGGCAATTCGGTCAGCCAACAGTACCGCCTCGGTCATGTCGTGGGTCACGATGACAACACTCAGCCCGAGTTTTAGCTGCAGCTCCCGGAACTCTGTCTGCAACGCATCGCGTGTGATCGGATCGAGTGCGCCGAATGGTTCATCCATCAGGATCGCCTGTGGCCCGGCAGCAAGGGCTCGGGCAAAGCCAACCCGCTGCCGCTGCCCGCCTGAAAGTTCAGCCGGGAGTCGGTCGCGATAAATCTCTGGCGGCAGATCAACCAGAGCCAGCAGTTCGTCGACCCGGGCCCGGGTTCTATCAGCCGCCCAGCCCAGCAGGTGCGGAGTGATCGCCACGTTGTCGCCAACGGTCAGATGCGGGAAGAGCCCGACGCCCTGGAAGGCATAGCCGATCGATCGCCGCAGCAACACGGGATCGACCGTGGTGACCTCATCCCCCATGACGCGAATCGACCCCGACGTTGGCTCGATCAGCCGGTTGATCATCTTGAGGGTGGTCGTCTTACCGCTGCCAGAGCCGCCGACCAGGGCGAGCACCTCAGCCTGCGCCACGCGCAGGCTGACGTCCCGTACCGCCGGCGGTTTGCCCGGATCGTAGGCCTTGGTGACGTTTTCAAGTTCGATCGCGGGAACGTCCATCGGCTCCAGTGCGTGAAGCCCCTGCGGCAGCGACCGGAGGAGCTGGGTGCGGGTCAGCAGCCCAGGGGCCGCAGTTGCACTAGGGCGAAATCCTGGTTGTCGTCAGTCCAGAACTTCTCGATGCCCAGTCCAGCCGCCGCCGCCAGTTGCTCGAATTCAGCCGGCGTGTACTTGTGTGATTCCTCCATCCGAATCGGCTCGCCGGCCTCGAACCGGACAGATGCATTGGCGATTTCAACCGTATGGGTTTCCTTAGCCCAGAGCCGGCTGACGATCGCCCCTACGTCCTCGTCCCAGTCGGCGCGAAATTCAAATCGTTCGCGATCAAGATCTGTTCCCAATTCGCGGGCCAGCCGATCGATCACGTTGTAATTGAATTCAGCCGTCACGCCTTCCGCATCGTTGTAAGCCGCCTCCATTCGCAGCACTTCTTTTTTGCAGTCGAAGCCGACGACCACCGAGCCAGCCCCCAACGGGTCCGCTGACTGCTGTTCCGCCAACACCTCAGCAAACCGGCTGAGCAGGCCGCCCGCCTCTCGCCGGGTAAAGTTGCCGACGGTCGATCCCGGAAAGTAGATCGCCCGCGAGGCGATCGCCGCGTTTGGTGTCGGCAACGGATGCGGCCGGGTGAAGTCGGCCCAGACCGGCAGCACCTCAACATCGTGTCGCTCCGCAATGGCCGCCGCAGACTCCAACAGAAAGTCCCGGCTGATATCGACCGGCACATAGGCGGCCGGGGCAACCATTGCCTCTAGCAGCAGGTCCGTCTTCAGGCTCGCCCCACTGCCCGGCTCGATCAGCATGCAACCGTCACCGAGGGCTGCGGCCAACGAATCGGCCGTCTGCCGCATGATTCCCAGTTCGGTACGGGTGATGTAGTACTCGTCGAGTGAGCAAATCTGCTCAAACAGCAGGCTGCCCCGTTGATCGTAGTGGAGCTTCGCTGGCAGCGACTTTTGCGGCCCGCAGAGACCCTCGAGCACCTCTTCGAGTAGCGGCCGCTGCCGCGGAGCACATTCGAGCAACGGCAAGGCGTCGGCCGCCTCCGTCGAACTCGTTTCAGCCACCGTCGATACGGTCACCCTCTCCCCAATGGGAATTTGTCGCATGAGGCACCTTGCGGCCCGCCAGCCGCGTTCGCGTAACGTCCTGCCAGTGCCTTCACTCGACACCCAACCCCTGCACCCTAACGGCATCTCCCCCAGGGATCAACCATTTCATTCACTTTTTCATGTTGCCTGCCGTTTGCGATGTTGACGTCTGGCCAGCCAATGCAAAGACTGCTGCCATGAGGTTGCCACTGTCGGTTCAGCGTGAGGCCACCGCCGCCAACCCATGTCCGCCAGCCAGTGGGCATCAGGGTTGCATAACGGCGAGTCGCTGCAGCATTGCCATCGCGGGGTTGCTGTTGCTGCTGTTCAGCCTCTGGGCTGATGGCAACTGCCTCGCCGAGCAGATTGGCCGGCCATTGCGGCGGCTGCCGGGAATGCAGCCTGTTGAACCTCCGCCGTCAACGGCGTTGCCGGCGGCTGCCGATAATGCTCAGCCGGCCCGGGACCCGGCCACCGAGCCCACGACGCCGCCGAATCCACCGCCGCCGTCCACCTCTCCCCAGCCCACCGCTCCCGCGGCTGGACAGCCAGCTACGACCGGTGGCGAGGCGGCCGAGGTACGCAAAAAACTTGAGGCGATTCGAACCGATGAATCGCTGCCTCAGGAAGTTCGCAGCCGTTGTCAGGAGGTGCTGAGCACGGTGCTCAAAGATCTCGACCGGCGGGACAAAGCAGTCGCCCAAACCCGACAGCTCAAGGCTGCAGCCGACTCCGCCGCGGCACGCAAGCAGGCGGCTGCAGCGGCAGCGGAGCAAAAGGTCGAGATCGATCTTGAGGCGATCGGGCCCGAAAGCCCTGCCGAGGCGATCGATGCGTTCCTCAAACGGCTCGAGACTGATTTGGCTAGCGCCACCGGCCGCTCAAAAGCAATTCAGCAGCAGATCAACGAACGTCGCACCGAATCAAAGGAATTGCCGCAACAGATCGCCGCGCTCGAGGACGAACTGGCTGGCATCAAGCCTCCTCCAGAAGATGACGCGGCCATCAACCCTGTTTTGGCCCAAGCGCTGAAGCAGTCCGCAGCAGTCGAACAGCAGGCGGCTGAGGCGTCACTGCGTTTGGCCCGACAGAAACTGGCGACGTACGAAGCTGAATCGACGGTTCTGCCGCTTGAACAGGCGCAGCTTGCCCGGCAGGCAACAGCTGTCACCGAGGCAATCGGGCAGGTGTCGCGTTGGGCGAGTCGGCGTCGGCAGGATGACATTGCCACGCGGGTTAGTGATTTCCGCGCTGCAGCCGAGGCTGCGGCGGTGACCGATCAGGCCGCACTGGACCAGGCCCTCGATATTTTTGAAGAGTGGCCGGCCTTTGTTGCGGACGTACAGCGGTGGGACGCCGAACTCCTACGGCTGCGGGAAGTGACCGAAAATCTCAGGAATGACTTCCATGAAACTGAGTCGCTGGTGGAGGCCGACCGGGCCACGGGATCGGGTCTCAGTCGTTCAGCTGGGTCACTCTTGAAGCGAAAGCGGGTGATGCTCAGCCGCACCCGTAGCCTCATTAAGGACGCGAGCGAACAGGCCACTGCAGTTGACGATGCTCAGGATGTGCTGGCCGACATCGATACGCTCATTGACGAACTCGATCAGGCAGGTCCAGCGAAGGAAAAGTCAGCACCCCCAACACTCGCCGAGCGGGAGCGGGCCTTGCTCGAGGCGATGAATGCCGACATCGATCGCGGCCTGGTCGATACGCTGATCCCCCTCGGGGTGCAGTTTGAGATTCTCGACCGACAGATCGATGACTACGAGCGGCTGATCGACACCAACCTGCTGTGGGTTCGCAGCGACAAGCCAGTGCGGCTGGCCGACCTGACGAGTCTGGTCCGGGTCACCGGCTGGCTCGAGGCCGGACGGCTGCGAACGGTTACCAGATCGTTGGCTACCGGCATCGCAGCGCGGCCGATACTGGCCGGCGCGGTCTTCTTCGCCATCATCATTTTCATCGTCCTCCACCGCTGGTTTGTCGTGCGGGTTACCGCGCTCGGCGGCTCACTCAGCGGAGCCAACGCCATGCGACTGTGGCCGAGCCTTCAGGCCCTCATCTACACCGTCTGTGCCGCCCTGCCGGTTTGGTTGCCGCTCGCCGCCATCTCGTGGTTTCTGGGAGAATATGCGGCTCCCGAAACAACTGAGGCCTTCATAGCCGATAGCCTGTCCGTCGCGGGGCTGGTCTTCCTGCCGTTGGAAATGCTGCGGCAGTTCACCCGGCCGCACGGCGTTGCCGTTGCCCACTTTGGCTGGTCCGATCTGGTGATTCAGCCACTGCGGCGAGCCGTCAGCCGGACGGCGTGGATCGGCCTTGGACTGGTCTTTCTCGCTCGGCTCCTGTTGCTCGAGCGGACCAGCCACAGCGAACTGTCGCCGCTGGCCCGGATGGTCTTTACCCTCCTGATGATCTTCGTGGCGGCCCTGCTCTGGCGGCTGCTTGACCAGAAAAAGGGGGTAACTGCGGCCCTGCTGGCCAACCGACCCGGCGGACTCCTGGCGAGGCTGGCCTGGCTCTGGCGACCACTGGTCGTGGCCGTGCCGCTCATGCTGGCTGGCCTCAGTCTCACCGGCTACGCGTTTGCCGCCACCCAACTGACTGTTTCACTTTACAAGTCGATTTGGACAGTGGTGGCTGCAGCGGTCTTCCAAGGCCTGGCGATGCGGTGGCTGCTGGTTTCAAAGCGGCGGATTGCCCTGCAGCAACTGAAGGAGCGATCGGCCCTGCGGGAACAGGCCGAGGCGGCCGGTGCCGCGTCGGAAATGCTGCACGTCAACCAGATGAAGCTCTCTGCCATCGACCAGCAGACCCGGCGGCTCATCGATGCCGCCATCGTCGTCGGCGTGGTTGTGACGCTCTCCTGGATCTGGTCACCGGTGCTCCCCGCCCTGTCATTCCTCGACAGCGTGGTGCTTTGGCAACTCCGGGATGCCGACGGCACGGTCACCGCGGTGGTCAGCCTCAGCAATGTCCTCATTGCGATCCCCATGCTCCTGCTGACCTTCGTGCTGGTCCGAAATGTTCCCGGCCTGCTCGAAGCGGCCATTCTCCGCCGGCTCCCTCTCGACAACGCCTCCCGCTACGCCATCACGACCCTGACCAGCTACCTGCTGGCCCTCTGCGGGGTGCTGCTGGTCGCCGGCACGCTCGGGCTGCGGTGGAGCAGCGTCCAGTGGCTGGCCGCCGGCCTCAGCGTCGGCCTTGGCTTTGGTTTGCAGGAGGTCGTGGCGAACTTTGTCTGCGGGTTGATTTTGCTGTTCGAGCAGCCGATTCGCGTGGGCGATGTGGTCACACTCGACAATGTCACCGGAGTCGTGTCGAGAATTCGCATCCGGGCCACGACCGTGACAACCTGGGAGCGGCAGGAGTACGTCATTCCCAACAAAGACCTGATCACTGGACGGGTCATCAACTGGACGCTGTCTGACTCGGTCAACCGGGCAGAACTCACGGTCGGTGTCGCCTACGGCACCGATACGCGGCGGGTGATCGAACTGCTGCGCGAGATCTGTAAAGGCATTCCCGACATCCTTGTCGACCCGGCCCCTATCATCACTTTCGAGGAGTTTGGTGACTCAACGCTCAACATCGTGGTGCGGTTCTATCTGGCAAGCCTTGACAACCGACTCAACGCGATTAGTGAACTTCACAACCAGATTCACGAACGGTTCAACGCCGAAGGCATTGAAATCGCCTTCCCGCAGGTCGATGTGCATCTGAAACCCGAGCCGCCTCGATGACGTCGCCCGCCGGGGGCAATGGCACTGGTGTCGCTGCCCGGGTATTCTCCCCCACGGAAGTCGGCTCCTCACCTGGTACGGCCGGCGTCATAGGGAGCATGTTGCAATACGATGGCAGGGACGACGGGCGAGTGATAATGTCGAGGATCGCCGGCGAACTGGCGGGCCAGTGGCCGTTGGGGGCGGGCTGATGACATTGGTCATCATTCTGGTGCTTGTCTTCCTGGGGATGGATCCGATTCAGGCTCTCCGGCTGGCGCCGCAGATTGCTCCGCCTGCGGCAGGACCGCCACGGGCCGAGCAACGCCCGCCGGGGGACGACCAACTCAAGCAGTTCGTGTCCGTCGTGCTGGCCGACACTGAGGACATCTGGTCGCAGTTGTTCACCGAAGTGCTCGGCCGGCGGTATACGCCGCCGAAACTGGTGCTGTTCAGTGGCCGCGTCAGCAGTGCCTGCGGCCTGGCGAGTGCGGCAGTTGGCCCCTTCTATTGTCCGCTCGACAAACAGGTGTACATCGATCTGACGTTCTACGAAGAGCTCAAACGCCGCTTCGGCGCACCGGGTGACTTCGCCCAGGCCTACGTCATCGCCCATGAGATTGGCCACCACGTGCAGAACCTGCTGGGCGTCAGTGGCAGGGTCCAGGCCCAGCGGCAGCGGCTTCCCGAGGTGCAGGCGAACCGTCTCTCTGTGCGGCTGGAACTTCAGGCCGATTTCCTGGCGGGGGTGTGGGCCCATCATGTGGCCCGCTTTGCCGACGTGCTTGAGGAAGATGATATTCGCGAGGCGGTGAGGGCCGCTGCAGCGATCGGGGATGACGCCATCCAGAAACAGTCACAGGGCTACGTCGTACCCGACGCCTTCACCCACGGCTCGAGTGACCAGCGGGTAAGGTGGTTTCTGGCCGGTTTCAAGTCGGGCGATCCCCGGCAAATGGAGCAGCTGTTCGAGGTAGCCCAACCGTAGCAGTTCATGCCGGCGCTGCATGGTACATTCCGCAGGTAATCCAACGGGGCACGGTTGCCGCGTCGGAATGTCCTGCTGGCTTCCTCGACCCTCTCAGGCGGAAAATTCATGCGCGGCCTTCTCCCCCCCCCCGATGTCGCTCCTTTCTTCGTTCTGCTTTTTTCTAATCATGCGTTAGCCGCCGATGCCGCCGGACCGGGCATCAACGGAGCCGACACCGCCTGGATGATCGTTGCCACGGCCCTTGTGCTGTTGATGACCCTGCCCGGCCTCGCCCTGTTCTACGGTGGGCTGGTCCGATCAAAAAATGTGCTGTCGGTGCTGGTGCAATGTTTTGCCCTGGCAGGGGTGATGACGTTGCTCTGGGTGGCCTACGGCTACAGCCTCGCCTTCAGCCATGGCGGCGAGCTCCAGGCGATCATCGGGGGTTTCGACAAGGTCTTCCTGCGTGGCGTCACCGTCGAAAGCGTTGAGGGGACAATCCCTGAATCGCTCTTCCTGGCCTTCCAGATGACCTTCGCCATCATCACCCCGGCCCTGATTGTGGGGGCCTTTGCCGAGCGGATGAAGTTTGCCGGCATGCTGCTGTTCAGCGTGCTCTGGTTCAGCTTTTCCTACCTGCCAATCTGCCACATGGCCTGGGCGGGTGAGGGTGCCTTGTTCCACGACTGGGGCGTGCTTGACTTTGCCGGTGGTACCGTTGTTCATGTCAATGCCGGAATCGCCGGCCTGGTCACCTGCCTGCTGCTCGGGCCCCGGCAAGGCTTTCCTCGCGAACCGATGCGACCGCACAACCTGCCCTTCACGCTGATGGGCGCGGGCATGCTCTGGGTTGGCTGGTTCGGCTTCAACGCCGGTAGTGAACTGGCCGCTGACGGCACGGCTGCCATGGCCCTGCTGGTTACCCACATTGCCGCTGCCACGGCGGCTGTGGTCTGGATGACAATCGAGGTCTTGGCCCACGGCAAAGCCTCGGCGCTCGGCGTCGCCACGGGGGCGGTCGCCGGTCTAGTGGCCATCACACCTGCCAGCGGCACCGCGGGACCGCTCGGAGCCTGCGTGATCGGTGCCGCCTCGTCGCTGGCCGGCTATTACTTCGCCACCACCGTCAAGCATCGCTTTCGCTACGACGACAGCCTTGACGTCTTTGGCGTGCATGGTGTCGGCGGGGTTGTCGGTGCCGTGCTCGCCGGCGTCTTCGCCGCGAAAGCCCTCGGTGGCAGCGGCATGGAGCATGAATCGATGCTCACCCAGGTTGGCTATCAGGCCCTCAGTGTTGTCGTAACGGCGGTTTGGAGCGGCATCGTCTCAGTGGCCGCCTTCATCTTCGCCAATCAACTTGTCGGCATGCGGGTGCCTCTGGAGACCGAGCAGACCGGACTCGATGTGGCTGAGCACCAGGAGCAGGCCTACGAGATCGTCTAGCCGGGGTGACTTACGGCAGTTCCTTGATGCGGAGGTCACGGAATTCAGCCCACATCGGCTTGCCACCGTGCAACTGCAGGGCGATCACGCCAGCGGTTCGGGCCGTGGTCGGGTCGTTGTCCGTGAAGTCGATCACCTGCCAGCCATTGAGAAAATGCCGGACGTGGTTGCCTTGGGCAATGATCACAACGTCGTTCCAGTCATCAAGCTTGAACAGCTTCTGGAACACCGGTTCGTCAATCAGGATACCGGTGACCCGTTTCTCACCCGCCGCCGTTCGGACTGCCCGCTCGCCTACGTTGATCAGCCTTCCGGCCTTGCCCTTTTCGTCATAAATGAAAGCCGAGACATTCGGGAAATCGTCCTCATTGCGAACCTCGTGCTGGTAGCCGGCAACGACCCAGTTGTTGCTTGAGTTGGTCAGTCGCTCAGACCGGTACTGAATGCCTGAGTTGTTGGTGGCATTGCAGCGGAACGAAAGCCGGAGTTCGAAATTGCGGAAGACCGAGGAGAGTTGGGCCTCGCGATCAGGCCCCTTGAAGATGAGGAAGGTGTTGCCCTTGGTCGCTTCCTCAGGCGTCGTTTCACCGTGGATTACCCCATCCCTCACACTCCAGAGCCGGGGGTCGCCGTCCCAGCCCCGCAGATCCTTCCCGTTGAACAGGGGCCGTAATCCAACCGCCTCAGCGGGGGCGGCAATCGGGTCGAGCTTTGCAGGAGCTTCTTCAGCCGCGGTGACCGGACGAGCAGTGACAGTTGGGACAATTAGAAGGCAGGCAGTGGCAACAAAAGCAGCACGGCGGAAATTCATGGTGTTTCCTTTGGTAAAACGTGTCGGAGCGGTGATCGGTTTGGCTGCTCGGGGCGTGGACGGAACGCCGAATCGCTCCTGCAGCCGCGGTGGGAGTATAACCAGCCTGCAGCATGAATCGTCAGTCCGTCAGGAAATGAGCCGCCGTGTCTGAAACCTGGGATCTTCATCAGCACGGTCCAGCGTCCCTCTGGCAGCAGTGCGCGGAGAACCTGGCCGCAGCCACGGCGTCGGCCCGGCACCCCTTTCATCTGCTGACGGTAGCATCGAACACATCCACTGCCGGGCCTGACCAGCGGACGGTCGTCCTCCGCAGCTTCAATGAGGCTGCCCGGACAATCAGCTTTCATACTGACATCCGCTCGGCCAAGGTCAGCCAGCTTGCCGCCTGCCGCTACGTCAGCCTGCACTGGTACGATCCCGCCGCTCGGGTGCAACTGCGAATTGCCGCCACTGCTGCCGTGCATCACAGTGACCAGCGAGCCGCGCAGGCCTGGCACCGCTCACGCACCACCAGCCGTGCCTGCTACACGGCTGCCAACGCGCCGGGTTCGGCAGTCGAAGTGTTTCCAACGGCACCGCCGATTCCACTGGACGAGGATGACCGGGGATTGATCCACTTTGCGGTGGTGGTCTGCCAGTTCTCGGCACTTGAAGTGCTGTCGCTCCATGCCGCCGGCCACCAGCGGGTGCGGCTGCTCCTGGTGCCTGAGCCAATGCGCTGGCAGTTGCTGGCCCCCTGATCAATTTTAAGGCCTGACCCGCAAGGAGCCCCACCATGAAACTCGCCCTGCACTGGCAGATCGCCATTGGCATGATCGTCGGCGCTGTTATCGGCGTCAGCCTCAATCTCGGTGCCGGTGTTCGCGAGACCGAGGTGGCGGTCAACCAGCTGCCGGCTGGTCTGCAGTCGCTTTCCATCAGCGACTCACCCAACCATGTCCGGCTGGCCTGGACCCGCGCGGATGGCACCGCTGGCGAGGCGATTGTCGATGGCACCCGGCAGACACCCGGTGCCGCTGCCACTGTCGATGAACTGGCTCGCACAAACCCCGAGGCGGCCGATTGGCTCCATCGGCTGGGACGCAGCCCGGCGAGGATAGTGGGCGAGGCGGCCCAAAAGCTCGGTGGGCTTTTCCTCCGATTACTGCAGATGGTGGCCGTTCCGCTGATCATTACGTCATTGATCTGCGGCGTCACCGGCCTCGGGGACGCCGCCAGCCTGGGCGGCATGTTCCTGCGGACGGTGCTCTACTACGCCTTGACCAGTTTCCTGGCGATTGCCATCGGGCTGCTGGCAGTGAACATCTTCAGGCCCGGGCTGACTGATGGTGGCGGGATGGCCAGCAACGGTCCGGCCGCTAGCGGGCATTCACTCGGTGACCTGCTGTTTGAGCAGGTCGAGCGGATGATCCCGACCAACCCCATTGCGGCGATTGCCGAATCGAACTTCCTTTCGATCATCGCGTTTACTCTCGCCTTTTCCATTTTTTCCGTGATTGTCGGCGGGAAGACGCTGGCGGCGGTGCGGGCAGCGGCCGAGGCGGGCTTTGAGGTGATGATGGCGATGACGATGGCGATCATTGCGCTCGCGCCGCTGGGGGTGCTCTGCCTGATGCTGTTCGTCACGGCCACCCAGGGGCCGGCGGTCTTTGCCTCCCTGTTCTGGTACCTTCTCACCGTGGTGGTGGCGCTGGCGACCCATGCCCTGATCGTCCTGCCGCTGATTCTGCACTTCGTCGCCGGCCGCAATCCCTACGAGTATGCCCGGGCACTCTCCCCTGCTCTGCTGACGGCCTTCAGCTCGGCCTCCTCCAACGGCACCCTGCCACTGACGATGGCCTGTGTTGAGAATCGGGCCGGCATCGACAACAGGGTGTCAAGCTTTGTGCTGCCGCTGGGCGCGACCATCAACATGGACGGCACGGCACTGTATGAGGCGGTGGCAGTGCTCTTTATTGGGCAGCTCTACCACGGGGCCGTGCTGCCGCTTGAGCAGCAGTTGATCGTCGCCTTTACTGCCCTGCTTGCCAGCGTCGGGGCAGCAGGCATTCCGCATGCCGGGCTGGTCATGATGGTGGTGATCCTGCAGGCGGTAGGGCTGCCAGTCGAAATGCAGGGTATCATCCTGGCCGTGGACCGAGTACTCGACATGTGTCGGACCAGCGTGAACGTCTGGAGTGACTCCTGCGGCTGTGCCGTGGTGGCCAGCCTTGAAGAACGGGCCGGGGTGCTGGCCCAGGCAGAGGCAACCTAGCCTTTCAAGTACCTCTCGCAGAGAAACACCCGATGATGCGACTTGGCCTTAGTCTGCTGCGGCGGCTCGTTCGGTTTTTTGTGGCTGGGGTGCTTGCGCTCTTACCGGTGGTCGTGACGGTTGCGGTGGTGGTCTGGGTGGTCGAATACCTGCAGTACCTCTGCGGCCCGGAAACTCTGATCGGCCGCCAGCTGACCGCGATTGGCATGCAGGTCGGGAAGGACTCGGCCACGCCCTACTTTGTCGGTTGGTTCGTCGTGATCGTGGTGGTGTTTGCGGTGGGCCTGTTTGTGGAACTCGGCGCCAAGAAATGGTTTGGCCGCACGGTCGAATCAATCTTCAAGCGGGTGCCGCTGGTCGGCAGCATCTACAGCACCAGCCGGCAGATGATCGACATGATCGGCCCGGGGGACAATGAGGCGATGAAGGGCATGGCACCGGTTTTCTGCTCATTCGGCCGAGAGCAGCCCTCCAACGTGCTGGCCCTGCTGGTGTCCCCCGAGCGATACAAACTCCACGATCAGGACTTCCTCATCGTCATCATTCCGACGGCGCCGGTTCCCTTCGGTGGCGCTATGATGTTCGTGCCGGTTGATAACGTGCGGCCGGCCGGCATGTCGATTGACGGCCTGATGAGCATGTACCTTTCAATGGGTGCGACCGCGGGGCAATTTGTCCCCCGGGCGACCAGATCCGATGCTGAAACCTGATTCCTGCCGTCTGCCCCTTGCTGCGGCCCTTTTCGGCCTGTTGCTGGCTGGCTGCGGTGGAGCACCCCCAACAAACCAGGAGACACCCATGCCACCCAACGTCGGCGATCCGGCACCAGCGGTGACGCTCCATCTGCAGGACGGACGGTCGCTACCACTGGCTGACTTTCGTGGTGAGCGGGCGGTCGTGATCTTTTTCTATCCCAAGGACAACACGCCGGTCTGCACCGCAGAGGCCTGCTCGTTCCGCGACGCCTATGCCGACTTCAGCGGCCTTGATGCCGAGGTGATCGGTGTCAGTGGCGATACCGCTGCAAGCCACCAGAGGTTTGCCGAAAAGCACAAACTGCCTTTTCCGTTGGCGTCTGACTCCGATGGTTCCCTCCGGCAGGCTTTTGGCGTGCCGAAGACGCTCGGCTTTCTTCCGGGACGAACCACCTATGTGATCGACAAGCAGGGGCAGATCCGGCTGGTTTTTTCAGCAGCCTTCTCTGCCGAGAAGCATGTGGCCGAGGCCCGCCGGGTGCTGGCGTCACTGGAAACGGAGTGACGCGTCATGCCGGTGTTTGACTTTTCTTTCGAGGTCGACGCCCCGTTGACGGTTGTTCGTGATTTCCATCGCGACACCTCAGCACTGAAGACCCTGACGCCCCCGCCGACGATTGTCCAGATTCACTCGGTCGAGCCGCTGGCCGAGGGTTCGGTCTCTACCTTCACCCTCTGGGTCGGCCCGCTACCGCTGCGGTGGAAGGCGGTCCACCGAAACGTCTCCGATCGGGGCTTTACCGACGTGCAGGAGTCCGGGCCGGCCAAAAAGTGGGAGCACACCCACACCTTCACGGCAATTGATGCCGACACGACCCGCATCGATGAGCACATTGAATACGAGCACAAGAGTGGCTTCTGGGGGGTGGTGACTCGGCTGCTGTTCTCTTGGCCGAATCTTTTTTTCATGTTCAGCTACCGGAAGTGGATCACCCGGCGGATCTGCCGACGGCTGGCTCAGACCGGCTGATCGCCGCATGGCCGCTAGCCGGGTCCACCAGCCAACTGCTGCTCCCCCACCCCAACAGAAAAAAAACTCCATGCAGCCCGACTGGGACGAGCAATACCGAATCGGTGAAACTCCCTGGGACAAGGGCGAGGCGGCGCCGCCGCTGGTGGCTTGGCTGCGGGAGCACCCGGGCAGCATGACTGGCGCGGTGCTGGTGCCAGGCTGCGGCACGGGGCACGACGTTCGGGCGATCGCCACTGCCGAGCCTGACGCTCAACCGGTTGGGCTCGATCTGTCGCTCACGGCAATTGCCGGATGCCGGGCCCAGCCAGCCGCCGGCCGGGAACGATATGTTGTGGGCGACCTCTTTGACCTGCCGCCTGAACTGCGGGGCAGCTGCGACTGGGTCTGGGAGCACACCTGCTTCTGCGCGATCGACCCGGCTCGGCGGGATGACTACATCGCCGCGGTGGCCGCTGCCCTGAAGCCCGGTGGGCAGTTGCTCGGAATTTTCTATCTCGACCCCTACCGGGGTGATCACCAGCCTGGCGGCGGCCCGCCCCACGGCTGCACGCTTGAGGAACTGCGGCAGCGGTTCGAGGCCGCCGGGCGGTTTGCGGTCGAATCGGCCGAGCCGCCCGCAGCCTGCTACCCCGAGCGGGAGGGCCGAGAGTTGCTCGTTGAATGCCGGCGGCTGAGTGACGGCTAGCCCACTTGCAGTGGGCGAATCGTTCCTGTGCTGTCGCCGAACGAGGGTGCTGTGACTCCCATGCCCCGCAGCAGCGTGAGCCAGACATTGCACAGGGGAGTTCCCTTGGGCATCACGATGTGTTGGCCCAGGGTTGTACCCGCCCCGCCGCCGGTAATCAGCGTTGGGGCATTGTCGAGGTAGTGAATCGACCGCAGCGTGCTGCCAAAGACCACGGTTGTGTGGTCGAACAGGCTCGACCCATCTGGTTCTCTGACAGCCAGCAATTTATCAATCAATGCCGCGAGGAGTTCGCTATTCGCTCGGTCACGTTGCTTTGAAGCCTCCATTCGCTCGCCGGGGTGATAGTGACTCATGTCGTGAGCCGCCACTGTCACACCGATACTCTTGAGCAGATGTTGGATTGGCTGCCGGAACGTTGCCACGCGGGTACTGTCGGTCCGCAGCGCTGCCACGATGAGGTCGTACATCAACATGATCTCGTCACGGCCGACGAGCCCCTCGCCTGGGGCTGACATCTGGGGATCGGGCTTTGGTTTGCCAAGCCAGCGTTCTTCCTTGGCGAGCCGGTTTTCGATGTCCCGGATGCCGCCGAGGTATTCATCAAGTTTGTCACGGTCGGCCCGGTTGAGGTGACTTTCAAGGCTGCGGGCCTCCTCGAGCACGCTATCAAGCACACTCCGTTTTTGCCTGATCGACCACTGCCGCTGCTCGAGTGGGACCGTATCGGTGGCAAAAAGTTGGTGAAAGGCAGCAAGCGGCGTGTCAAAACCAGCGAGTGGTTTGCCCCGGCGATCCCAGGCAAGCGAGAGGCCGGCACCATGCCCCGGCCCCGCCAATCCAGGTTCACAGCCATTGAGGTGCAAAGACGAAAATCGTGTAGCTCCCGCAAGCTGCTCTGCTGCGACCTGATCCATCGAGACGGAGTTTTGAAAACCAGTGGCAGCGCCGCCGTCGGCGGCTCCGCCCGTGAGCCAAAAGGTGCTGCCCCCATGTGGATCACTCGCGCGTCGGTGGGCACAGCCCTGCACGATTGAAAAATGGTTCCGATGCCGGGCGAGCGGGGCCAGCCCTTCCGGCAGGGTGTAGTCACTGCCCACGTCATCGATTCGGGGAAACCAGGTCTCGGCGGTCACCCCATACCCGATACCGAGACAGACCAGCCGTTTGGGTGGGCTGCCAGCCGCAGCGGCCGTTGCGAACTGCAAGGGGCCGAGAGACTCAAAGGCCGGGAGGGCAAGAATCGTGGTGGCGGATCGCAAGAAGCGACGGCGGTCGGGGTAATTTGGCATATCGGTCTTTTCTCACTTCCGTTGAAAAGCGTCGCTCAGAACCACGCCGTAGACAAATTCACGGATCGCATCATCGGTGGCAGATGCCCTGGCGGTGATCTCACTGACCAATTCGTCGTCCGTGAAACCGATCTCCCGACCCAGAGCATAGGCCGCCAGCGCTTCGGTAAACCCGCTGGCAAAATCGGCATGCCGGCCAGCGATGATCTCGCGGAGCTCAAAAAAGTCTGCGAACTCCGGCCCCTCGTGAAATCTACCGGAGGGGTCGATTTCCCATGTCAGAGATTTTCCAGAAGAGGTTCTGGCAGAGTCGGTTGTCCGCCAGATGCCAACGGCATCAAAGTTTTCCAACCCAAACCCGACTGGATCAATCTTCCGGTGACAGGAGGCACACTGCGGCTCTTCCTGATGCAGGTGAATCCGCTCACGAGTCGTGACGGGCTGATCGTCAAGGCGACTGAGTTGCGGCACGTTGGGCGGGGCGGGAGGCGGCGGATCGTGGAGCAGTTTGCGAAGCACCCAGGCGCCGCGTTCGACTGGACTGGTGTGTTCCCCATTGCTCCCCATTGCGAGCACCGCCGCCATCCCGAGCAGTCCACCGCGGGCGGAACCCGGTGGCAAGGAGACTGGCCGAAACTCATCGCCTTCGACACCGGGTATACCGTAATACTCGGCCATGAGTGCATCCACCACGACGAAATCACTGACGAGCAGATGCCTCAGGCTGAGGTTCTCGTCAAAGAGATGCCCGACGGTTGCAAAGATTTCTTCCCGCGACGCCAGCTTGGTAGCAAGGTCAAACTGGGGGTAGCGTTTGAAATCGAACTGAAAGAAATCGAGGCGATCGAGCCCCAGCCACTGGTGGGCGAAGCCCCGCACAAAGTCGTCTCGTATCGCTCGATTCGCGAGCAGCCTGTCGGCTTCGGCCTTGAGCACCGCCGGCGTGGCAAGTTCACCACTGGCCCCCAACGCGATGAGCTGCTCGTCGGGCGGCCGGCTGCCAAGAAAGTAAGAAAGCCGTGTGGCAAGCTCGACTCCACTGAGCAGACGGTTCCCGCCCGCCGCGGGCTCGGCAAGGTAGAGAAACCGCGGTGAGGCGAGAATGGTCGCCAAGGGCTCGATGAGGGCCACTTCGTGCGGCAGCCCTGCACCGCGACCCGTTTGGTAGAGTTCGTTGAGTCTGTCAATGAAGGCTCCGTCCGGGGCCCGCCCCCGAAACGCCTGAAATGCAAATTCGGTAAGTGCCTTGCGAACTGATTCGGGTTCAGCATCGCCAGCGGCAAGGGAGAGGAGGTCCACGAGAGCAGCAGGTGGGGGTGCTGGCAGCGGACCTTCGACTTCGACCCAATCCAGCCAGATGGCAAATGGCGGGCCCACACCGTCCTTGTTGAAGGCCTCAAAAAAGAGGGCGTGTTGCTGGTCATCGCTATCGCGGGTTCCCTTTTCGAGGATTCGATACACCCGCGAGCCGTTGGCCGCTGTCGAAAAAGGAATCTCAATGATTTGGGGCCGGTCGAGCGTTCCGGTCACCTCGCGGACACCAGCCCGCCGAACCTGGCCATCGCGGCCAACAAGGCCATGTTCGATAAACCGGCGTTGCGGTGGTGCGTCGTCAAGCCGGGCGACCCGCGCCCGCAGAATGTAGTTTCCGGCCGGGGCTTGCGGTGACACCTGGCTATCGACGAAGGTGACAAGCCGAGGGTCATTTATGGTTAAAAGACCACCGGTTTGTGCGGCAGGGTGCGCGACGTACGCCGTGTAGTAGGGGACCCGGTGCTTCCAATCATCGATGCTGCCAATGGTGATCGCTGCAACAGCATCGGTGAAGCCAAAGTCACGGGGTGACGGTGCACCGGCGATCGTGGCCCAAGCTTCAAGCACCGGGGCGGCACTCTGGGGATGGTCTGCCCGTGCGGCCGCCACGACAGCGACATTGTCCGGCAGCCCGGCAGCCGCCATGACTGCCTTCTCCCACATCACAAATCGCCGCCGATCATCCATCCGCTGGGCAAGCAGTTTTTTCGCCCGTGGCCATGTCCAGGTTTCTACCTCGCGATGCAAGACCGAGCTCTTGCTGGGCCTTCCATACCGCTTGAAGGCCTCGCCCAAAGCCTGCTTGGCAATTTCATAATAGATCTCGATCTGGTGGGCCGACATGAAAAGACCTGTGCCTGCCGTATCAAATCCGGCGGGTTGGGCGTCGGCCGGAAGCCCCTCAGGTTCCACGCGAATGCCGAGGAGATTTTCGATCGTATTTGCGTACTCGCGGCGGTTGAGCCGCCGCATCACGACTTCACCACCAGTATCTGCCAAGGCTTTGCGGGCAGTTGCCAGTGCGGTGGAGAGATCGTCGAGCAGTTCAAGCTTGGTAGAGGACTCTATCTGGGGCTCGTCTTTGGGCGGCATCGAGCCGGCGTTGAGTACATCGAGCACCTGCTGCCACCGCTGGGCGGTCTCGAGCGAATCGATTGCGGGTGGGAGCGTATCGATCCGGAAGCCCGCGTTCGCGTCTTCGAGACCGTGGCAGCCCTCACAGTGCCTGAGCAACAGCGGTCGACTACTTGGCAGCAGCGCCAGCGACGGGCCGAGTTCCCCTCCTCTCGCCCGGTCGTCAAGGGAAAAGACTGCGAGGGTGATCAAGCAGACGAGCAACCACGCGCCCAATCGGTGTTCTCTTGCCTTGGCCTGCACGATCAACCAGTCCTGCGAATGATTTTTTTAATCTTCTTGGCATCCTAGCCGATGAGTGGTATGTATACCAATCACAAAATTCACCTCAGCCCGCCGCGTTCAAAAGCTCCGCACCCAAACGGTGGCCAAAAAATGAACTGACAGAATTCATGGCCAAACCCGCTTCCAACCCAAAACGACCGAGCATCCGCCAGATCGCAGAGACCTGTGGGGTTTCCCAGATGACAGCTTCACGGGCGCTCAGCGGCAGTGGCCCGGTGGCCGAGGCGACTCGGGAAAAAGTCCTACAAGTGGCTGCAAGGCTCAACTACCGTCCCAACCGGCTTGTTCGAGCCGTGCTCGGCGGTCGGAGTCATACCGTTGGCTTGATGATTCCAATCGGCTCGTGGTTCTTGGCCGAAGTCATTCGAGGTGCCCACGACACCCTCGCGGCGGCCGGATACCTGCCGATCCTGCACTTCAACGGGGAGGGCCCCGGTGCGAACCATGACGCTGGTGAACTGGAGTACCTGCACCGGCTGGTTGAACAGCGGGTGGACGGCATCATTTTTGTTCCCTCCGACGGCTCTATTCCCGATCACTACCTCCGTGAGGTTTGGGGCCGCGGGCTACCGCTCGTCAGTGTTGACCGCAAGATGCCGCGGACCAGGGCTGATTTCAGCGGCACTGACGACGAGTTGGGTGGCAGCCTTGTCGCCCGTCACCTGCTTTCTCTCGGCCATCGCCGCCTCGGCCACATCAGCGGCGAGCCGTGGATCTCAACCTACCTCGACCGACGCCGCGGCTTTGAATCTGAACTAGCGGGATATCCGGGTGTTTCCTATCGCTTTGCCGACTGTCAGAAGAGTGATGCCTTCGCCGCAACCCGAAGTATGTTGGCCCGCAGCGATCGACCGACCGCCATCTTCGCCGCTTCCGACAAAATGGCTGCCGGTGTGTATGCAGCCGCTGAAGAACTCGGGATCGCCGTTGGCTCGGACCTGTCGGTGGTCGGCTTTGCCGACTTACAGGAATTCGCTCACCTCAGGCCGCGGCTCACGACCGTCAACCAGCATCCGGCCACCATCGGGAGCAACGCCGCCAGGCTTCTCCTCGACAGGTTCGAGTCCCCCCAGCGGGAGAGCGAACCGCGGGCAATTTGCACGATTCCGCAGCTTGTCATCAGAACATCGACCGCAGCCCCAGCCCCAAACCAACTCAGGCGAATCCCTTGATGAACAGCGGATTGGTATGTATAACGCTCGTGGGCAGTTGGGTTCTTAATCAAGCAAAACGCTGGGATGATTCGATTTTTTGATCTTCGTAACCGGGGTGCACCATGAACGCTATTCAAAAAAATTTCTTGGCGAAGAAGGGCTTCACTCTAATCGAGTTACTTGTGGTCATCGCCATCATCGGCGTGCTCGTCGGACTTCTTTTGCCCGCCGTGCAGACAGCTCGTGAAGCAGCCCGTCGGTCGGCCTGCAGCAACAACGTCAAACAACTGGGGCTGGCACTCAATAACTATCATGACGCCCGCCGCAAATTCCCTCCCGCCCAGAGCGACAAAAAGGTGTCGCTCTTGCGGGCGACTTGGTTCCTCTACACCCTTCCATTTCTGGAACTCAATACGCTGTATGACCAAATCGATTGGGAACAGAACCTGGTCTTCATCCGGACCCCACGAGACGTCATCGAAACCCAGATTGCGTCCATTCGGTGCCCATCGGATTTTGTCGCTCCCACGAAAAAGCCGCGGGGTGTCTACAGCAACTATGGAGCCAACTACGGGGCCTATCCGATGTTCCGCAGTGATGCAGACGGTGTGGTGTTCTACGAATCAGAGACGCAGATAAAAGACATCACCGACGGCACCTCGAAGACAATGCTACTGGGCGAATTGCTGGTGAGCCCAGCGATCGGAGATACATACAATGTTGCTTACGAGCCTCGGGGGTGCATCTGGGACAGTGAGCAAGGTGGCGCGATCTTTAGTGCGCGGGTCGAACCCAACTCGGGCACTGCCGACAGCTTTGGGTGGTGCCAAGACGGCAGCGCTGACCCACGCTGGGTCAAGCACACGCCATGCTCAGGGACCAGTACGGTTGGACGCCACTACGCGGCCCGCAGTCTGCATGCGGGCCTGGTGCTGGTCGGCATGGTCGATGGTTCCGTCCGGTCAGTTTCAAACGATGTGGAAAGTTGGCAACCAGGAGCCACTGTCGACAACTCAACGCCGTGGCAGCCTTCTTGGCTGGGCGTGTGGCAGAAGATGGCGGCCCGAGCGGATGGTCAGGTGTTCGCCGATTGAGCGACCCAAGTCAGAGCCAACCTGACCGGCATTTCATCAGAGCGAGCAACTGGCAGCAACTTCAGCATACTTGCCGTTGGCGTGGAGGTATTTCGTGACGAGCATCAAAATTCTTTTTGTCTGCGGAATTTGCTGCTCAGTCATCGGCTGCGGGGAATCTGGGGCCAGGAAGCACTTCACGAGCGGCGAAGTCAGTATTGACGGTGTGCCCGCCGCTGCCGGGGTAATGAGGTTTGACCCAGTTACCGCAGGCGACCTCCCCGGCGGCGCAGTGATCGTCAACGGCCGTTACGAAACTTGGCTGACGCCGGGTGCAAAGGTTGTTCGCATCGCGGTTGAGGGGGGTCGGACTGGTTTGAAACCGACCGAACTCTCGCCGAATATCGTGCCCCGAAAATTCCTGGACAATCCCCCGCAGATCGAGATTCCAGCGGCTGGGCAAGTCGACTTTCATCTCACCCGCGACAGCCGGGGCTAGCCGCCCGCAAAGGTAATTTCTACGCCGCCGGCCACAGTGAAATTGCTTCCAATGTCCGGTTTGCCCTTCTGCTGCTACCATGGATCCGTGGCGGCTTCGCTGCCGCACAACGAGGATTCCCAGCTACGGCTGGGGATGGGTACAGGCCCGGCGGTGGACAGTGCAGTGTCCATGACGGCTCGGGAGACTCGTAGTAAAGGAGGTGATCCAGTGACGCAAGGTGACTGTACAGGTGAATGTTCGGGCGGGTTTTCCTGCTGAACAATCCGCCTGGTCATCCGGGACCCCGCCGCGGCCTCCACGGCCACGGTTTCCCTGATGACGGCATTCATTTTCACAGCTGCCGCCCCGACAACGGGGCGGCAGTTTTTTTCATGGGCCAGACCGCAGCATGACGCCTGAAGCCTTGACCACCGCCGTCGCCGATCGAAACGTGCGGCTCTTTGTGGCGTTCCGGATTCTCTTCAACATCCGGTTCTACTATCCCGTCTTCATGGTGATGTTCCTGCGGTATGGCATCACGCTGGAACAGTTTGGCCTCCTCAACGCTGCCTGGGCGGTGGTCATCGTGCTGCTGGAGGTGCCCTCCGGCGCGCTTGCCGACCTGGTCGGCCGAAAGGCCTTGTTGGTGGCCGCGGCGGTGATGATGGGACTCGAAATGCTACTGCTGGCCATCGTGCCAGTCGATTCATCCTGGGTGCTCCCCGCCCTGCTGCTCAACCGGGTGCTCAGCGGCGCGGCCGAGGCCTTCGCCTCGGGGGCCGACGAGGCCCTCGCCTTCGACTCGCTGAAAGCGGCGGGCCGCGAGGGGGACTGGCCCCGGGTGCTCGAGCGGCTGATGCAGTTCGGCGGCCTGGCAACGATCGTCGCGATGATCACCGGCAGCCTCGTCTACTCCCCCGACCTGTTCAACCTGGCGGGAGCTTGGCTAGGCCGGTCGCCAGAGCTGACCTTTGCCGACACCTTCCGACTGCCGGTCTGGCTGACATTTTTCTCAGCCTGCGGAGCGATCGGCGTGACCATGGCGATGCGGGAGCCGCGGGACACGGCGACCACGGCCAAGCCGGTAGGCCTGCTTGAACCCTTTCGGCAGACGATCCGCACCGGGGGCTGGATTCTCGCCAATCCACTGGTGCTCGTCGTGATCGCTGCCGGCGTGCTGTTCGATCAGCCGATCCGGCAGCTGCTGGTCGTCTCCAGTCAGCTCTATGCGCGAATCGCGATTCCTGAACTCTTCTTTGGCGTGATCAGTGCCGGCACAGCCGTGATCGGCCTCTTCGCTGCGGCCCCGATGCGGCGGCTGGCGACGCTCCAATCGCCCCGGGCAAACTTCTGGTTGCTCGTCGCAGTCGTCACCGTTGGGCTGGCGGGAACCGCCCTGCTGATTCCCTGGTGGGGCGTCGGCTTCTTCATGCTGCTCTCGCTCTCGATGCGGCTGTTGATGTTCCTGCAGAGCCACTACCTCAACCAGCTGGTCGATTCGCAGCACCGGGCGACCGTGCTCAGCTTCCGGGGGCTGGCGGTCAACATCAGCTACGGCCTGATGAGCCTCGCCTTCGCCGCGGCGGTCACCGCGGTTGAGCGGGCTGCGCCGGAGGCTCCCCAGGGGGAGGCCTTTGACTGGGTGGTGCAGCTCCTGCCCGGCTATTTTCTGCTGCTCACCGCTGCGTTTCTCGTCTGGTCCCGCCGCCGGGTCGGCTCCCAGGTCAGCCTGGCCGTGGCCGACGGCTTCGGGGTCAATCCTGCGTTGTCCAACGACACTCGTACACCGTCCCCTCCTTCGGCGTGATCACCGACCAGCCGATCAGCGTGCCGTAGGGGTGGTCGATCGCAAACCGCGGGTCCATGGTGATTGGCGGCCCGGACTGATCGACCGGGTAACGGACCAGCCGGTACGAGCTGTAGGGATGGTCTTCCGGGAACAGCAGCCATGAAGTCAAAAGCTCAGTCCGCTTGTTGACATAGAAGGGAAAGTGACCGGTCATCGCAGCCGGTAGTTTTGCCTTGGTGACCGCCTGAAGCGTCACCCGTTCTCCGATCGGCACGCCCGAGAGGTCGAACATGATCTGGTGGTGGGCATGCAGCCCGGTGCCGCCGCCATCCCCAGCGGTAAGCGGAGGTCCCACCCGATTGAAGATGCCCTGCGGCTGGTTGACGGGCTGACGGACCTCGATGTCTTCCATCGGAAAGACGCTGGTGATGATCACCTTGCGATCCCCCTTGTAGTCCTCGTTAAATCGGAGAACGACACGATCCCAGAAGGTCACAAAGCCACGGTCCTCGGGCTTTGTTTCCTGGGGGGCGAAGTCTCGCAAGTCGCAAATCCGGCTCTGAGACAGCACGTCGACCCCGGCAAGATTGGCTTCGAGTGGTTCTTTGAGTTCACCCACGGGGGTGGCCGGCCAATCATCTGCAGCCGTCCCCTCCACGAGATCAAGAATCTGACGGATGTCAGGATCACCAAGAGCGATTGAGTCGATCACACTGGTGAGCATTTCGGCATGCCGATGCAGCCGATAGACATAGACGGGCAGATAAACAAAAACCAGCAGGGCCAGTGCGACATAGATGTAGCTGGGCCAATCTCGCCAATCGAGCAGCGTTGACCAGACCCTGCGATGGCTTGACGTCCGGAGTTTTCGGGAAAGTCGGGTCGCCTCAGATGGCTCTCGTGTGGTCGGTGACTCCCCCACCGGCTTTTTCTTGTGGCTGGGAAGTGGCTGGTCGGGACAGGGGGCCCAGGGAGACCGCGGGTTGCCCTGCTCGCCATTGGCGAGCCCGAGTCGCCTGCAGACCTTTCGGCTCACCTCATAGCCGTGGCGAACCAGGGCGTTGATCTCATAGTCGGTGAACTTATCAAGATCGGTCCGGATCGACTGCACCTCCATCTGCACGACCGGATGCTGGGCCGAGGGGTCTTCTTCAAGTGGAACGATCTCGGTGATCGGGACAAAAGCGAAGCCCGGCTGCTGGCCGAAGTTTTCCCGCTCCAGCTGCCAGACTCGGTCCCAGAGAATATCGGAGGCCCGGATCGACTGGCCAATGAAGCCGAGTGATCGGTCGTTGAGGATCTGAAACGGCTTGCCGGCATCGCTGACCAGGACGTGGTCAAAGTCTCCCATCTCCTTTTTGAGCCAGGCGAAGGCCCGGGTGCCGAGGTTGTCATAGACGCCACCGTCGGTGAACGACTCGGTGGGAAACTGCCCGTCCCGGGCTCCGAGGTCGACCGCTGAGATGTCCACAGGGGGGAAAAATCCAGGAAAGGCCGACGAGGCCCCGACCACCCGCGGCAGCGTGGCCATCTGGCCAGGAATCCGCTGAAAGTCCATGCTGGCGGCAGAGTCCCGCTGCTGCAGATAGAGACCCTGTTTGTTGAAGACTGACATCACCCCGTCGCTGACATTGGTTGCGAGGATGTGGAGCCGGGGCTGGTCGGGCAGTTCGTACAGGCAGCTGTCACCGTAGAGCTGCTCCCGGTAATAGCGTTCCAGAATGGCATTCGGTGTCAGGTGCTTGGTCTCCTGCCTCGTCAGCTTGCCGAACAGACGGAGCGTGAACAACAGCGGCAGCCGCCGCACGATATGGTTCCGCACGTCAAACTGCACAAACCGGACCAGCTCGTCGGCCGCCGTGGCAAATGACTCGTCGTTGCCGGTGTAGCGATCCCAATTAAGGGCCAGATGGGCCGCCAGAATGGTGCCCCCCGAGACTGAAGCGATATCGGTCACATCGTTCAGTTGCCCGGTATCCCGGAGATACCGCACGACTCCGAGGTGGTAGAGTGTTGCGCGGAATCCTCCACCGGAGAGGGCGAGTCCGAGTTTGGGCATTTCAAACCACTCTTTTTGTTGACGGTTGGCGATCAGCAGCGCAGGGGCCTCAATTCGAGTCTAGCCCCGACTTTGCCGGCTGCGGTGAGTCTGCGGCCCTATTGGTCATCGCCTGCCGGCGGAATCTGCGGGCTGTAGGGGCAGACGAGGTTATTCGGGCGGTTGAGTCAGCCCGCTGGCTACCAGCGTCAGCGTGATTCATACTCACGGCGGCTCCGATTGCTGGCGGTTGCTCGCCGCATGCTGCCAGTTGGTGATCTTTTTTCTGCTTCCAACAGAAGGCCCCCTATGCTTGCTCACTGGCAGAACCACGACCGCTCCTTCTCAACCGTGTCACTCGTCACCGCCATGGTGCTCACTTCTCTTCAACTTCCAGGGAATGCGGGCGAGTACCTATCGGGCATCGAATGGCCTGAACCACCGATTGTTACCCCCGGTGTGGCTGACCGCGACCCACCGAGCGATGCCGTGGTGCTTTTCGGCGGGCATGATGCCTCGGCTTGGCAAGGCGGTGAGAAGTGGACGGTTGAAAATGAGGAACTGGTCGTCGGGAAGGGGATGATCCAGACGAAACAGGCCTTCGGTGACTGCCAGCTTCACATCGAGTGGTCCGCCCCAACACCGGCCACCGGAACCGGACAGCAGCGGGGGAATAGCGGTGTCTTCTTCGGGCCTTATGAAATTCAGGTACTCGACTGTTTTGAAAACGGCACCTATTTCGATGGTCAGGCGGCTGCGATCTACAAGCAGCAGCCGCCGCTGGTCAACGCGATGCGGAAGCCCGGTGAGTGGAACACCTATGACATCATCTGGCGATCACCGCGGTTTGCGGAAGACGACACGCTCACCAGCCCGGCTGCGGTAACGGTTCTGCATAACGGCGTCCTGGTCCAGAACCACTTCGAACTGCTCGGCGACACCCCCTACAACCGGCCTCCCCGCTACCAGCCCCACCCAGTGAAACTTCCGATCAGGCTGCAGGATCACGGCAATCCGGTCCGGTTTCGTAACGTCTGGGTGCGGGAAGTCGCCGCGTTGGTCGGAAAAAGGGTCCGTTCCCCTGCGCTCCGGGAAGGCAAAACAGTGACGCCACTTCCAGGAAACGGCGGAAAATAACCTTCAGCCCTCGCACGGCTGGGAAATAGAGGCAAGGATTGCGGGTGACGCCGATTTCGCAGCCCTGCTTTTCGCCCACCATGCCCCGCTTGCTTCAGCCAGAACCCGATTCGCCCCCGCCCGGCTGGCCGCTGGGCAGGCTGGTGGCATTGACGGCGTTCATTATTGCGGCCGGGCTCGGTGCTTGGTTAATCACCGATCGCCTGCTGATCGATCGCCGGCCGATCGTGGTCGGAATCCTTCACTCACAGACTGGGCCGATGGCCGTGAGTGAGCGATCGATGATCGATGCCGAGGTGCTCGCTCTCGAAGAAATCAATGCGAGCGGTGGCCTGCTGGGGCGACCCGTCCGCTGGGTGATTGCCGATGGGGCCTCCGACTGGCCCACTTTCGCCCGCGAGGCTGAGCGGCTGATTGCCGATGACCGAGCCAGTGTGCTCTTCGGCTGCTGGACCAGCGCGAGCCGCAAAAGTGTGCTGCCGGTGATCGAAGCGGCCGACCATCTACTGGTCTATCCGATGGCCTACGAGGGCCTTGAGACCTCGCCACAGGTGATCTACACCGGAGCGGCACCAAACCAGCAGATCACACCGGCCGTACAGTGGTGTCATGCCACCCTTGAGGCCCGCCGATTCTTTCTGATTGGGTCGGACTATATCTGGCCCCACTGCGTCAACGCCATCATCAGCGACCAGCTCGCCGGTCTCGGGGCCGAGAAGGTCGGCGAGGCGTACGTCCACTTTGGCAGCACCGACGTTGCCCGGTTTGTGGAACAGATACGAGACACCAGGCCCGATGTCGTGCTCTGCTCAGTCGTGGGTGATTCAGTCTTGGCATTCTTTGACGCGCTGAACGCGGCGGGCATCGACCCGGAGGAGATTCCGGTGGTGACCTTCGCTCTGGCGGAGGACGAACTCCGCTCAATCGACCATGCCAACCTTGTCGGGCATTACGCCGCTTGGAACTATTTCCAATCGATCGATCGTGAGGAGAACCGGCAGTTCGTCACGGCGTTCAAGAATCGCTACGGCCAAGACCGGGTCACCAGTGACGTCATTTCCGCGGCTTACAACAGCGTGATGCTCTGGGCCAATGCTGTCCGGGAAATCGGCACGACGGATGTCCTGCAGGTCCGCAACGCCATCCGGCGGCAGAGCCTCAACGCCCCGGAAGGCATCATCGCCGTCGATCCCGAGACCCAGCACACCTGGCGGCCCGTTTATCTCGGGAGGATTCGCTCCGATGGCCAGTTCGACATCGTCTGGTCGAGCAAGGTGGCGGTACGGCCCGTACCCTATCCGATCACGCGGTCCCGGGCTGCCTGGACCGCTTTCGTCGATGACCTCCGCCAGCGGTGGGGTGGCTGGGCCAATCCGCAGCCAGCGACAGGAGGGCGGGAATGACACCGCAGACCGGCCCTTCCCATACCCCCGTCAGCCGGCGTTCACTCGCCATGCGGCTGCTGTTCTGGTTTCTCCTGATCGCCCTGCTGCCCTGCGGCCTGCTGACCGCCATTACAGCCAGCCTTGCCAATCGGGCCCTTGAGGAGACCGTCCGCGAGCGGCTCATTCAGACTGCCGCCGCCCGGGCCACTCAGCTTGAGGCCTATGCCAGCGAACGGGTGCAGGATGGCACGACCCTTGCTCGGGCACCGATTGTGGTGACGGCGGTGACCCGCCTGCGGGAGGTTGCCGCGGTGACGGCAGACGGTGCAACTGGTCAGGCGCTTCAACAGGCGGGTGCCGACTTCAACGAGTTTCTCACCTATGTGACGGCCTCGTTCGGCTACCGCAGCCTGCTGCTGCTTGATGCCGACGGTCTCGTGCTCTATTCAATTGGCGGTGATCTTCAGCCAGGGCGGCTGGTGACCGACGGACCGCTGGCCACCAGTGAACTGGCCGCCGGCTTTGACCGGTCACGAACCCTGCTGCAGTCGGAAATGGGGCGGTTTGAACCCTTCGGCGCAGCCGGCCGGCCGTTGGCATTTGTCACCTCGCCGATCTTTTCTGACGGCCAGGTTGTCGGCGTCCTTGCGCTTGGCCTTGGCTCAGAGCGGGTCTGGCAGGTACTTACCGACTCGACGGGACTGGGCGCTACTGGAGAGTTCCTGGCGGCGGAACGGGTCGGGGATGTCGCCCGGGTGACAGCACCGTTGCGGCACCGTCCCGATGCTGCGTACGACCTGACCATCAACCTGTCGGCCAAAAATGGCCTAGCCGCCCGCAAGGCCTCCAGCGGTGATCGGGGCTACGCGATTTTTCCTGACTATCGCAACGTCCAGGTTGCTGCCGCCTGGTGTTATCTGCCGAGCTATCGCTGGGGCCTGGTCGCCAAGCAGGACGCCGGCGAGGCGTTTGCACTGGTGCGGTTCCAGCGGCTGGCGATCAGTGGCCTGCTGATTGCGACCGTCCTGATTGTCACGCTGGTCGCGTTATTCGTCGCCCGGAGTATCAGCAACCCGATCAAGCGGGCTGTCGATCTAGCCCGGCAGGTGGCCGCCGGAGATCTCCGGGCCACAGTGCAGCTGCGCACCCGGGATGAGACCTCGTTGTTGCTGGAAGCACTGCAGACCATGACCACCGATCTGCGGTCCCTGATCGGCCGGGTCCAGTCAGCCACCGAGGCGGTGGCGGGCACCGTCTCGAGCCTCCAGACAACCGGGGCCAACCAAGAGCAGGTGGTGACCCGGCTCGGTGAATCGACCACGCAGACCGTTGCGGCCGTCGAGGAGATCACCGTCACCGGCAAGGAGCTGGCCCAGACGATGGATGCCGTCAACGAGATGGCTGGCCACACGGGGACGATGGCCATCGAGGGCCGCGAGAACTTGGCCAGCATGGATGACACCATGCGGCAGCTCGCCGACAGCACCGCCTCATTCGGGTCGCGGCTCGCGGAAATCAATGAACGGGCCAAGAAGATCAATCTCGCGGTGACCACGATCGCCAAGGTGGCCGATCAGACCAATTTGCTGTCGATCAACGCCGCCATCGAGGCCGAGAAAGCGGGCGAGTACGGCCGGGGATTTCTGGTGATCGCCCGGGAGATTCGCCGGCTGGCCGACCAGACGGCCGTGGCATCACTGGAGATCGAACAGGTGGTCAAGGGCATGCAGCTCAGCGTGTCATCCGGCGTGATGGAAATGGACAAGTTCACCAAGAGCGTTGAGACCGGGGTTGAGGAGATTGCCGGAGTCTCGAGCCAACTTGCCGAGATCATCAGTTCGGTCAAGGGCATCTCGGAGCGTTTCAGCCAGGTCACCGAAGGAATGCAGGCCCAGAGCCAGGGGGCGGAACAGATTCGTGACGCCATGACGACGGTTGCCGATGGAGCCGCCCGCAGTGAAGCCGGTCTCGATGCCTTCCAGGATGCGACCGCCAGCCTCCAGCAGGCCGCCGCCGGCCTTCAGGCCGAAATCGCCCGGTTCACGCTCTAGCCGGCACTTTCGCGCCAGCCTTCCGGTGGTGTATTGTGGTGGCGATTCCTTCCCACCCCTGGAGAACACCACGATGCTTCACCGCTTTCTGTTTGCCGTTGCGGCCGTCTGCCTGCTGACCTCGACCGCCTTCGCCCATTGCCAGGTGCCCTGCGGCATCTACGGCGACCAGCTGCGGTTTGAACAACTGCTGGAAGATGGCAAGACGATCGCCAAGTCCCAGGGCCAGATCAACGAACTCGCCGCCGCTGGCCTGACCGGCCAGTCTGCCAACCAGCTGGGCCGCTGGATCATGACCAAGGACGACCATGCCGCGAAGATCCAGGCGACGATTGCCGACTATTTTCTCGCCCAGCGGATCAAGGCCGACTCGCCCCGCTATGTCGAGCAGCTCAAGGCGGCCCACGCCGTGACGGTGGCTGCGATGAAGTGCAAGCAGTCGACCGATGCGGCGACAGCGGAAGCTCTGAAGGCTGCCATCTTCGATCTTTATCGGGCCTACGAGGGCAAAGAGCCGGACTTCGAATAGACCTTGGCAGCCGGCCTGGCCTGGCTGGCGACTCACGATGATTCGGCCCCCGGCCCGGCCTTTCCGGTCCGGGGGCCTTTCGTTTCCGGAAAGACAGCATGAAAGTTCTCCCGCTGTTCGTGACCGTCACGATCACGGCAGGTGGCATGGCAGTTCTGGTGGCCGCCGCCGTCGGGCTGGTCGGCGGTCTGCTCGTGGTCGTGGCCTACAACCGGCTGGTTCGGCAGCGCAATCTTGTCCGCGAGGGGTTCAGCGGCATCGATGTGCAGCTGAAGCGGCGGCACGAACTGGTGCCGAACCTGGTCGCCTGCGTCGAGGGCTATGCCGACTTTGAGCGGTCGCTGCTGGAGGATCTCACCCGGGCCCGCACGGCCACTGACAATGTGGCCCGGATCAGCGACGAGGAAAGCCGGCTCACGGGCAGTTTGCGATCATTTTTCGCCCTCGCCGAAGCCTATCCCGACCTCAAGGCAGGAGCGAATTTCCGTCAGCTCTCCGAGCAGCTTGTCGGGGTCGAGGATGCCCTGCAGTACGCCCGCCGCTATTACAACGGTGCCGTTCGCGACCTCAATGTTGCCGTCGAGTCGTTTCCGTCGAACCTGGTTGCCGGCTGGTTCGGCTTCACGCCGGCCGCCTATTTTGAAGTCGAGTCGGTTGCAGAACGGGCGGCACCAAGGGTTTCGCTGGCCGGCTCGCCCGGTCGATCAATGGAGGGTTCCGAATGAGTCGCACGTGCTGTCAGCAATCGCTGCTTCTGCTGGCCGTTGCCGCGACAGCGTTTGGGGCCGCCCCCCTTTCGGCCGCCGAGCGGATCGAGTCGTTTCGCAGTGACCTGGTGGTGGCCGAAGATGGCCTGCTCACCATCACCGAAACCATCACCGTCAAGGCCGAGGGCGACCAGATCAAGCGGGGCATTTACCGCGACATTCCCGTCCGGTACGGCGCGGGCTTCTTCGGCCTCAAGGCGACGATCCCCTTCACCATCGAGGCGATTGAGCACAACGGGCAGCCTTCCCCCTATCACACCGATAACCGGGACGACTTTGTGCGGATCTTCATCGGTGAAAAGGGCAAGACCATTCCCCGGGGCGAGCACCGCTACCTGATCCGCTACTCCACCCGGCAACTGCGGTATTTCCCCGACCATGATGAGGTCTATTGGAACGCGACGGGAAACGCCTGGCGGTTCCCGATCGACAAGGCGAAGGCCACGGTGACCCTGCCGCCGGCAGTGCCGCTCGATCAGATCGACCCCGAGGGCTACGTCGGCAAGCTCGGTTCGAAAAACCAGCAGGATCTGACCGCGCGGGTCAGCCTCCGCCGCCGCCGGGCGGCCTACACGACCACCCGGCCGCTGGCCGCTGGAGAAGGGCTGACGATCGTCGCCCGATTTCCCAAGGGGTTTGTCCGCGAGCCCTCGGCCAGCGAACGAATGTGGAGCGACCCGTTTCTTCGCTGGGGCAGCCTGGGGCTGGCGATCGTCCTCGGCTATTTTGTCACCGCCTGGCTGTTGGTCGGCCGAGACCCGGCCACGGGTGTGATCTTCCCGCGGTACGAACCGCCGGAGAACCTCAGTCCAGCCGCCTGCCGCTTCATCTCGCGGATGGGCTTTGACAAAGAGTGTTTTTCGGTCGCCCTGCTGTCATTGGCGACCCAGGGGGCGGTGACGATCAGCGAGGATGACGGCGACTATGTCCTCGAAAAGACTGGTGACCCCGCCGCCACCGCCTCGCCGGGTGAACGCAACGTCTTTGAGCGGCTGCTGGGCGACCGCACCAGGCTCGACGTTGACCGCGAGCACCACCAGCGGTTCTCGGCCGCCATCAAAAAGCTCCAGAAGTCGCTGGTCAGTGAATTCGAAGGCGTTCTCTTCCGGCCGAACCGCTTCTGGTTCTGCGGCGGCGTGCTGGTGGCGATCGCCGCGCTGCTGCTGACGTTCTTCCTGGCCGGCGGGTTTGCGGCCGGGGAGAAGGTTGGCTTTCTCGCCCTCTGGCTGTCGCTCTGGTCGGTGGGGGTGGTCGCCATCGGCCACACGGTCATTTCGGGCTGGCGGACGGTGCTGGCCGGCGGCAAAGGCCTCAACCGCCTCACCGGCTTCGGCGGGGCCGTTTTCATGACGCTGTTTGCAGTGCCGTTTTTCGCCGCCGAGATTTTCGTGCTGGGCCTGGTGGCCACGATGACGTCGCTCTGGCTGATTCCGGTGCTGCTCGGCATCGTCACCACCGTGGCCGTGTTCTACGAGCTGATCAAGGCACCGACCGGCGCCGGCCGGGCGATCATGGACAAGATCGACGGCTTTCGGATGTACCTGGCCACCGCCGAGCATGACCGGCTCGACGACCTCACCCGCCAGTCATTCGCGGCCCCTGGCGATTCCCCCCAGCCGCGGACGCTGGAACTCTTCGAGCGGTTTCTGCCCTATGCGGTCGCCCTCGGGGTGGCCAACCAGTGGGCCGGGCAGTTTCAGGATCTGGTCGAGGCCGCCAGCCGCGATCCGCAGTCGGGCCGAACCACTGGCTATCACCCCGCCTGGTACCACGGCAACGCCTGGTCGGCCGCCGGTATTGGAGCGGCGGCCGCAGGCCTGGGGACGGCGATGACCTCGGCCGTTGTGGCAGCGGCCACCAGCCCGTCGTCATCGAGCGGCGGCGGCGGTGGCGGTTCCTCCGGCGGCGGTGGCGGTGGCGGCGGTGGCGGCGGCTGGTAGGGCTATTTCAGCAGCGGCCGGCCGTGGGCGGCCCGCAAGGCATTGAGCCGCTGCCAGGCGGCCGGCTCGCGACGAAAGAGATTGGCCAGCTGTGTGGGCGTGACCTGCAAGGCTTCCGCCACTGGCCGGAGGTCGCCGCCGGCTGGCGTCAGGTGGTCGAGCGCCTCAGCCACACATGCTGGGTAGTCGTCATGGCTGGCTGAGATGGCCAGGCGTCCCTGCCGCACCCGCGACTGCCAGCGGGCCGAAGGACCGGCTGCCGGCCGCGAGACCCGATGCTCAAGCGCCAGCCGCAGCCGCAGTCGCTGGAGGGCAACCCGGCGGTTTTCCTCTTGGCTGCGGCGTTCCCCCGCCTCGGCCCGCAGCCCGGTTGGCAGGTGTTCAAGGACCACCGCAGTCTCGACCTTGTTGCGATGCTGGCCCCCGGGGCCACTCCGGCGGGTTGTCGTCATCCGGCAGTCGGCAAGCAGCCTGTCGGGTGCGCACTCGGCGGGATGCATCAGCAACGTCCCAGTCGAAGATGGACAGGAATCACACGGAGGCACAGAGAGCACAGAGGTTTGGATGACAACCCCGGCGACAGGCCATCCTCTCCCGTCCATCCAGGCTCATAGCACAGGGTGAGCGAAATGACAGCATCACCAGCCAATCCGTTCTTCGTGCCTTCGTGGTGTAAAACAGCTCCCGAGAGACGTCGCCCGCCTCACCGTCGATCGAGGTAGCGGTTGACGATGTTTTCGAGCAGTTCCTGGCGGCCACTGGTGTTCGGGGCGGCCTCGCCCTTTTCCAGCATCAGTTTTTCGAGCTCGGCGAAGCTCGACTTTCCGGCTTCGATCTGCCGGCCGAGGTCACCGTCCCAGCTCTTGTAACGGTCGGCTACAAAGGATGACAGGGCTCCATCCTCGATGATGGCGGCCGCCGCCTTCAGCCCGCGGGCGAAGGCGTCCATGCTGCCGATGTGAGCGTGGAACAGATCGACTGGCTCGAAGCTTTCCCGGCGGACCTTGGCGTCGAAGTTCACGCCGCCGCTGCCGAGGCCGTACTTCAACAGCACCAGCATGATCTGGGTCGTCAGATAATAGTTGGTGGCGAACTGGTCGGTGTCCCAGCCCAGCAGCAGGTCGCCGGTGTTGGCGTCGATCGAGCCGAGGAAGCCCTGGCTGCCGGCCGCCTCAAGCTCGTGCATCATCTCGTGGCCGGCCAGTGTGGCATGGTTGGTCTCGAGGTTGAGCTTGAATGAATCGGTCAGGTCATAGGCCCGCAGGAAGTTGATGCAGGCGGCGACGTCGGAGTCGTACTGGTGCTTGGTCGGCTCCTTCGGCTTGGGCTCGATCAGGAACTGCCCGGTGAAGCCAATCTGCTTGGCATGGTCGACCGCCATGTGGAAGAACCGGGCGAGGTGATCCAGCTCCCGCTTCATGTCGGTGTTGTACAGCGACTGATAGCCCTCCCGGCCGCCCCAGAAGACATAGTTCTCGCCGCCAAGTTCCTTGGTGACTTCGATCGCCTTCTTCACCTGGGCGGCGGCGTAGGCGAAAACCTCAACATTGCACGACGTTGCCGCCCCGTGCATGTAGCGGGGGTTGCTGAAGAGATTGGCGGTGCCCCAGAGCAGCTTCACGCCGCTGCGGTCCTGTTCTTCCTTGAGAACCCGGGCGACGGCATCGAGGTTGGCATGGCTCTCGGCGAGCGTGCTGCCTTCCGGGGCGACGTCGCGGTCGTGGAAGGCATAGAACGGAGCGCCGAGCTTCTCGCAGAACTCAAAGGAGACGCGGGCCCGGTTGCAGGCATTCTCGACCGACTCGCTGCCGTCGTCCCAGGGCCGCTGGAGGGTGGCCGCGCCGAAGGGATCGCTGCCGGTGCCCCGGAAGGTGTGCCAATAGACGACCGTGAACCGCAGGTGGTCCCGCATGGGTTTTCCCGCGACCACTTCGTCGGGGTTGTACCAGCGGAAGGCCAGCGGGTTATCGGAATCGGGGCCTTCGTAGGCAATCTTCGGGACGTCGGGAAAGGCGGCCATGCGGCTGGTTGCTCCAAGGGTGAAAACGGTGGTGTTCGGGTATATTCCGGCAGCGGGCGTGCCGACTTTCGACACCCCGGTAGGGGAGATGACGGAAGGTTAGCAAATCCAACCATGGCAGACGAACAACACCACGTCACTCGCGCGAGTGGCAGCTCAGAAGGCCGTCTGACCGGCCTCCGGTCGCGTTGGGCTGCCGCTGCCCACCTGATTGCCGTCACCGCAGCGGCGTTGCTGGGCATGTGCCATGCTGCGGCCACCGAAGCCGACCAGTGGGGCCACTGGCGGGGCCCAAGCGGCACGGGGGCGAGTTCAACAGCCACTCCCCCGACCAGCTTCGGGCCTGACCGCAACTGTGCCTGGAAGCAGCGCATCCCCGGCCGCGGATCGTCGTCGCCGGTTATCTGGGGCAACGCCGTGTTCGTCACGACCGCGGTGCCCGTCGCCCCCGGCAGCCGGGAGCTCGACTTCCGGGTCTTCTGCTTTGACCGGGCCACGGGCGAAAAGCGGTGGGAGCGTTCCGCAATTCGGGCAACGCCCCACGAGGGCACCCACAGCACCAACGGCTACGCCTCGGCTTCCCCCTGCACTGATGGCCGCCATGTCTACGCCCACTTCGGCTCCCGAGGGCTCTTCTGTTTCACCATGGCGGGCGAGCCGGTCTGGAACCGTGACTTTGGCGACATGCAGACCCGCAACGAGTTTGGCGAGGGCAGTTCACCGACCTTGGCGGGCGACCGGATCATCGTGCCCTGGGACCATGAAGGCCCGTCGCGGCTGATCTGCCTGGATGCGTTGACGGGCGCAACCCTCTGGGATGTGCCCCGCGACGAGCCGACCTGCTGGGCCACGCCGTTGGTCGTGAAGCTGGCGGACGGCGCTGAGCAGGTGGTGATGAACGGCCAGACCGCCGCCCGGTCCTACGACCTGGCGACCGGCCGGGAACTCTGGCGCTGTGGCGGGCAGACGACGCGGCCCGCCGCCTCGGCGGTTGCGGCCGACGGCCTGGTGTTCATCGGCAGTGGCTTTCGCGGCGCCTTCCTCGGCTGTTTCGATCTCACCGGCAGCGGCGACATCGCCGGCACGCCGCATGTCCACTGGACGGTCAGCCGCGACACGCCCGACATCGCCTCGCCCCTGCTGCATGCCGGCCGGCTCTGGTACTACAAGGAAAAGACCGGGCTGCTCACCTGCGTCGAGGCAGCCACGGGCCGGCCGCACTATGAGCGGCAGCGGATCCCCAGCGTCAGCCGCACCTATGCCTCACCGGTCGCCGCCGGCGGGCACGTTTACCTGACCGACCGCAGCGGAGCCATCACGGTGATCAAGGATGGCCCGGAGTTGACGGTGGTCGCCACCAACGACATGGGTGAGGGCGTTGATGCCACCCCCGCCCCGGTTGGCAAGCAATTGTTCATCCGCGGCGAGCAGACCCTTTTCTGCGTCGGCGCACCGTAGCAACCCTCAGCTCTCCAGTTTGCTACGATAGAGAGCCCGAAAGGTATCGCCTTGTATGATCCGAACGGTTGAAGCAACCATCGACGAACGCGGGCAGGTTCAACTCAGTGAGCCTGTGAACCTGTCCCGTTGCCAACGGGCGCTGGTGATGATCCTCGACGAGGAACCGCGACAGCCGCACGAAGTGACGCTGCTGAGCGAGCAGGCACTCGGAGAGGACTGGAACCGGGCGGAGGAGGACGAGGCGTGGTTGCACCTGAAAGCGGAACAGTAGTCCTCGTCCCGTTCCCGTTCTCGGATCTGTCGGAAGCCAAACTGCGGCCCGCTGTTATCCTTGCTGGTGTCGATCGGGGAGACTGGATTCTCTGCCAGGTCACGAGCAACCCCTACGGGGATCGACAGGCTGTCGAACTCAAAGCCGATGCGTTTGCGTCTGGCAGCTTGCGGCTGACCAGCTATGCTCGTCCCGGCAAGCTCTTCACGGCCCATGCTTCCCTGTTTCGTGGCCAAGCAGGCGTGCTGACGGCAGATACCACCAAGCTGCTCCGGGCGTCTGTCCGCGAACTCTTTCAATAAGCCCGGTCGCGGTTGGTCTGCGCGATGCGATCTCGCCCGCACCGCCGCAATTATTTTCTGACATTGGTGCGAGCGGCCTGCTCGATCCAATTCCGCAGCGTCTTGTAATCGGTCTTGCCCGTGCCGAGCACTGGAATCGCGTCGACCTTACGCACCTCGTCGAGCCGCATCACGCCGCGGAGGCCGGCCTCGAGCAGAATTTCTGAGGCCTCCCGCAGCGTGATGTCCTGCGTCGTGAACAGCACGATCTGCCGGCCGTCTGGCGTCTCGATTCCCTCGACTGCCACCCGGGGGCCGTTTTCATCGGCGGGAAATGCCCGCTGCAGCGGCGCTTCGATCGCCGGCAGCGAAATCATCTCGCCGCCCGCCTTGAGAAACCGCTTCAGCCGGCCCTGGAACCGCAGGTAGCCGTCCTCGTCGGCCGCGACGAGGTCGCCCGTGCGGTACCAGTGGTGGCCACCGACCTCGACGAAGGGGCTCGGCCCTTCGTAGGCATGGTAGCCGGCAAAGACCGAGTCGCCCCGCACCAACAGCATGCCCGTCTCCCCCTGGGCGACAGGCTCGCTTGTCTCGTGATGCACAATCAACGACTCGACATGCCGCACCGGCCTGCCGATGCTGCCGTGCTTGATCTTCTCCAGCCGGTTGGCGGCCACGACCGGCGAGCACTCGGTGATGCCGTAGCCCTCGAGAATCGTCGCGTCGGGGGCCTTTTCACGGCAGAGGTCGTAGGTCGATTCGGGGCAGACCTCGGCCCCGGTGATGATCTTCCGCAGGCTCCGCAGTTCGTCCCCCGCACAACTGCCGAGGATGTAGTTGAGGAAGGTCGGCGTGGTGAACAGCATCGTCGGCTTGTAGGCGGCAATCAGCCGGACCAGCCCCGGGGCGTCGGTCGGGTCGGCGTATCGCACACTCCGGATACCCGCCAGCTGCGGCAGCAGCACGTTGCCGGTCAGGCCGAAGGAGTGAAACGGCGGCAGAAAGCCGAGCAGGGTGTCGTGGCTATCGGGCTGCAGCACGTCGAGGCCGTCGAGGATGTTCGTCAGCAGATTGCGGTGGGTCAACGGAACCGTCTTCGGGGCCGACTCAGACCCTGAGGTGAACAGGAACACGGCAGGATCGTCATCCCGCTGGTCAGGGAGATGCTTCAGCAGGCTTCCCGGCCTGAGCCGGCTGGCCAGCATCGTGCTGACGGCCTCGGCCTTGCCGATCGTCTGCTTGACCGCCTCGAGAAACAGGTAGTCGGCCCCCTCGATCTCCAGGCCCAGCCGGTCAACCAGCCGGCTGGAGGTGATCACCTGCTTGACCCCGGTCGCCCGGATGCCGTGAGCAAGATTGGCCGGGCCGGTGGTCCAGTTCATCATCACCGGGGTCTTGCCAGCCAGATGCAGCCCGTAAAAGACGAGGTCGGCCGCTACGCTGGCCGGCAGCATCACACCGACGTGTGGCTCTGGAATCGCGGCAAACCGTCTGGCCATCAGGCTCGCCCCCACCAGCAGCCGGCGACGGGAGAGCAGCCCGGTCATGGGGTCGCCGGTGGCGGCCGTGTCGGGGGCCTCGAGCATCCGGCGGACAAAGGCGGCAGCGACCGTTTCGTCGAGCAGCCACGCCG
>Ga0209986_10000154_pt1 | contig 61207 bp, 57 predicted proteins | sample BlataG_FD_183168 | JGI IMG/M metagenome (GOLD analysis project Ga0209986, IMG submission 183168) | Deep subsurface microbial communities from Black Sea to uncover new lineages of life (NeLLi) - Black_00105 metaG (SPAdes) (version 2) | ecosystem: Environmental > Aquatic > Marine > Oceanic >... | reverse complement strand
ACGCCTTTTTTGATAGATCCTTTAAGGAGGATTAAAATATGAAGGTAAAATATTTCCCTGACACAGACACTGCACATCTGGAATTCACTGTTAAAGAAGTCTATGAAACAAAAGAGATTAGTGAAAATATTTATGTAGACTTGGATAAAAATGGAAACTTAGTGGGTATGACAATTGAACACGCAAAAGCTAACGCAGGATTGTGGGAATTTTCGTATCAGGAAATGATTTCTCAAACTGCATAGAATTTCTAACAACCCAATCTGTCGGACGTTATCGCGCAGCTAACAGGCGAGCATAATTGGGATCAAGCCAATAACGACAGATACTGGATTCTGGATACTAGATGCTAGAAAGAGAAATGAGAAATGGCATCACCTTTTCTAAGAAACGGAGACTTGGTGAAACGGAGACACGGAGAGGTCAGGAAATCAGGATATCACGGAATCAGGGAATTAAGGAATCAGGATATCGGAGGATCCGGACATCAGAAGATCAGGGTATCAGGATATCAGGGAATTAACATGAGTAGGATGAAAGGGAGATAAAAGCGTAAAGCGTAGGGCGTTGAGCGTAGGGCGTTTTTTAATTACAAAATCAGCCGGGACTTTAGATGCTGTCGAATGTCAAGTTGTAAATGTCGCTATAGTCTCGAGTCTAACGAACTTAGAGAGAGGAAGTATTGAGATGGCCTGTCACCTATCAATCAAATTTAATCTGTGAAAAGTGAAGATTTATCATTTAATCAATGCATTGAATAAATGGCCGGCAAAATAATTAAAAAGGATATATTGACAACTATTAGTTAATTTATATACTGGTACTATGAGAAAAAATATGAGAATATATAATTATACTGTGATTTTTGAAAAAGAAGAAGATGGTGGGTACCACGTATTTTGTCCGGCACTTCCTGGCTGCCACACACAAGGAGAGACTTTTGACAAGGCAATAAAAAATATTGTTGACGCAATAAAACTTTATATTGAAAGTCTTAAGGCACACCGTGAACCAATACCTGAAGAAGACATAACTATCAAACCTCTAAGAATAACAGTTTGAGTCGCAAATTACCAATAATAAAAGCAAGAAAACTAGTAAAAGTTGCTGAGAAACTAGGATTTGAATTAGACCGTCAGTCTGAAAGTCATGCTATATATTACCGAAAATCTGACAAAAGACGGATTGTTGTTCCAATTCATGCTGGGAAAAACTTGAAACCGAAAACTCTATATGGAATAATTAAGGACATGGGTTTAAACGTTGATGAGTTCAAAAAGTTGTTGTGATATTTTTTAGTTAAAAAACGAAAAAAGGAGATCAAAATGAAATTACTTCTTCGTTGGGTAATCGTCGCTTTTTCACTTTTTGTGGCAGCCTGGCTCGTGCCGGGTATCCGCGTCGAGGGAAACGCGTGGCTCATCTATGCGGTAATGGCGGTCATCCTCGGGTTCGCTAATGCAGTTGTGCGCCCGCTACTCAAATTGCTCACTTGTTCGCTTATCATCCTCACCCTGGGTCTGTTCGTGCTGGTGATTAATGGGCTCACCTTGTGGCTTGCCTCGTCCATCGCGGTCAACTGGTTCCATGTCGGCTTTTACGTGGATGGTTTCTGGTCTGCTTTCCTGGGTGCGCTCATTGTGAGCATTGTATCAATCATCCTCTCGGCATTTATCAAGGAACCAGATAAAATGCCAAAAGGTTAAAAATGGACTAAAGGGAAGTGGGGTTAAACCTTTCCTAAGAAACGGATGAAAGGCAAATACCTAAATTAGAATAGGAGAATAGGTGCAATGTGCAATGGGGTTGAATCGATTCTGGTTGATCTGGCTTTTTTAGTTTGTTTGGTTTATCTTGTTTTATAATGGCCACAAATAGAAAGAACCAGTGATAATAATGGTTGGATTATGATTTGGTTTTGTCTTTATATACTCTATTGCGCTCTGAACTGATGGAGCAATAGTAAGTTTTTTTTGATATTTTTTCGCTTTTTTGTATAAATCAATTGGTTCCATTGCCCTTGGGTTATCTGCCTTAACAAGTAATACTTCTTTTGCTCTTGGAAAAATGTATTTCAGGCAATATTTGATATCTTTATTCCTGTTAGTGCCAAATATTAAATAGAGATCTTTAAGATTTAAGAGATTCAGGTTTTTTTCCAGGGCTTCAAATGAATCCTGATTATGTGCACAGTCAAAGATTATCAGAGGTTTTTTTGCCCGTTCTCGAAGAGCGAGGCTCTTCGGAGATATAATTTCAAATCTGCCATGCAGGTCTGTTCGTTTAATACCTTTTTGTATGGCTGGTACAGTTATCTTAAATCCTTTTTTTCTTAATTCATTTAATACAGACATTGCTATTTGTAGATTTTCAACCTGATGGTTTCCTGGTAAAGGTAAAAAAGTATTAAATTTACCGATTTCTCCGTTAATTTTTAAATGGCTGCCTTTTATTCTTTGATTTAAAATCTTAATATTATGTTGGTTTTCGGCAAAAGTGATTTTATTGCGTTGTTTTTTAGCTACTTTTTTTATTACTTGTTCTACACTCGATCGCTGGTGAATGGTAATCAATTGACCATACCTGGTTTTATCCCTTTCCACTTCAGGCTGTCGATTTTCTGGAGTAGGGCGTTTACGCCCGTCAGAATGTGCTGGAATTTCATGAGATTTAACGAGCCTAAAGGCTCTACTCCCAGGAAAATGAGATTTAACGAGCCTAAAGGCTCTACTCCCAGGAAAATGGGAGTTTTTCAAAATGTCCACTTGTGGGCGAGGGATGTGTGGGGGTTTAATAATTCCTGCTTTTTCTCGTGCGATCTGGGATAATCTATTACCAAGTAGATCTGTATGGTCATAACCGATTTTTGTTATTACTGATATTATCGGGTGTGTAACATTTGTTGAATCAAGCCTGCCGCCCAGTCCAACCTCAAGAATTGAGAAATCTGTTTTTTTCTTTAAAAAATGTAAGAATGCAATAGTGGTAAGTACTTCAAAGTAAGTGCTTGCCCTGTGAAATTCATGGTGTTTAATAGGGGGTGCCCCAGATAATTTTCTATATTTCACAGGGCTTGCTCCGTGTTTTCTTTTAATATAAGGTCTTATTAGCTTTATATATTTCATTAAATCCTGGTTCGAAATCTCAATATTATTGATTTTTATTCTTTCGTTTATTCGTTTAAGGTGGGGTGAGGTAAATAATCCAACCCTGTACCCGCAGGATTCTAAACATGAACTGATCATTGCCGCAGTAGAACCTTTTCCCTTTGTTCCTGCAATATGTATAACATTATTTAATTTTTTTTGGGGCGAGTCAAATTTTGCTAAAAATTCTATGAAGTCATTAAGTTTGTAGTTATAACCAGGAATTTTTTCGTAATCGACCAGGGAATTAAAAAATTCTTCAGGGTTCACATTGTCCTAAAGGTTTTAATTTCATTGCAATATCTATTGCTGGTGCCGAGTGCGTTAGAGCTCCCACAGAGATAAAATCAACACCACAATTTGAGAACTCTTCGATATTACTTAAATTCATGCTACCACTCAATTCAATTTCTATATTGAGGTTTGTTTGATGAATGATTTCGACTGCCCGTTTAATCTGATTTACATTCATATTGTCGAGCATTACTCTGTTTACCTTGAGTGACAGAGCCTCATTCAATTCTTCGAATGTTTTTATTTCTACCTCTATAAATATTTTTTTTCTTCGTTTCCTAACTTTACGCACAGCTTTCGTAATGCTGCCGGCAATTTCAATATGATTGTCTTTGATCAATACCATATCATAAAGACCAAAACGGTGGTTATAGCCACCTCCTGCACGCACTGCATATTTTTCCATTATTCTCAATCCGGGTAGTGTTTTCCGCGTATCGAGTATTTTAACAGAACCTTTTGTAGCATCAACAAATTTTCTTGTTAATGTAGCAATACCACTGAGATGCTGTAAAAAGTTGAGCGCAATCCGTTCTCCTTTTAGGCACGTGGATGCCGCGCCAACAACAGTGGCGATTGTTATCCCCGGAGAGAAATTATCGCCATCATTTAGCTTTATTTGAAAATTTACTTTTTCATCAATCTCGTTAAAAACCATCTGTGCGATTTCAACTCCACATAAAATACCGTCCTGCTTGGCGAATATTATTCCAAGTGCTTGCTCATTTTGGTCAACAATAGGGTCTGTGGTAATATCACCCCTGCCGATATCTTCTTTTAGCGCCTTTTTAACTATTTTGAGAAATTGCTTTATTTGCTTTTCCTGAATGTTTTTTACTTTGATATTTTCTCCCTTCAGTCCTTTCTAATTTGCGTTGAACCGATTTGATTTTATCGCGAATCATTGCCGCGCGCTCAAATTCCATTAATGAAACTGCCTCTGCCATTTCTGTATGCAATTTCGCAAGCTCATCAATATTTATTTCTTCTTTGGTATTCCTTGTAATACGATCTGCAACCGACGTTGCCCTCAGGATTTCCTCCGGACTTTTAACTATACTCGCGGGTGTGATATTATGTTTTTTATTATATTCGATTTGTTTGTTTCGTCTTCTTTCCATCTCTTTGATTGCCCTTTTCATTGAGCCGGTAATTTCATCTGCATACATTATTACTTCGCTACGGACATTCCGCGCTGCTCTGCCTGCGGTTTGAATTAAAGCTCTCTCACTTCTCAGAAATCCTTCTCTATCTGCATCGAGGATGGCAACGAGTGCTACTTCTGGCAGGTCAAGGCCCTCTCTTAAAAGATTAATACCTACAAGAACATCAAATTCGCCGAGCCTTAGTCCCCTGATAATTTCGATGCGCTGGATGACGTTAATTTCAGAATGCATGTATCTGACCCTGATATCAATTTCGTTTAAATACTGGGCAAGGTCCTCAGCCATTCTTTTAGTAAGTGTTGTCACCAGAACTCGTTCTTTATTATTCACCCTTTTTTGAATTTCATTAATTAAGTCATCGACCTGATTTTTTGCCGGTTTAACAGTAACCTTCGGGTCTACAATGCCGGTGGGCCGAACAATTTGTTCAACTATACGGTATTTTGATTTCGTAATTTCCCATTGGCTAGGTGTGGCTGAGATACAGATTGCCTGGTTGATTAAAGCTTCAAACTCGCTGAATTTCAAGGGTCTATTTTCTAATGCTGAAGGTAATCGGAAACCGTATTCAACAAGATTTAACTTGCGCGAATGGTCACCTTCATACATCGCGTTTAATTGCGGTATACTAACATGCGATTCATCTATTATGATTAAAAAATCTTTTGGAAAATAGTCGATGAGGCAGAATGGCCTCTGCTTGGATTCTCGGCCGGAAAGATGCATTGAATAATTTTCAATACCTGAACAATAACCCAATTCCAGAAGCATCTCGATATCAAATTTTGTCCTCTGTAATAATCTTTGTGCTTCGAGAAGTTTGCCCTGAGATTGAAATTGTTCGATTCTTTCTTTGAGTTCTTTTTTAATATATTTAACTGCGGTTTCTATTCTGGGTCGGGTTGTAATGAAATGTTTTGCCGGGAAGATAACGATGTTATCCAGCTCTTTTTTTATGTGGCCGGATGTTGGCTCAAAGATCTGAATTTTTTCGACAAAGTCATTAAACAACTCAACCTTTACACCGTATTCTTCATCAGCAGGATGTATATCAACAACATCGCCACGGACCCGGAATGTTCCTCTGGCAAATTCAATATCATTCCTACTGTATTGAACTGAAACTAACGAGTTAAGCAATGAATCTCTGTCTTTTTCTTTCCCTTTTTCCAGATACACAACAAGTTCTTTTACTTCTTCGGGTGAACCGATATTATAAATGCAGGAAACCGATGCAATAATGATTACATCATTTCTCGTAAGTAGGGCAGAGGTCGCCCTGAGTCTGAGTCTTTCAATTTCTTCATTTATTGAAGCATCTTTTTCAATATATAAATCAGTTGCTGGAACATAAGCCTCGGGCTGATAATAATCATAATAGGAAATAAAATATTCAACAGCATTATCAGGAAAAAAGTATTTGAATTCACCATATAATTGTGCTGCTAAAGTTTTATTATGCGATATAATGAGCGTGGGTTTTTGAACTTTATTAATTACGTTAGCTATTGTAAACGTCTTACCAGAACCCGTGACACCTAAAAGTGTTTGAAATTTTGAATCATTTTTTATGTTGGCTACTAAACTATTGATTGCCTCAGGTTGATCACCTTTAGGAGTGAATGTGGAGTGAAGTTTAAATTTCACGCCTGAGTATTCGATAGGATTTTGGACTAATTGACAATCTTAATTTTTGTGTGTAAGCGGTTACTTTCTCACCGTTTATTAAATCGAGATATAATCCATTCCAGGCAGGAAGTTCAACAAAAGACTGTTTGTCACCAGAATTCAGCACCACGATTAAACCACCGCGGTCGTATGCATAAACTTTAGTAATATCATTCACGTAGAGTGAAAAGAAAACATTACTTAAGATTTGTGGATTTGTGTTACGAATTTCAATAAGTTGTTTGATTTCTTTTAAGAGGTCACGATTTTGATTGTCTATATTCCAGATAAAACTACCCTGGTTGAGCGATGCATAATCGGACAGCCCGATTTCATCTCCATATAAAATGGTTGGTGAACCGACACAGGTAAAAATAAAAGCATAAAGATTTTTTATGATACTGGGTTCGGCTTCAGCAAGGATTCTTTTATCGTAGTCTGAAAGACTAATAAGATTCATACAACTAACCTGGGGTGGATTAAAAAAGAACATTTTTTGTAGTAAATTATCAAAATCACTCGTGGTTAGTGTGTTTTTGACGAAATATTTCATTAATATATCAAGGAAGTTTCTATTGGTACTGCCATCAAACCCATTACCATCAAGAAAACGTACGTCGCTTCCAAGTAAAAGAATGTCCGGATATTTGGTTTTCAAATGGGTTCGTAATGTTAAAATGAAATCGGCATCTATCTTTTCATCTTCACCGATATAAAAACCATCAAAACCAAAGTGCTTCCAGTATTCCAAAAAACCGATTAGATAATTTGCAACTTGAGGATTACGAAGATTAAGTTTGGGAAAACGAGAGTCAGAGCGCCAGCATTCATAATTTAGTGGAGACGTTGTTATCGGTGTTGATTTGATGAAATACCACTCAATGTACTTTGATTCTTTGCCTTTTTTTACGACATCTACAAATGCCGGGAAGTCTATTCCAGTATGGGTGAAGATGACGCTTAAAATTATTTTTTTATCTCTTTTGTGTACTTCATCGATGAGGTTCTTTAAATCCACAGTATCGCCAAAACATGAATCAATTGATGCATAGTCTTTTGGATTGAATTTGTGATTTGAAGATGCTGAGAAAATTGGTTGTAAAATAATTATGTCGGGATTAAATGAATCAATATATGCGATTTTCCGCAGCACCCCTTTTAAATCACCGCCATAGGAACGCCATTTTTCTGGTTTTGTGCCCCAGATTAGTTTTTCTTCAGGGTCATTTGTCAGGACACCATTATAAAAACCATCAATAAATATTGAATAATAGATTTTACCAAATGCCCATGCAGGTGGTGTGAGTAGTGCTACATCAGGTTTGAATTCATCAGTCGCAGGGAATATTAATGAATCTCCTGTGTTTTTTAGTATAAAATGATAGGTAGCTGTTGTATCAAACTTATTCAATCTTGCTGCTAAATAATCGAAATCACCATTGCGATACCAGATTTCCATTTTAGCACTGTCCGAATTAATGATAACTTGTGCATCAATTATGCTACCCTTTTTTACTTTTAGTTTTATTTCACCAACAGAAGGGTTTACGTAAAATATGCTGTTTGAGTTGTGGAAAACATCAGCAGGGTCAATTGCATTACTTAGTTGAGGTAATAAAAACACGATTATTGTACCAAGTAACCGCTGCATATAGAATTTTACATAATTTACTTACTTTGTCAATATTAAAATGATTGTAAGTTTTAAAAACGTAAATGTTTTTGATATTATTTTGCTTGACATTTTTGAATAATTCTATATAATTATTATGATGGAGGATAAAGCGTTAAAAAATGACGTAATGTCTAACGCTTTTCCCACGCCTGAAAAGATTGTTGCCAGACTTGATAAATACGTAATTGGACAATCTGAGGCAAAGAAAGCAGTTGCTATTGCGCTAAGAAACCGATGGCGCAGGCAGCGTGTTATTGGTGATATCAAAGACGAAATTTACCCCAATAATATTATTCTTATTGGTCCAACTGGTGTAGGCAAGACTGAAATTGCCCGCAGGTTGGCCGGGATTGCTCTGGCGCCATTCATTAAAGTCGAGGCGTCTCGGTTTACTGAGGTTGGTTATGTGGGCAGAGATGTTGAGTCAATGGTTCGTGACCTTGTCGAAATTTCTGTAAATATGGTTCGCCAGGAAAAGACCAAGATGGTTGAAGAAAAGGCTAAACAATTTGCTGAAGAACGAATTCTTGATATTCTTCTACCAGTTCCTCCAACCGTAAAAATGACTGATTTAGATATTCAAAATAGTGTTAAATCGGTTGATTCTACACGGGAAAAAATGAGAGCACTTTTGCGTGATGGGAAATTAGATGATAGAATCATCGAATTGGATGTTACGAGACAAAAGATGCCGTTTATTGAAATTTTCAGTCAAGCCGGTATTGAAGATCTGAGTGGCGCCCTTGAACAAGCGTTTGGTAGTAGATTACCGAAGAAGAAAAAGAAAATAAAAATGCCTGTTAAGGAAGCATTGCGGTATATTCAAAATGAAGAGGCAGATAAGTTAATCGATATGGATGAGGTGATTAATGAAGCCAGAAAGCGTGCAGAGAATTCGGGCATAATATTTATTGATGAGATAGATAAAATTGCCGGCAGTGGTGCTACAAGTGGTCCTGATGTTTCACGCGAAGGTGTTCAACGTGACCTCCTGCCCGTAGTTGAAGGGTCGAGTGTAATGACCAAACACGGGATGGTAAAAACTAATCATATTTTATTCATAGCAGCAGGTGCTTTCCATAATAAAAAGCCTTCAGACCTTATCCCTGAAATGCAAGGACGTTTTCCTATCAGGGTGGAGCTGTCTGCATTGACCAAGGAAGATTTTCAAAGAATTCTTGTTGAACCTGAGAATTCTTTAATCAAGCAGTACAGCGCACTAGTGGCTACTGAAGGAGTAACACTTGAATTTTCTGATGATGCAATCGAAGTAATCGCAACGATCGCTTCAAAGGTTAATGAATCAACTGAGAATATTGGTGCCCGGAGGCTGCATACTGTAATGACAAAGCTTCTTGAGGAAATACTTTATGCTGCACCAAATATAAGCACGAAGAAAATTATGATTAAAGGTGAGGATGTAAACAGAAAATTAAGCGATATTGTTAGTGATGTTGATATGTCACGGTATATATTATGAGAAGGCTCGAGCCCCTCACTATCGTTCGGGACACTAAATTTTGCAGTCACATCAAAGATGTGAGCAAAATTTGTGGGCAATTAGGGGCAAATAATAAAGACAAGGAGACCAGGAGACTGGGAGACAAGGGGACTGGGAGTAACAGAGAGAAAGGAAGTTTTGAAGTTAGGAAGTTGTGAAAAGAGGAAATGAAGTTTAAAAAAGTTATTCTTGTCTTAACAGAAGATACTGATCAGATGATTATAAGTCAGGCAGTTAAACTTTGTAAAAAATTTAAAAGTAAGCTTTTTGTCCTTTTTATCATTGAAACAAACAAAGTTGCTCGATTAGCCCGACTTACCCATCAGAAAACTGATACCCTTAATCAAGAGATAGAAGAAGGTGGGTGGAAACTTCTTTACCTTATTGAGGACGAAGCTGTTGAGAATGACGTGTGGACATCGCTTCACCTTGAAAATGGTAATTTGATGGATGTTATTAAAAAATATATAGAAGCATATGATATTAATATTGTGCTTACAAAAAGAAAAGATGAGACACAAATAATATTTGTTTCATCTCCTGTGCCGGTGATAGGGTTATAATTGATGATTGTAGATTTCAGATTGATGATTATAGATTTCATATGGTAAATTTATAGAATAGATGAAGGGAAAAATTAATTTAAAATTTTAAATTTACAATATGCAATTCCATAAGGAGGTGTAATGCTTTTAAAAATATCTGAGTTCCTAAAGCCCAAGGCAATCATGATGGAAATAAAATCCAAAGAAAAGCTTGCGGCAATAAAGGAAATGGTCGATCATCTGATTGCAAATAAATTTGTTGAGGATGGTGAGAAATTTCTTAAGGCTTTAGGAAAGAGAGAAAATCTTGAATCTACAGGTATTGGGGATGGGATTGCTATTCCTCATGCCCTAACCAATGCGGTTAAAGATCTTGTTTTGGCATTTGCGCGTTCAACCGAAGGAGTTGATTTTTCCGCAATTGATGGAAAACCATCACATCTTATCTTTCTTATTGCCTCGTCCGAAGATAAAAAATCCGAATATATTGTGTCGTTGGCTAAACTTTCAAGGTTATTGCGGAAACATGAGGTGCGTGAGCAGCTGAAAAATGCAGATAGCCCCAAGGAAATATTGGATATCATAAAGAAAAATGAAGAATGAAAAGCGTAGGATGTAGAGTGTATTGCGCAGAACGTTTGTTAGCAATGGGTATGTTATTGTTAGTTCCTATATTCATCTTTGCCAATAAAATTCTTATTCCAATGGACGTAACGCAGATTGATCATTTAAAGGCATATGGTATAGCTTATCGTGCCCTTGTGATTGGGGTTAATGTAGAGTGGTTATTGAATTACCGGAGTGGTTCTTTCCTGATGGATTATGACAAAAGCATTGAGAAGGATTGTGCTATGAACAGTGTTTTATGGGAGGTTATAGCACCGGATAAGATATTAGCTATTTACCAAACAATCGAAGCGAACAACATGGAGACGATTTTCCTTGAGAAGGCACCAAAAATCGTTGTCTATATCCCTGGAAATTTTGAACCATGGGACGATGCTGTGACACTTGCATTAGAATATGCGAAAATCCCTTATGACCAGGTATGGGATGAGGATGTCCTGAAAGGAAATTTAATGAAGTATGACTGGCTTCATCTCCATCATGAGGATTTCACTGGGCAATATGGGAAATTTTATGCCACTCAGAGGAATACAGATTGGTACAAAGAAGAGGTAAGGATAAACGAAGAAATGGCAAAAAGATTGGGATTTAATAAGGTTTCAAAAATGAAATGGGCTGTAGCACTGGTAATAAAAAATTATATAGAAAAAGGTGGATTCGTATTTTCAATGTGTTCTGCCTGTGATACATATGACGTTGGATTTGCTGCACATAATACTGATATATGCCATAGTGTCTATGATGGTGACCCATATGATGCGAGTGCCAATAGCAAATTAGATTTTTCTCAGTGTTTGGCATTTGAAAATTTTCAGGTGATACTCAACCCATTTCAATATGAACATTCAACAATCGATGTGACGCTCGAGGCAGTAGCGCGTGGTCCAAAAACTTATTTTTCTCTGTTTGATTTTTCAGCGAAGTTCGATCCAGTACCCTGTATGCTTGTTCAGAACCATACTGCATTGGTGAAGGAGTATTTGGGGCAATGCTCAGGTTTCAGAAGAAATACGATCAAACCATCGGTTTTGATTTTAGCAGAGGTAAGCGGAACCGAAGAGGTTAAATACCTGCATGGTAATTTAGGAAAAGGGACATTTACTTACCTTGCCGGACATGACCCCGAGGACTATCAACATTTTGTTGGTGATCCACCGACTGAGTTGAAATATCATAAAAATTCCCCCGGGTACCGGTTGATTCTTAACAATGTTCTTTTTCCTGCTGCAAGGAAAAAGGAGCAAAAAACATAACCACCTCTAAATTTATAATTCCTGTAACAGAATTAGAAGGAGAAACATTTTTTGAATTTAATGAATTAGAGCCCGCCGAACTTAATTTAGAAATCGATGTTGTCAGGAAATTTAAGCAGGTTGATGCAAGAATAAAAATTTGTAGTTCTGCAATCGGATTAAGGGCAGATTTCAATGTACACTTCATTGCTGATTTAATATGTGCTCGTTGCTTAGAGGCATTTTCCAAAGAGTTTAAAGCGCGGTTACATTTCGAGTATATTGAAGGTAGAGATCCTCATGCAAATGTTGAAAAGGTAAATCTGGCAACAACAGACGTCGATAGAATTTACTACACTGGTTCACATATTGATTTAAGTATTGGAATACGAGAGGCAATTGTGCTCTCTATTCCTGTAGCACAATTATGTAAGGATAATTGTCGTGGTTTGTGTCCGGTCTGTGGTAAAAATAAGAATAAAGAAAAATGCGACTGTAAAATTGAAAAAGCAGGTCTTTTTATACCAATTCCTAAGAAGAAAAAAGGTAAAACAAAAAGGGCTGAGAAAAAATGATTGTTCTTTTGTTCATTTCGATACTTTCTATAGATAGTATTTTAACACCGCCAGAACTCAGTAATGCGCAATTTGGTATTTGTGTTTTAGACCTCAGCCATGATCGCGTAGTGTATGTACGAAATAGTCAGAAGCTGCTCGTTCCGGCATCCAATATGAAGATTATTACAACAGGTGCAAGTTTATGTTTTCTTGGCCCGGAATATCGTTTTAAGACCATGCTTGCGATCAACGGCAAGATAAAAAAGAATAAACTGCACGGTGATATTATAATTACCGGGGGCGGCGATCCCACATTCAGCCTGGAGAATCTGGAACAGTTTGTTTTAACTATTAAAAAACACAAGATCAAAGAAATTACCGGTAATATTATTTTAGATGACAGTTATTTTACGGACATTAGTTTAAATGGTAATTCATTTACATTTGAGAGACTGCCGATAGGATGGGCATGGCATTATCTGGATGCACGTTATGCACCGGAGATTTCGGCGCTTTCAATGAATAAGAATTGTGTCAACGTAAAGATGAAATCGACTAAACCTGGGGATTATGCAGACATTACAATCGAGCCTAGAACAGATTATGTCCGATTGATCAATAACATGATAACCAAGCAAGGCGAAGATAGTATTATTATTTTACGCAGGCCAGAAGCGAATGTAATTTATGTTGATGGTGGCATTGGTGAGAATCATAAAAAAGATATTGAGGTTACAGTAAAAGATCCTGCGATGTTTATGGGACAATACTTTAAAGAGAGATTGTTATATACAAATATAAAACTTCATGGTAATGTCTTAAAGAAGAGTGATAAAAAATTTTCTACAACAGATAGCTCAAATGCTGGAATTATTATTGATTCAGTAATATCCGTACCTCTCATTGAGATTTTAAAGGAAACTAATATTGAGAGTGTGAATCTTTACGCTGAGATATTGGTTAAAACCCTCGGTGCCCGTTACTATGAAGAAGGTAGTTTTAGAGCAGGTATACGAATGTTGAAGAGATTTCTGAGAATGTGTGGTGTAGATACCAATGCAGTATCATTATGGGATGGTTCTGGACTGTCGAGGCATAATCTGGTCTCGCCTTATCAATTAGCCCTTGTTTTGCGTTTTATGTACCGCAGCAAATTTTCTAAAACATTTTACGAACTATTACCAGAATCTGGTGTAGGAACATTGGAAAACAGATTTAATGATTTTGAAGGTATCATGCGTGCCAAGACAGGATCATTACATGCGGTCACTTGTCTTTCTGGATATTTATGTATCGATGAGACTGATTACTGTTTTTCAATGATGTTCAACAACTTCACGTGCAAAAGAAAAAGAATAGAACAAATACAGGAGCAGATTATTCGAGCAATAAAAGAACAGTTAAGTAAAAAAAATAATGCCCAATTTCAAAGTACAAATGTCAAATGAACCCCGCTCCTCTGAGATGGGCGTGGATGAATCCAGCCCATTACAAATGGGCTGGATGAATCCCGCTCCTCTGAGATGGGCGTGGATGAATCCTAAATGCTTAATGTCAAAATATCAAAAGAAGGATGAGGAGCGCGGTTCATCGAAGTGTGGCAATCTCCGATGTTTGCGATAGATAGCGAGATTGCTTCGGGAATAAATCCCTCGCAATGACAAAGGAAAAAGAGGTTAGCGAACTATGATAAAACGAAGATATAATTTTAAGGAAGGTCGTCTCATTCCCAGAAAAAAACAGAGTAAACCTTTTTATTTTGTTCGCATAATCCGCATAGGTCTTTTTATACTGGCAATGATGTTATATTTTCTTTATAAATTGATGGTGAAATAAGACGACGGAATGGCTAATGTCTTTGACCTTCATTGTGATACGCCACATAATATAAATAAGAAGAAGTTTAATCATATAATACCCGAGAAATTATATGAGCAAAACTATTTAGGAGCAGTATTCGCGCACTTCATAGTCCCAAAAGCAAAATATCCATTTGTTGATGCAATTAGATTGGTTTCAACAACAATGGCTTATGTGAATAAGAAGAAAAAAATGCAAATTGTCGATTCTTATAGAGAGCTTGATAAAAAAAAGGTTAATATAATATTGGGGGTTGAGGGTGGACATATCTTTGATAATACATTTAAACAGATTGAGGCTCTTTATGATTTAGGAGTGAGGGTATTTACCTTAACCTGGAACAATTCAAATAAACTTGCCCATTCTGCCCTGGAAGCAGATAAAAAGGGTATTACAAAAAAGGGCAAGGAGTTTTTTAAGGAATTGAAGAATTATAATATAATAATAGATCTTTCCCATGCGTCTACAAAGACTGTGCTTGATGTTTGCGAGGTCTGTGAGAATCAGATTATTGCATCACATTCCTGTGTCAGGGCATTAAATCCATCATTTTTGAGAAATATTGATGATAGAGCAATAAAAGCAATTGCTGAAAAAGAAGGGGTAGTTGGAGTTAATTTCTCACAGTATCATCTGGGTGGCCATAGTGTTATTGACCATCTTGATTATCTTAAAGACAAATTTGGTATAGATGTACCGGCAATAGGCAGTGATTTTGATGGTATTAATGATGCAGTGATTAAAAGCCCATCAGGTGTAAAGGATTTGGAAAAAGAACTATTGAAAAAGGGCTATAAAAAGTCAGGCGTAGAAAAAATATTCAGCGGGAATTTTATGAGAGTATTTAAGAATGCGGAGTAGCGAAACTTGTTTCGCGCAGGAAGTAAGTATTCTATTGGGGAATTTGGATTTAAATATTTGATATTATTTGGAATTTGGTGCTTGGGATTTGTTTTGTTCCTCGCCTTGCGAGGAAAATGGAGGTGAGCGGACTCGGACCGCTGACCTGTGCGTTGCAAACGCACTGCTCTCCCAACTGAGCTACACCCCCAAATACAGCAGATCTTAGGTGTTAGATGCTAGTGGTTAGTGATTTTTTTCACTATAATCTAACATCTGGTATCTAAAATCTATCTTTTAGAATCTTCCGAAATTCAAATCTAAGCCAAAGGATTCAAATAGTGTTACTTCTTCGTCAAACAACCTTTCTCCATTCAAATGAAAATCAAGAGAGAATTCTCTGATGCGTATACTTATTCCAGGTTCAATTTGCCATTCAGGCGATTCAAAACCATTAATGAAATTTTCTTTAATTCCAAAGAGCAGGGCAATTTTTTTAGTCATTGGTAGTTCCAGACCTGCATAGATATGTGTGTAATCATTTTCTATATCGCCACGACTGAAATCATATTCTGCGATGAAATAGACAAAACCTTCATTGAGGATGAGGCGTTGTAGCATTAAACCGATCCTATGTCTATTATATTCATAAGGTTCTTGAACATGATCGAATGTATACTTCGGCACAATCATAAAATCTCCCTTCCTTTTCGAGAGACGTAGATTGAATTTGTACCATTCTCCATTTATTGCATCGCTTACGAGAAAGGAAATGTCAAAACGTTTGCTAAAATAAGTACGTCCAATACTAATACCGAATCTTATATGGTCCTTGACCGGTGAGCCAGATATGCCGATATTAAACTTACGAAGACTTATTCCATACCCGATATTAAACCCGTTACCAGGTACTGCATTTTGCCAGCAAGCCAGTGCTCCGTATTTTATGTCAGGCGTAAGAATAATACCGTAATTTCCAGACTCTGCTGTGATGTCACCGTAAAGGTTATTCTCGTACGCGGCTATTTGGTGTGGATAAATATCAATATTTACCAGGTCATCGATGTAATCACCAGCCATAAATATTCCCATTCTTGTCTGATTAGCCGAAGCTAAGTTCACTGCGAAAAAACAGACAATGCTTATATAAATTATTCTCTTCATGAGTCGATTATATTCAGCAGTTTTAAAAAGTCAAGACCCACCCGTTGGGTGGCAGTAGACAGTAGGTAGTAAGCAGTAGTCAGTAAATAGTAAGCAGTCCCGCCCTTTCTTCAAATAGTGAGATGCTCGACCCAGCCCTTTTGCTAAAAGAGCTGGGTTAAATAAGCAGTAAGCAGATTTGATATCCCTTGTCATTGTGAGCCCTGAGTAAATCGAATGGAAAGCAATCTTATTTAGAAAATTCGATATTATTTGGAATTTGATGCTTGGGATTTGGAATTTTAAATAATCCGCCTTACTTCGGCAAGTGAGATACTAAGCACTAAAACCTTTTACCCATGGAATAAATAAAGAATATTCCACAGCGTGAACAATATTAAAATTTAAAACTATTTATTTAACAAATTTGAATTTTGGTCATTGGAATTTGCCTGCCCCGTTAGATAAAACAAATTATTAGAGATATACATACTAAAGTATCTTCACAATCCTATAAATGTTTCAAAAAATAAATTAGGCATATATCTAACGGGGTGAACATTTAGAATTTCGGATTTAGAAATTACTTGAACAGTGGTCCTCGTTCTTTTTTTATTTTAAAATGCTCATAGGCAAGGGGGGTTGTCTCTCTACCCCTTGGCGTTCTTTTAATAAATCCCTCCATAATTAAAAATGGTTCAAATACTTCTTCTATGGTCTGGGCATCTTCACCAACTGCCACTGCAAGGCTACTGATTCCAACCGGCCCACCTTCGAATTTCTCGATAATTGTCTTGATTATCTTTTTATCCATTTCATCGAGCCCGCGCTCGTCGACCTCAAGTTTTTCCAGGGCATATTCACATATTTCCATGTCGATTTCCTCTTTTTCTTTTACCTGAGCAAAATCCCTTACCCTTCTTAATAAACGATTGGCAATTCTGGGTGTGCCACGTGCCCTTGTGGCAATCTCAGTTGCTGCATCATTATTAATCTTAATATCTAATATTTTTGCCGATCGTTTGATAATGTGATACAGGTCATCAGCCGGATAATAATCAAGTCTGAAACTGATACCAAACCTGGAGCGCAAAGGTGCGGTGAGAAGTCCGGATCTTGTTGTCGCGCCAATTAAGGTGAAATGGTTGAGATTCAGGCGTAAAACCTTAGCGCCCACACCTCTATCCTGTATTACATCAAGACAGAAATCTTCGAGTGCGGGATACAGGTATTCTTCAACTGCCTTATTTATTCTATGCACTTCATCAATGAAGAGAACATCTGTAGTATTTAGATGACTCAGAATACCTGCCAGGTCATACGGACGTTCAAGTATTGGTCCAGCAGTAGGATAAATATTGGATTCCATTTCCTTCGCGATTATATGAGCAAGGGTTGTTTTACCAAGCCCTGGTGGACCGAATAGCAGGATATGTTCAATCGGTTCTTTACGCTTTTTTGCTGCTTTAATAAATACATTTAGATTTTCAGTCATTGTTTTTTGGCCAATAAATTCACTGAGTTTTTTTGGTCTTAATGTTAATTCATATATCTCCTCTCCCTTTAGCAATTTACCCGTTATTGGCTTTTCCATATTATTTCCTCAGTGCCTCTTTTACAAGTTTTTCAAGAGAAAGTTCCTTTGGTAATCCTTTTAATCGCTCTATTGCTTCTGAACGGGTAAGTCCTAATGAGCACAGTGCATTTACTGCCTGATTAAATACTGTGGATTTCTCCTCAAGTTTTAATTTACCCTTTAATTCAAGAACTATTTTGCTTGCGAGTTTCTTTCCTATCTTTGGGACTGATGAAAGTAATGTAAGATTTTCATCCTCAATTGCCTGAAAAATTTCTTCAGGAGAAAATCTGGAGAGAAAATTTAATGCTGATTTTGGGCCAACTCCAGATACCGAGGTTAAATCTTGAAATGCCTTAAGATCAGCCTGGTTAAGAAATCCGTAGATGAATGCTTCAGGCTCTTTAAAAAGAAATTTAGTGAACAAGGTGATTTCCTGGTTCTCTTTAATATGGTCAAATGTAGATAGAGGAGCCTGAATTAAAAAACCAATACCCGACACATCAAGAATAAAAAAAGGAGGACTTTTCTCGGTTACTTTACCTTTTAAGCGACCAATCATTGTTTAATTCTCATCTTGCTGATAGCTGTGTAGGCAATTGCAACTGCATCAATCGCATGGTTTGAAATTCTTTTGCTTTTTTCCAGTATGATTCTATTTATGAAGTATCTCACCTGTCTTTTAGAAGCCCTGCCATTACCAGTCGTTGTTAATTTGATCTGGGAAGGTGTGTATTCAACTATTTTTATCGTGTTTTCCAATAGTGTAAGAATGATTGCTCCTCGTAATTCAGATGATCGTATTAAACTCTGGATATTTTTGTGATAAAAGACCTTTTCGAGTACACCAATATCTGGTCTATTTTCTTCAAGCAATAGCTTAATAGCCTTGCAGATTTCGAGAATCTTGGTGTGGCTCTCTTTTTTTTTAGGCCTTATAGTACCGGTGCAGGTGCATTTACCATCTTCTATAACGGCGTAACCTGTAGCAGTAATACCCGGGTCAATGCCGATAACTTTTAACCTGTTGCCGATGATATTTTTTCCATTAATGCGTCAGGAATTTCAAAGTTTGCATAAACGTGCTGCACGTCTTCAAGTTCATCAAGGGCTTCGTATAGTTTTAGAAGTTTTTCTGCTTCCTTTTCTGACAAAGACACAGTACTTTGCGGAATCTTTGTCAGTTCACTGTTTGATATCTCAATATTATTCTTCTGCAATATGTCTTTAACCTTGGAAAAATTTTCAGGTGAGGCAATTATTTGATAAACATCCTCTTCTTTTTTTACATCAATAGCACCGCCTTCTAAAGCATAAGCAATTATTGTATCTTCATCGTATTTTTTTACGTCTACGTTAACAATACCCTGTATCTGAAACTGCCACGCAACAGATCCCTGGTTGCCAAGACTGCCATTCTGTCTTGATAAAACATGCCTTATTGCTCCTGTTGTTCGATTGCGGTTATCAGTTACTGCCTCAATGAGAATTGCCACGCCATGAGGACCATATGCTTCATAGGTTACTTCTTCTAATGTTTGACCTTCAAGTTCACCGGTTCCTCGTTTTATGGCACGTTCAATGTTTTCGTTCGGCATATTGAGGGATCGTGCCTCTTCAATAGCAGTCCGAAGCCTTGGATTGGCTTTGGAATCGCCACCACCGTGTTTTGCGGCAATGGTAATTTCTTTGATCAACTTTGTAAAAATTCTCCCTCGTTTTGCATCTGCACTTGCCTTTTTTCTTTTTATTTTTGACCATTTTGAATGTCCGGACATATATAATCTCCTTCTAATAATTTTAATCAAAAAACATAGTAAGTCAAGACCGCATAGAGCGTCAAGCGTAGGGCGTAAAGCGAAAGGCGTCCAGAATAACAAGCAGAGAGTTCTGTCTGCCCTGAGCTTGTCGAATGGGAAGCAATCTCTGACAAAACAAAATTGAGATTGCCACGCCCCGTTCAGCAAAGCGGAACGAGGGCTCGCAATGACTATAAAGAATAGGATTCAGCTCAGCGAATTATTCTGCGGCCTCTATGCCTCTTGATTTATTCATTATTTTATCTAAACTTAAATATGCAGCGCATAAAATGGGCGATCTTTTTTTCTGGATTGACTGCAGTCATTGCGCAGACACTGATTATCAGAGAAGGCCTTGCTCTGTTCGGGGGTTATGAACTCGTATCGGGCATTCTTTTATGTTTCTGGCTTATCTGGGGTGGTTTGGGCAGTCTTATTTTCTCAAAACTGAAATTAAAATTAAACCCTGAGATAACTTTTTCTTTATTACTTTTAATACTAAGTCTAGCTATAATTATATCGATAGCATTTATGAGACTTGCGCTTAAGATATTTTCATTACCGTTTGGCGAAGTGATCAGTTTGGATAAGATTATATTGATATCGGCAATTTCGCTTGCGCCAACCTGCCTGGTTTTTGGTGCGATATTTCCTGCTGCTTCAAAGATGCTTGCTCCAGAAAGGGTGTATTTATTAGAAGGAATAGGTGCATTTCTCGGAGGAATCATAATTTCATTCATTTTGCTTCAAATTTTACCGCCTTATGGAATTCTGTTAATTGTGGTATTCTTTTTAACTACGTTTGCATTTATTATAATTAAAAAACCCGGATTATTGGTTTTTTCTTTTCTTTTATTACTACTTTTTGTAAAGGTTAATGATGTTGAACTGTACTTTAGAGAAACTCAGATGGGGAGACAGAATCTGGTTGGTTTAAGAGAATCAAAATACGGCATGATTACTGTTACAAAGTCCTATACACAATTAAACTTTTACACTAATGGTGTATATGATTTTTCTTATCCTGATATATACTCGAGTGAAGAGGCGGTTCATTATCCCTTACTTTTACATGAGATGCCGAGAAAAGTTCTGCTTGTAGGTGGCGGTATTGGGAATTGCATAACCCAGATATTTAAACATCCTGATGTTAATAAGATTACGTATCTCGAACTTGACCCGCTGTTTTTTAAAATGGGTGAAGAATACATTGGTGAGAACTTGAAAGATTTTAAGAATCTAAATGTCAAATTTGGCGATGCACGATTCTTTATCAAAAATACAAAAGAAAGATATGATGTTGTAATTATAAACTTACCAGATCCGGTAAATGCCCAGCTCAACCGTTTCTACACAAAGGAATTTTTTGCTGAGGCAAAGAGGATTATAAATACCAGGGGCATATTATCAGTGAGAATTACTGCGCCGCCAGATATTATCAGCCCGCTTTTTGGACAGCTTTTGAGTACAATCCATAAATCCATACATTCTTCATTTGAGCACATAACAGTCCTTCCTGCAGCCAAGATGACATATATTGCTACAGATCATGTGATAATATTGGAGGATGTAATAGATACATTGAAGCAAAGAATCGAGGAGAGAAGTTTGGAACTCACTTATGTAAATGAATATTTTTTTGATTACAATTTCACCTATGAAAAACTGAGCTATGTAAAGAATAGAATTGAAGAATCTGAAGGTGTCTTAAATACCGATTCAAAACCTGTGTGCTATTATTTTTCTACTATATTGTGGGGCGGCGCTATATCAGAGAGTATGAGGAATCTATTTGTTAAGCTGTTCAGTATAAATCCATTTTTGTTTTTAATACCATTACTTTTTGTCTTTTTATTTTTCAGGCGCCGGTCAATAATTTATTTATCGGTCCTTTCGATCGGGGCAAGTGAAATTTCTGCCGAGGTTATTTTAATTATCCTCTTTCAAATATATTATGGGTATTTGTACGGCTGGATTGGTGCAATCATAGCTTTTTATATGCTGGGCCTTGCTCTGGGGACACTATTCTATATGAGGTCTTACTGGTTCAGGAAAAGTACCACAAAACTCTTGTCTAATGTTGAATTCATAATGGGGTTGTACTTTGCAGTAATAATATTAGTCTTTTTTCTTAAAATACCTGGTGCTGCAGTGATTATCCCTTTTTTGATATTCTTCGGCGGTTTTATGGGCGGTTTACACTTTCCTTTAAGTGTTGGCATTTTAAAAAGAAAAAAAGCAGGTATTGTCTACGGCATAGACCTTATTGGTTCAAGTCTTGGAGCCCTGATAACCTCAGTTATCTTTATCCCCATATTAGGAATTATTTTTACACTTTTTATATTTGTAGTATTAAATGTTTTGGTTGCCATTGGGTTAAGAACAATTTAGGAAATCGTTGTTTGTTATTCGGTATGGCTGCCCGTATTGTATTACGGCGTTGTCATACGTCTTTAATATATAAAATCTACTAATCGCAACATTACGCTCTACCCGATACATTCTTTCAGTTCACTCTGAATAAATTAGCGACTACAATGGGGTCAACATTTGACAATTAAAGTTTATGACGTATAGATTTAGAACAATTCGCTTTTTTGGTTTGAATAAGCAAATGAAAATGCGTACCGGGAAACTGAATCTGCAATGGTCGTGCCATGTACTTATAGTTTCTTTCATGTCAACCATTATTGTCAAGTGTTTAGGGCGTGTTGCCCAAATCCCTTTTTGTCATTGCGAACCCCGACCATTAAGAATTGTAATGGTCGGGGTGTGGCAATCTCATTATATTCGATATTTTCAACATCTCGTTATATTCCTCTCTCTAACTTCGTTAGACTCGAGACTATAGCGATATTTTCAACATCTCGTTATATTCCTCTCTCTAACTTCGTTAGACTCGAGACTATAGCGATATTTTCAACATCTCGTTACACTCGATATTTTCAACATCTCGTTATACTCGATATTTTCAACATCTCGTTACACTCGATATTTTCAACAGGCGTAATGACATTTTAGAATTCCACATGCCTGAATTCGATTTGGGCAACACGCCCTTTAGATTTAACCCCACCCGCTACTCTGAAAGCTGGAGTAGGGCGTTTACGCCCGTTCATTATTCTGTAATTGATCTGAGGATGTTATATATTCTTACCGGGTCAATTTCTCCTTCATGTATCTCACCTTCGTATTTAAAACTACCATATTTAAGATAGTGAAGACCAATAAAGGGAATCGTATCAGCAAGATTATTTACTGGATTGATAATTCTGACTCTTCCTAAATTTATCGCCTTTCCACAGATGGGACATATCTCCTGGCCATAGATGATCTCTTCAATTACATAAGGACCATATTCTATTTCATGACGCGGTAAGTATTCAATATCTTCGTAAAATTCCTTTGCCAATTGCACGCCATCCAGAACACTATCTTCATCAGTATCAGAGTCTAAGGAATCTAAACCAAAATAGTATTCAATACTATCCACAAGATAATCTTCATCATTATCATTTTTTATTGGCAGTAGATGCGATTCTGGTGTGGAATTTGAGCAACTCATAAAAATAATAATTACTATTAATGACATAATACTTATTTTACCCACCATAGGATATTCCTAGTGAAAAAAGTATATCGTAGGAATTGCTTTCACCTAAATCGCGTTGATAATGGATATTCGGTATTGCTAATAAATATGGCATAAGGTATATTTTTGCACCAAAGCCAAAAAGTAAACCAAAATCAGTCTCAAGCGAATCATCGGGAAGTGGATGCCGAAAAGGAATATGATATTCAGTCTGCCTGTAACCAGAATACTGTTTTTTTATTGCACCGCCAAACTCGATGTTTGGCTGCAAAAAGCCAAAAGTCCAGAGATTCAGCCTCAATCGAAATGGAATATATATATTGTTGTACTGTTTGCTATATTTTGTATAGTATATAACATTAGTATCACTATACGAATAGTTGGTGGTTAAATAAGAGACATTGGTAACTAACTCGAGTGGACGAATGAGGTTCACGCCAATCTCAAGCGCGATGTGTTGACCAGAACCAGTCCATTTTTCTCCTTCCTGGTCATTGAAAACATTATAATTGATTCCACCTCGTAAACCCAATGAACCGGTTAAAACCTGTGAGAATAGGGGGACACAAGATAGTAATATCAGTATTAATAACCGACTCATCGATTTATTAATACGGCTAAATATTTGCTGCTTGAAAAACATTGTAAACCTCCTTTTATTTAGGCAAAACTAATTTGCCTTTTGTCTCAAGTCTTGGGGTGTAAATGCGATAGAAATAGACACCGCTCGCCCCCTGAAATGAAGCAAGGGAAACAGGTTTAATATAAGAACCCGCAGGTTTGTAACCAAGGTCAACCCGTTTTATAAGTCTACCTAAAGAATCATATAGGTCAAATGTTACATTACCTCCTTCGGATAATGTATAAGGTATGTTTGCCTTACCAATGAATGTTAAATATGCAAATTGAGTATCAGATAACTCAGGAAAATCAGGTATGACACATTTGGAATAATAGATCTCAGTATCGTTATGTAATTCACTTTCGCGGCAACCAAATACAGCATATACTGTATCGTTATTATCAATCTCCAACTGCCAAATTATGCCAATTTTATCACCTATACTTGTACTCTCTGTGAATTGAGTATTGTAAAAAAACTCAGATTTTATTATGTCCCAACTCCAGCAGATACAACCTTTTCCTTCATTATTAACGGCTACATTAGAATAACGGTTGGTAGTGCCTTCAAAGATTTTTGGATGAGACCAATCGTCACCATCAGAGAAACTGAACCAACAAGAATAATCAGGACCGGGTAAACCTTTAATTCCTCTTTCGTCCCAGACTACATAGATATAGCCCCGACCATCAACTGCAATCTTGGGGTCACAAGAGGTGCCTAATGGTAAATTGGTGATATTTGTAATCTCGCACCAATTATTACCATCAAATTTTCGATAAAAAATATCGTTTAATTCGATATTTTTACCGGTCGCAGAATCAATCTGTGCTTGCTGCCAGACAATGTGTAACTGCTGTTTTGAATCAATCGCGATGTCAGGATTCATTGCACCCGGTAAAGTATTGAGTTTAATTGGCGATAACCAGTTTTCTCCGTCATAATAGCGATAAAAAACATTTGTGTAATATCGGGAACCAACATATTGATCCCAGACCACATGAACCTTGCTCAAAGTATCAGCAACTGCCTGAACAATACCGGCTACTCCTTCTGTATCTTTAGATAAAGTATCAATAGGAGACCAAACCCCTCCCTCTTTTTTTCGCCAGAAAATATTCGCCCCTGCATCACTAATCCACTCTAACCAGAATACGTGGATTTGATTGAATTTATCAATGACAATATCAGGTATAAATGAAATAGAGGGAGTGTCACTAATGTTGATTGCTACTACAAATGTATCATTTATCTGTTTAGTGTAAAAAATATCAGGCAAACCGTTTGCCATGCCATAACACTCTGCCCAGACAAAATGTGCGGTATGAAATTCATCAAAGGCAAGTGCGGGGAAATTTGAGCCAAATTGACCTCCTGGCGGTGTGTTCGACACATTAATAGGCTCAGACCATTGACACATTAGTATTAGAGATATTATTAACATTACTTATATGATTTATATCTGGGTCTGGGGAATAGAACCCCAGACCCAAGAGTTTGATTATTGCACGATAACAACTTTCTGGATATCCTTGAATTTATCAGTATCTAACCGCAAGAAGTAAACACCTGCTTCGAGATCTTTAGCATCGAAATTCACACTATGAATACCTGCTGGTTTATGAGTATTCATAATATCCTTCACCTTTCTGCCTTGAGTATCATAAATTGTTAGATTAACATAACCAGGATTTGTAATTGATAATGTAATCGTAGCATTTTTAATCACCGGGTTTTGATTAATGACCATAGCATTATTATCCATTGTTTGTTCGGTTACAATCTGTGGACCATCAGCTAAAGGAATAACAGGGTTAACATAACCAGTTGTTATAGTGATACAAGACGCTGATCGACTCCAATTAAGCGCAAGGTCGTAAGCACGTATTCGGTATCTGTAGGTAGTATATGATTTAACATTCCAATCCCAGAAACTGGTATAAGGAGTCAAGGTATCAGTTAAATGCGTGAATTTTGGAGTACGCGTTACACGGTAATATTTTATTGCAGTTTCATTTTCTATAGAAGGGTTCCAATCAAGATACACACCGTTTATATTTGTATAACCAGTAAGATTTGGCGGTGTTGAGGGAGGAGCATAATCTAAGAAAGTAGTTGCACTAATGTTACCTTCATCACTGAATTGCGGAGTTTCTTCCTGAGATTCATGGTCATATAGATAAGTCCAGGCTTCAGACATCGAAACTCCGCCATCCTGGTTATCATCAGCATCAACAACCGGAGGATTACTATATGGGTAAATAGCAGTTCCTCTTACTGCATTCATTATATGAAAATTAAATTCACCGTGATGATTTCCCAACTCATTTTCTGGCAATGGTGAACCATTCCTTGATACATTGTCGGCTCTTGAGGCGAGTTCAGTTGCGCTGCAGGCTGTTATAATGATGTTTTTATCATCAGCTAAATCATCAATAAAACCACCACTAAAACATTGTTGCATCCAAAAAACCCGTTTGCCTGCATTAATCTGATTTACCCGATCAGCAAAATCGTGATCTACCATATTTTGATCCATCAAACATAGAAAAGAATGATAACCGATTGTATCTCCATGGTCAAAGGTCCAGCAAAATAATTCTTCATCTTCATCCATGCCATGCGAGATATAATGTTCAGGACAACCATCCTTTAACCAGGTAAAAATATTTGCAACATCATTATAATAGGCGCTGTAGTCAGTAACTCGATCTACATAGTTGTAGGCGGCTTGATAACGCGGATGCGCGTCTGACCAATCATAACCACCTGCATAAATCACTCTGATTTGGCCATCATCAACGCTAGGGTGATCTTGCATGCCGGTCTTAGTATAATGAATTTCCCACATCAGATAAGTATCATTCCAGAATTCATCATAAGAATCCCTAATTCCACCGTCATAAGATCCTTGAGCACTTGGAGGTGCACCACTAATGAGAACAGCGAAATCTCTGATTATGTCCACTCTTTGACCATTTACCAAACCTAATGTTCCAATTATAAGGACACTAATTATTTTCAATAAATTTATCTTCATTTTCTCTCCTTTGTAGAAATTTTTACTAAGCTTAATTTATCCAGCAAAGTAATATCTATCTAAATTATCCTAACAAAAGTTATCGCCTCGAGAGACGGATAAATTATCCCTTGAGACTATTCAGCCGGCAATAACCTCGCTATTAGGATTTATTGACTTATAATATATCTTATTAGGAATTTTAAGTATGTCAATAGATAACTTGATCAAGTAGCGATCCTTTATCAATGATGCATTTTTCATAATTTCACTATTATTTATTTTTTGTTTCATTTTGATTCTTTAAAATTTCAGAATAATCTTCTTTCAGTTTCCCCGCAATATGATGTGGGGGTGGGGTTACGACCAAAACTGATCATGTTTCCTCCGTGGCTACTATTATTTTCATATTCATCTCACTCACCACTTTATTTATAATTTATAAGCAAAATCTGTGCCAGGTTCAATTGTTAGTTTTGAGTCATTTCTAATTGTTACTTGTCCAATCATCACATACGGTTCACCCTCCTCAATCCAAGTAGTGTCACTATATATATTACCGCCTATTTTAGTTCCTTTGATAGTGAAAGGCAGATTTACTAAATCAGCACCCGCAGAACTCACTGTTCTGATCGACATAATATAATTACCAGGCAACGTTAGTTTATTATCCTCATCTTTTCCATCCCAAATAACTTGATGTCCCCCGTATTCCATAAGACTGTCCTCACATAGTATTTTTAATGGGATAAATAGTGAATCTTTAACTGTTATTGAAACTTCTGCCGATTCATCGAGCATAAACCATATTGCCAAGTCTCTTTCTGTTAAATCAATAGTATCACTTGTAAGCTCAGCACTTACCACACCTGCCCTTATTTTATAATATTGAATCCCGGATTCATTACTCCACTGTTCACTAACTATTACGTTATTGCCACGTATTCCCATAAAACGCGGCCATTTAAATGGGCCATCTTCTTGATTACCAAATCTATCGAGTAATTCAGTTAAACCAGGAGCAAATTTAAAAATTTCACATGTCCAATGATCAATCACATAAACACCCCCAGCACTATCAACTTCAACATCCTGAATATATGGTTTATCTAACTCAGTCAGATAACGAGTTCTAAGCCACGAGTAATTACTCCCATTGTCTTTTAGAGCAACCATCCGTCCATTTCCCAAATCTGCTATGTAAATAGTATCTCTTATTACGGCTATTCCTTGTGGCTTACAGAATTGTCCATCACCAGAACCATAAGATCCATAGGCGCTTAGTAACTCGCCAGATGTCGAATATTTCAAAATACGATGGTTTTTACAATCAGTTACATAAATAGAACTATCCCAGTAGGCAACGTCCCATGGAATACCTTGTTTGTCGAGCAAAAAAGCGTCACGGTATCGTAATTCATCACTGGACGGATAAAAGTGCAATTTTACAATTCTCTGGTTGCCGCAATCAGCAACATAAAGATTTAGATCTCTATCAACAGTACAACCTAATGGACCTTTCATACCTGTATCACCACTGCCGTATTCACCCCAGGCTTTTATCCAATCATCTTGATTCTCTTTAGTATAAACAACACGGTGCCAGCCCTCATCTACAATGAATGTAACTCGAACATTACCAGGTAACATTATTGCAGCGTCTACTGGATTGTTGAATAGAGGATTTTCTAATTGTTGAAGTGCGATTGACTTTGTTATTTTCTGGTAACCGCTGTAATATGCAGGGAAAAATTTAGCAATCGAAATGCTATATAAAATTAATAGAAGTATACATATTCGCTTCATCTAAACCTCCTACTTTATTTTTAATAAATCTGTAAAAAGAAATTACCTAAATCATCAAAACCCCAATAAAGAATTTTCTTACCAATCTGCGCAATAAATGGTGATACCCTTTCTTTATCCATTTCGCTAATTTCTACTAATTTACCTAAACCTTCGCCAAGCTGTGTGATTTTGCCGTTTAAATCGTATTTTACGAAATAAAGCGCTCCTTTCCAAAAAACACTTATACATACTTCATTGTCCAGTGCTAAGTCCAGATTCGACCAATCAACAATATGCTCAAGTGTATGCATGGACATATCTATCGGGAATCGCTCAACGATAGTATCTACTTTCACTTTGGCAAAACATATTTCATCAAGATTATCTTTCACAACTACCTCGGCATCGTAACATTTTCCACTACTATCCATTATCCAACTCCGACCATACTTGCCATGATTAAAAAAGCAAAATATCTTTTTATCAGGCAAAGGTATTATTCTTGGAACATTAAGATTACTAAATGGCCTCCTGATATGAATGCGCTTTCCTTTTAATGTAAAATTATTTGAATAATACAATTCAGGAACTATTGATGGCTTAACCTCCAGATAATATTCTCCGATATCAGGATCGTATTGTTTGATTAGTTTATTCCAAAAACCAAGTGGAAACGTGACAATATGAAAACTATCCTGTCCAGCAGAACATACTCTGAAATTCGCATCACCGCGCCACCCACTGGATTCATTTCTTTCAATTATATTACCACTCTGGTCTAACTTTACCCAGCAAGTATAAAATTCCGAATCCGGATAAAAAACCAGTGCTGTCATATCAGGATTGATTAAAACACGGGAGACCAAAAAATTGTGTAAGTTGGTTAGATAATTCCCACTGTAGATTTCTTTCTTGAAGAGTCTGTTACCATCTTTGTCATATCGTAAATAAAGCCATATATGCCCGTGACGTTCGTACTGTCCATCAATTAGTATGTGAACCTCACCCGAATCATCAATAACAGCATCAGTAATTTTCTTAGCAGCTAAGTTATACCCCATTTCTTCTATTTTAAGTGGATGTAACACTGAAGCTGCTGTTTCGTTACTAACTTCGCTTGAAAGTGATAATGGAATTTCTTTCGCGAAGATAAAGTTAATTATTAAAATAATGCTCAATATTTTTAACATGAATCCTCCTTAATTTATGGTCATCTATTAAAGGCATGAGCACTAAATGAACCAGTCTCTATGCCAAGTTTGTTAAGCAAATCTAAAGCGTAGATATACATATTTGCAGGATATTCCATCAGGATTTGAATCATGCAGTCGATTGAGCCTAAAAAAACCCCATTCATCGACATCCCACAGATAATCAATAACTATATTTTCTGGCATTAATCCATCATCCTCAGGTGTATGTTGTAAACCCAATGCATGCCCTATCTCATGGGCTAAGCCAATGCCTGCAGGTTCATATACTGGAATAATTACACCATAAAGCGAACAAGCCTTTAAGGCTAATTGCATCCATCTATCATAAGCAACAAAACAACCCATACTATCAATCCGACAGGATCCAATCGCCTCATTACTCGATAGCACTCCCGCGTTAAACATACGTTGTTCATATGCCCAGCCTTGTTCAATAAAATTCCATCCTAAAGTAATACCACCAAAGACTGTATCACCAGGGGAAAGAGTATCATTATAACGATGACCAATTATACAGTGTATGTAATTTGAATCTCGAGATTCCCATAATTTGCTTTGAATGTGCTTTTTATCTGCCCAAATATTCATACTAATAATTGAATCTATTACGAAATGGATATCGATCCCCGAGGAAACAAAATCTGCACTCCCGGGAACCTTACCTCTTTCTAACGCCAGTTTAGCATAGTTGCAAACATTCTCAATGTCTTCTCTTTTTACTCGTCCCTCAAGCAAGGCTGGGGAATAATCAACCTCAACGAACACATCTTTTTTATCACTTCTTGGATCTTCACCTGAACCATTTGGTAAATTATCACCAGGTATTTCAGTATTGGGATCATTTACATCTAATCGTTTATGGGTGCAATCACCAGGCAAATTTGATAATTCGCCATCCGCAATACATCTTTCATTAAAGTTTCTTTCAATAGGAAACTGATCCTGATCCCAAAACTCTGCAGATATTGTATAATCATAATTTTTACCACCTGCGCCTCCAGATTGTTCCGTTAAACATAAAATAGCCTCTGCAATACCTGCTATACTATATATTGTTTCTGTTGTAGTCTGATATACATCTAAACCATTTTCAAATAATCCTTTATTTGTACTAAACTCTACATTTTTATTATTTTGCCCCCAACCAGTATGATCAGTTAATCGAGCACGTATTTTGAAGGCTACTGTATCATTAAGGTTTTCATTTAGCCGTGCAGATCTATTACAACCAGAATAAGCAATAATAATGTAAGTAGAAACTTCTGAGTCAATAATATTCGTGAAGTCCCACTTCTCTGCCATGTATTGCGGCGAAGGGCATATGCCACCTTCATCCATATATGCATCTATCTTATACCAACCGTTTGGTACTTTTTCATAAAAGTCAGGAAGCCAAGTAACTACTACAGTTAGTGAATTAGCAGAGGGTGATATATATTTTGATTCGCTTACAAATGTATCTGGACCACAAGTACCGCAAAACCAAACGTGATGAGATGCAGAAATTGGGGAAATTTTCACGGTTACTGATAAACTCTCCCCGCTGCTTTGGTCATACTGACTTGGACATGATTCTATCAACAGTCCAACATCAACAGGCTCTGGTGTCTCGTCGCAACCAGTTGACATTACAATTATTCCAACAGTAATAAAAAATACAGTATTCGTTATTTTTAAACTTACCCTATTGCTCATATTCACCACCTTTATCTTTGTCAATTTCACAAACCCCTCCATTTTCACCTTCGCCACATGAAAGGCAGAGGTTAAAGGTAAACATTACTAAAATTATCCTATGCATAAAACCTCCTTCCTTAATCTATTGCTATTCTTCAATAGCAAATTTCAAATAAAAAAAGATATAACCATCCTACAGAGGACTAAAACCTCTCTAAGACCATTATACCTTCTCTTTTCCTATATAATTATAATAAAAAATCCTTAGATGTCAAGACCCCAATTTTTGTTATTATCATTGATTCTCCCCGATTCTATTCAGCAAATCCTTGTTATTATTGGCTTTATGCGATTTTTCCTGTGATTTCAGGTATTAAAAAAATGCTGGAAACGGTTTAGAAAACCCTGGTGCATATAAGATATTCTGGAATGGATTTGATGATAAGAATCGAGAAGCAGCAGCCGGTGTTTATTTCTGCAGATTTACCACAGGAGAAAACGAGGATTACAAAGAAACAAAGAAATTCATAATGCTGAAGTAACTATTGTAGTGCTTATGCCGATTTTTCCTGAATCTTGATTCAGTCGAAAAATCGAGCATCCCGACTTCTGTGTCGGGACTACTTAGTGCCTAATATTCTATTAAGTGCTTCTTTATACCGTTTTAAGGTTTTTTCCACAATACCAGGTGGTAATTCAGGTGGCGGCGAATTTCTATCCCAGTCAGTACTCAAAAGGTAATTCCTGACAAATTGTTTATCAAATGATGCCTGAGAACCACCTGGTTTATATAATTCTGGATCCCAGAAACGGCTTGAATCCGGCGTGAATATTTCATCGATTAGGATAATTTTATTACCCAATCTGCCAAATTCAAATTTCGTATCGGCAATAATAATATTACGTTCGTGCGCATAATTATGTGCAAAGTTATAGAGTTCAATACTTTTTTCCTTGATAAATTCAGCGTCTTTTTCAGGGACAACTTGTTTCATCTGCTCAAAGGTTATGTTTTCATCATGGCCAGTGTGAGATTTAGTTGCCGGGGTGAACAGGGGAGAGGGGAGTTTATCACCCTGCTTGAGATTATCGAATTTTAAGCCACCAACGAGTCCTGTTTTCTGGTAATCTTTCCAGCCTGAGCCGGCAATATATCCCCGGACAACACATTCGACCTCGACCGGTTCTGTCTTCTTAATAAGCATTGAGCGACCATCCAGGATCTCTTTGTATTTCTTCAATTCATCAGGATATTTCTCGATATTATCGGTGATGAAATGGTTTTCAATAATATTTTCTGTTGCCTTAAACCAGAAGACAGAAAGTTTGTTAAGAATTTCACCTTTATGGGGAATTAATGTGGGGAGGATGTAATCGAATGCAGATATTCTATCCGTAGCTACGATCAAAAAAGAACCCCCGACATCAAAGACCTCGCGAACCTTTCCTGACCTGAATTTCTTGATGCCAGGAAGATTTATTTTACCTATTATATTATTCATAAAATGTTATGTCCTTTACTGCATTTATAATCGCAAAGATTCTTTCATTATTACTTTCAGTGTCAATTGGAGTAAAGAAAAACCCTCGACGATTTGCTGAATAGCCCAGGGTTATACCAAATAAGACTTCACCGTCAGTAAATTCGACCTTTACTTTTCTACCAATCATTTTTTTGTCCTTAATTTCTTCAAAGCTTCTCTTTGCTTTAACCCTGGTTTTATTTAGTCCTTTCAGGTTTTTAACAAAAAAGACTGCTTTAAGATTGATTATTTTAACTAATATCGATTTTTCACCATTATCCTCCACTATAAGATGAAAAATCTCTTTATTAGGTTGGAAATCAGTTGTATACCCTCTTTCCACGTTCCCATCTAAATAATGAACTACAACCTTGTTAAGCATATTGGTATTTTATATAGAATATATTGACTGTCAAGGGCGTGTTGCCCAAATCGAATTCAGGTATGTGGAATTCTAAAATGTCATTACGCCTGTTGAAAATATCGAGTGTAACGAGATGTTGAAAATATCGAGTATAATGAGATTGCCACCCCCGCACTTTTGATAAAAGTGCGGGGTCGCAATGACAAAAAGGGATTTGAGGGCGATGAATATTTTTTCAGAAAAACTCAGTTGACATTTCTTAACAATTGCATATACTAAATTAAGGAGGTATTATGAATAAATGCAATGTAATATTCATTAGCTTCATCTTTGTTTTATTGTTCAATATGGGATATGCGGGTGATGTAAGATTTTCTGGTATGGGTAATCTATCACTTATTTTCCAGGACGACTTTCATAAATTGGACTTATACGATTTTGCCGGGATACCAGCAGGTTTTTTAAAGAATGATTCAATTTCATTTGTCGGATTACGCGCCTCGGGTCTGAAGGAATCATGGGAAAAGGATTCTTTAACATACCTTGCTATTGGACAGGCAATACCACAGCGACTTACTGATTATGCACCGGTTGAGGCAGTTTCTTTTTATGAAGTAATACCGCAATTCAATCTGGTCCCTTGTGAATTGATTTATGTATCAAGACAGATAGAAGAGAGCTATGATTATTTTGGTAGTGTATCAAAACCCCAGGCATGGGGTGTATATGCCGGGTATTCTCAATTGAACCGTGGATTTGTTGACGTTGAAGAGAGTGATGTAATAAAAACACCCTCATTAGCCATAGTATATTCAAAGTCGATTTCAGATAATTTCGCTTTTGGGCTATCTGCTGATGGATTCCTTGGTGCATTTACGTCTGCAGACAAGCAGGATAAAATAAGCCTGACACCTTTTGGTGTCGGCGCGGGTATAAGTTACAATAATGAAACAGTAAGTTTAGGTTTGAATATTGATTATCACTATCCAATGTTTACTTATACACACACCTGGGAAGGAGGAGAGTTTAAGGAAAGGTTTAATGGGCACGCTCTATCACCTTTATGTGGCGCTGTGGTTAAATTTTCCAGCATAACCTGGGCAAGTGCCTTAGACTATAAATGGGTGAGTCTTGGAGGTTCATATGATGGTAATGATATTGGTGGTTTAAAGATCAATGGGTTTTCTGTTAAAACGCAAATACTCTGTGAACCTTCTTTTGTTCGTATTACAGGATTTGTCGAGCACGATTATAAGAAGCCTGTATATACTTATGAAACTGATGATATCTGGTTTGAGACTGCATATAAAAATTTTACTTTTGGAGGTGGGACAGGAGTGGTACTCAACATCGTAAAGGTTGGAATTGAAGGATTGTATAAATCTATTCGTGCTGAAGATAAGCTGTCTGAGGAAACGCTCAGGTCCCGTGATATGAGTATAAAATTAGGTGCTGAGCTCGGTCTGATAAAAGACTTTTTTATTAGAGCCGGCTATAATTATGGTCAATTCGATCCTGATCTGGATGACATAATTGATGCTGACGATTGTATTATTACTAATACGCTCACCAGTGGATTGGGCATTAATTTTTTGAAGAATACACGAATTGATCTTGCTTACAATTATAAATGGGCAAAAACAGACTTAGGCCCTGAAGAAAAAATTACTGACCATATCATCTCTTTGTACCTAAAATATGCATTGATAAGTGAAAGTTACTAATACTTCGATTTGAGATTTCTGGTCTTTTTCAGATCTCAAATTTTGGTCTTGACAATCCAGAATATATATATATTATTATTATGAATAGAGAAGGTATTGTGTCCTTCGTAGTGAACGGAGAAGGTATAGAGGCCTGTAGGTTGGGATAAACATAGGGTTTTATACCTTCTCTGTATTTTGAGTTAATTAGGTGTAAAGTAGTTGTACATACTACTTAGTGTCTATACCGATTTTTCCTAAATTTTGATTTAGTCGAAAAATCGAGCATCCCGACTTCTGTGTCGAGACTGCTTACTGATTGGAACAGGGATGACTTTGAGATATATTAATATACGTATGTTGCTATTTATTATACTATTACTCATAATTTCATTAGCAGAGAGCAAAACTATACATGCTGATGTTACTGATGATGGTATTAATGACAAGATCATAATGGGATTAAAATCCGTCGTTGTAGTTAATAAATTAGAATGCTGCAAAAGAAATAGACACACGCTCGTTTCTGATACAGAATACCTTGTAGATATTATGGTAAACGATTTTCACCATGGTATAAGAGGTAAGGAAATCGCTGTTATAACGTTGCCGGGTAGTAATTGTGTTACAGAAATATATGGATTTAGAAATAATCAATTCAAAAAGGTATCTGAGCTGTTGCCTGGTGAAATTACATTTGATGATGATGGAAACCTATTCGGGTATCATGCTCGTATGTGGGAAGGTGGGGCAGTACATGTACCGTGCCCGATTATACAAGAAGACGGGTTTCTCAAACCAGCTACTATTGTGCAGGAAATTGAAACAACGGTTGTGATTGAAGCAAATACAACAAAGGAAATAAGTATTGATTTATCAGAAAACACTCTGGTTATTTGTGTAGCAGCTGTTCAAGAAAAAGATGTAATGATTTTTTTGCAGGATGAGGATGGTACACTCATCACTCAAAGAAAGATTGATTCCAAGGCTCCTCTTGTTGGTAAGACTTTCGCTGATAAAGATAAGATCATTACACTTATCATAGACAATTTACAATCAACAACATTAAAAACTATTTATGATATAATAAAGCACTATGCATATAAACCTTGACCCTTGGTTAATGGATTATAAAAGAGTGTTTTTAGCACTGAGGAGGTAATTATGATACTATTTATTTTTTTTATACACTGTGCCTGGACAGAGAGTTTTGAGACTCAAAATTACTTTCCGCCAAATGATTGGATTATTGTGAATGAAGATGGACTCGATGCATGTTGGTACAGGGCTGCAGACCAGGGGCATACAGGTACGCATTCTGCTACTTGTTATGCTGATACAACTTATTCAGGCTTATCATTTACAAACTTAGATTACATTATTACACCTCAGGTTTTACCGAACACGAGTGATAGCCTTTTAAGCTTCTGGTATTGTGCAACAACCAATGCAGGATGCAGTCTCGATATTATGGTTTCAACTGCATCACCATTTGCAATGCCGTTATTCAACCTGGTTCAAACTTTCTATGTGACAGAGACCTCGTGGACTCAGCAGACAGTGAATTTAAGTTCGTACAACGGCATTCCTGTATACATTGGCTTCAGGATTCGCGGTATACCGATTGGTGAGCAGATCTATCTTGATGATATTGAACTCCCTGATATGACAGTTCAGCCCAGTATTTGTAATGGCAGGTTGAGAACAAAAGGGCCGCCAGCGCAAAAGTACCTTCAGGTATGGGGAAGTCATTATGAAATGGGTTATGCTCATGGCTTTTTGCTCGGTGAAGAGGCTATGGCGAATTTGATTCGTTTTGCTATCGGTTCGACATATTTGCACATGATGACACCTATAGAATACGAATATGGCATTCTTCCTTATTTTCGTCTCCGTTTTTATATACCGCAAAAGTATGAGGACGAGGCACAAGGAGCATACGATGGAATTGTTGCTAAAGGAGTGGATCTTACTCATCCTGAACTTGGAAGAGACATAACTGCAGAAGACATACTATGTTTGAACGCAGTCGATGACTTTGGCATATTTTGGTGTTCAAGTATTTCAGGTTGGGGTGAATCTACAATAAATGATGACACATTGCAGGCAGGAATGGTAATTGCCCGAAATCTGGATTTTTCAACGGGCCAATATACATCACTCGGAAATACCTCTGTGATTATTGCCTGCTCACCAGATGCTTCTGATGAACAGGATTTTATCCTGGTTAGCATGGCAGGTCTTTTTGGTTGCCTTTCCGGCATAAATAAGCAAGGTGTAGGTCTTTGCTCTAACTATGGTAATCATCCGGATACTGCATATATACCTTCGCATTCTTTGGTGCCGCTTGGCTTATCTTGCAGATATGCAATTGAAACCATTGATCCGGATTCCAATGGTATAAATGATATTTTCGATATTACACATGCGATGCATGACTCAACCTGTCTTATGTCCTGGGATGTTCATCTGTTTTCACCTTATGATGCATTGCATCCTATACCTGCAGGAATTCTGGAGATAAATAATATTGGTGACTCCTTGCGATTGGTCAGTGATAATAGTATTCCACCTGCTATTAACTCTGATTGGAATTTCTGCGTGACTAATCATGACCGTGTTTATCATCCGCCTGAGTATTGTTATCGATATCAGGTGATGGCTGATTCACTTAATAATGATTTTCATCTTACTACGCAGCGGGCAATTGCCATTGAAAATGCTGTTGCTAACTGGTCTTATTTTGCCGGTACTGTTCAATCTATGGTTTTTCGGCCCAACCTTATTCTTGAACATCCTGACTGGCCCTTTGTTGGTGTAAGTTATGCCTATCGGAATCAGGGTGCACATACACATTATAAACACTACTACTCCTGGAATGAATTATTTGAAGGCGTGCCGGGTATTGAAGAACAGGATTTATGCCCGAGCAAAAAATATAATTATAGTGCAACGATCTTTAGTGGACCTCTACAATTACCTGTAGGAAAAAAGTGTAAGGTCTTTGACATCACCGGCAGACAGGTTGATCGTGATAAATTAAGTCCTGGGATATATTTCATCGAGATTGATGACAAACTGACACATAAGGTAATAAAGATTAGATAGAGAACTTTCCCTGTGTTTAGTGCCTATGCCGATTTCTGTGTCGGGACTGCTTATTTATCCTGTGGAATGTGAGACTATTCCATCGGGAGTGCATAGTATTGACAAACACATATAAAATGGATAAAATAATATAGAGAATAAGTAAGGTTAAGCTTACCTATATTTCGGTTCGCTATTTTAGTCAGGTTAGCCTTACTTAAAAAGACGCTCAGCATTTTAAGTCTGGTTTGTCTTACTTAGAGATGAGAACATAATATATGTTAATGAAGGGTAATTTATGAATGAACGCGCTGGAAAAATGGTTATTCAAGCAGGAGGATATAAGGCATTTATACCTAAACCATTACCGCCTGATCCACCCATATGAAAATTCGATTTCCAGCATTTATGCTGTGAGACTTATTGATTTGTTGTTCAAAATACGAATTATTGATGTGAGAAATATAACTAAAAAATTGAAAGTATCAAAAGATACAGGGAGCCAATTAGTTAATAAATTTGAAAAAATTGGCATTCTAAAGGAGTTAACTGGAAAACAACAATACAAAAAATATCTTTTCAAAGATTATGTTAATATTATTGCTAAAGGAACTAAATAATAAATGAGGAATGTCTCTGTGTCTTAAAGGAGGTAATCATGGTTGACAAAACAACACAAAAACAAATTTTAGCAGGTATGGATGAGGCTGCAGAACAGGCAAAGGAAGATTTTAAGACGCTTCCTGAAGAAACACGACACCTTGCCGCAGCCTGGATAAAAAAATGGTATCTCAAAGCAGGATACAAACGCTTAGGACGCTTTTTAGTATCGTATGCAAAAGAACGGGAGAAAAAAGAAAAAGCTGATTAACGGTTCCCGTTTGCTAATGGTTGACAAACAGGATATTTTGTAGTAGTGTACAAAGGGAATTCAATGATTAGATTTTTTTCTGCAATCTGTAGTGCTGTGGTAATCATGTTAGTTTGCGCATGTGGTAGTGCCGAGGATACTGAGGATAGTAGACCGCGTGTTATTGACGAACCGAACAATGAGGTCGGATTTACCAATGCTGACTATGAACAGCATGTGGAGAGTCTTAGGAAAAATGTTCCGCAAGGGTTCACCATAATTATACAAAAGCCTTTTGTAGTAATTGGTGATGAGTCGCCAGATTTGGTAAAGCTCCGCGCCAAAAAAACTATCAAATGGACAGTTGATATGCTAATGCAAGATTATTTTGAAAAAGACCCATACGATATAATTGACATCTGGTTATTCAAAGATGAAAAGAGTTATTATAAATATGCAAAAGATATTTTTGGCGATGAGCCGACAACTCCGTTTGGCTATTATTCTGAGACAGAAAAAGCCCTGGTCATGAATATAAGTACAGGAGGCGGTACTCTTGTCCATGAAATTGTCCATCCATTTGTTCGGGCAAACTTTCCAGAATGTCCTGCCTGGTTTAATGAGGGTCTGGCATCGCTTTATGAACAATGTGGGGAAAAAGATGGTCATATATACGGATATACTAACTGGCGTCTTAAAGGGTTGCAAACAGCCATAAAACAAGAAATTGTGCCACCTTTTAAAAACCTTTTTTCAATGAGCGAATATGAATTCTATACTCAGGATAAAGGAACAAATTACGGTCAGTCTCGGTATCTTTGTTATTATCTTCAGGAAAAAGGACTACTCGTGAAATTCTTTCATGAATTCTATAAAAATAGAAAAGAAGATCCAACGGGATACAGAACTCTTAGAAATCTCTTAGGTGAAGAAGATATGGAAGTTTTTAAGAATAAATGGGAAAAGTTTGTGATGAAACTCACATTCCCGTAGCACATGCGTTGCAGAGATGAGGAGACTGTTATTATATAGATATAGCACCAGTGCAGTATGATATTGCTTGATACTAAACATATGAGGATAATATAAATATGTTAAAAAAGATTTTCTCGAGATTCAAAAAAGACCCGTCAGGTTTCATGAAAAGGGCGTTGTATACATTCCTGATCGAGCCAGTAAAATATATCAGGTGGAATGATTATGATGCACAAAAATACTGGCGTGACAGATTTTCTAAATATGGTTTATCACTTAAAGGATCTGGTGATCAACGTCTGTCTGAACAAGAGAACAAGATTATGTATGCCGAGGCTGCAAAAGCGTTCACAGCATTGTGTCAGAAGGTAACAATTGATTTTCGCAGTGCAAGTGTATTAGAAATTGGATGCGGAACTGGTTTTTATACTCAGCTTCTTCATAATTTTGGTGTCAAAAATTATATAGGTGTCGATATCACTGATGTGATTTTTACAGAACTCAAAAAACGATTTCCCGGATTCAGGTTTATTAAAAAAGATATTACATCAGATAAAATAAAGGGAAAGTTTGATCTAATTGTAATGATAGATGTTATAGAACACATTGTAAAAGAGGATAAACTTTCATCCAGCATGGAAAATGTGAAGAATAGTTTATCAGAAAATGGTATTTTTATATTAGGACCCATACAGAATACGAGTAAAAGGCAACATTTTCATGTTCGGTATTGGTCATTAGAGGATATTGCTCCGAAATTTCCCGGGTATGTTTTTGGAGAATTGATGCCTTTTCCAGGTGGATATATATTAATTATAAAAAAAGATAGATTTAATTAATGATAAAAGATTTTATTCCGAGGTTATCAGGTGGTTACTTAGCTTTGCGATAAATAATTTTTTAGGTATTTACCCGGTTTAGATAGTAAACATCTAACGGGGTTTAAGTGTTTACCCAAACCCGTTGCAAACAGACTTGGTTTAGGTATGTAGGTATTTTGGATCTTTACCCAAGCCCATTGCAAATGGGCTGGGTTTAGGTATTTATTTATAGAGGAGGTATATGATGATTAATGAAATAATGATTCTTTTATTAGTGGCGTTTTCTTTTGGCGAAGACCCGGCAAAAGGTAAGATACAATATACTGACGAAGAAATCACGATGCCTTTTGTTTTTCAGAAGACAGAAGAGCATTATTCAATGATTCCGCCTGAACTTGACCTCGTTCTTAGTTCAAGCATAAACCAGGATACAATATATGTGTCATTCACAAGTAATCAACCGCTTTATGCTGGTTGGACTGATACGACATTCTGCTCCACCTATCCTAACTGGGATTACTGGTGGTTGAATACACGACTTGGCATAGATGATCTTGACACAGTTTATGTTCTTGTTTCGCTCTTCAACTATTCGAATTCAAATTATAATTTTCACCGCGATGTGCTTGATTATACAGGAAATGTGATTTATCAGGATGCCGAATGGAATGGTTATCAAATGCAGCCTATAGTTAAAGATGGTTTTGGAAATAATCATTATATTGGACATACTCTTATGGGTTGGAATGATAATATGGATGCAGGTGCAGTTGATGCCTTAAATTTTATCTATTCTTCTAAGGCAAATAGTCCAGGGAATATATTTTTCACAAAACTCGATTCCATGGGTAATTTTATTTATAATCAAACACCAGTAGCTACTGGCGATACTGCCCAGAGTTGGGCGGGTGATTCGCATCTTGACATCGATTCTCAAGGGAATATTTATATTGCCTGGTCAAGGGATATGCACGAGATCGTTTATTCGAAGTCGTCAGATGGCGGTGCGACCTGGAGTCTGCCAATAACTATTGCCTCAGATTTTGCAAACCAGGTTAATAAACCTGAAATACTGGTAAGCCCTGATGATCACATACACTTTATCTGGCAGCACTGGACTGGTGCTCATAATTGTCTTATTTATAAGAAGTTATATCCAGGTGAAGCTTGTTGTGTTGATACTACAAACCTGACGCCAGGCTTTTTTCCTGAAGTCTGGTCCCCCGATTTTGTGATGGATGCCGATACAAATATTCATATTGTCTGGTCGCCCTCACATCAGGGAAGTAATTCTTTATACTACACTTTAATCAATGGTAAACTCGATAAAGGTGGATTACCAGCAACAGATAATGAAATTACCCTGGTTCAGGAATATCAATTTTATACTAATACTCACCAGAAACGATATCCAAAGGTTGTTGCAGACTCTTTATGTTGTCCCCATGTCATATTTGACCAGGGCCAGTATGGCACTGGTAACACCAAAACAGTCTATTACCTAAAGGAAACATTGTCTGCGCAAGGATGTGCAGTTTTCCCTGATTCATCAGTTTATAATCTTGTGATTGACACGGTTGGTGGTTATACTTCTTCATTTCCAACATCAGGCCAAGGAACATACGTTGTGAAGGTATGGGCATGGAATGCCTCAGGAGAGGTAGGTTGGGATACTGCCTCAATTAATATAACAGGCATAATTGAAGAACAATCAGCGAATATAAAACAGAACACACCGATATTATCAGTAAACCCAAATCCATTTAAACAGATGACAAACATCAAATTTCAGATGCAAGACGTAAGAAATAAGAAGCAAGACATTTCATTAAAAATATATGATGTTGCGGGTCGAATAATCAGATCTTTTGATCTGGCTTCTGGCATCTTGCCTCTTGCTTCTGTTGTGTCCTGGAATGGCACTGACAATTCCGGCAACAGGGTTCCCCCGGGTGTTTATTTCTGTAGATTGAGGGTCGATGATAAAGCGCTAACAACAAAAGTGATAAAACTTACTGAGTGAAAGAGTGAAAAGATACATAATATTTCTATTATTCCTTGTCTGTCTATTTTGTGCTTGTAGTACTGGTACAATGGCATCATTGTCAAAGGCGGAAAAGGAGGCTATGCAAACTGCTTTGTTTAAAGCACCTTATCTAAAGGTATTTATTGCTGTTGTTGAAGTTTTCCATGATAAAGAATATTATATAGAAAATGCAGATGAATGGCTTGGTTCAATTACTACGAAGTGGAAGGTTGATAAAGACGTTCGCAGAAAAATTAATGCTACGTTAGAAGGCGTTGCAGAAAATACAACTAAGGTAAGATTGAAATATTCTATACAAGAACAGACAGAACGCGGCTGGTATGGTACTGAGGATGATATGCGGGTTTATACAACAAAAAAACATTACAAAAAGTATTTCGATTTAATTCAGCGTAAATTGAAAGGAAAATAATGTTTGTGAAAGTATTGTGAAATTAAGTGGAGATGAAATAATGAAAAAAAATTTATTGTTTGTATTATTGTTGCTAATACCCCCATATGCCGAAGGGATAGAAAGCGATTTATATGTAGTACTCACTGAAGATTTTGAAGAAGCTACTATTGAAGAGATGGCAGCGCAATGGGATGAGGTGGTAAATCTTGAAGGGATGTCATTTTCTTCAGATGTTTCTTCAGTGAGCCCGGGGAATCAATCTCTGATGATGACTTCAATAATAGGCTCGAATACAGGCGGGCATCTCTATAAAAGATTGGCTGATTATGCAGGTTATGATACTTTATATGCACGTTTCTATGTCAAATTTGCAGAAAGCTGCCATCCAGTGCACCACTTTGTTCACATGGGAGGATATAACCCTCCTACACTTTGGCCCCAGGGTGGAGCAGGAATAAGACCAGATGGTGACGAGCGGTTTACTACCGGGATAGAACCAATGGGTTCAGATTGGAGATGGGATTTTTATACATACTGGATGCACATGAGAGGAAACCCGGTTCCCAATACATACTGGGGAAACACTTTTCATCCCACACCTCAAGTTTTAGTTGAGAGAGGGGAATGGATATGCGTTGAGATTATGATGATATGCAATAATCCTACGGATTCTTACAATGGAGAACAGGCTTTCTGGATAAATGGAGAACAGGCAATTCATCTTGGAGAGGGTTTTCCAAATGGTTATTGGATTTGGGATAAATTCTACCCGCATCCTGATAGTGTTCCTTTTGAGGGTTTCCAGTGGCGGTTTGTGAATGAATTGAAAATAAATTTTTTCTGGCTTTTATTTTATATGACACAGGGATCTTCTGGACAGGTAGATACAGTCTGGTTTGATGATGTGGTTGTTGCGACAGAATATATTGGTCCTATTACTGGAATTAGTGAAAGGGAAACATCCGTAATCCAAAGCTTAAACCTTGAAATCCATCCTAATCCATTTACAGTAAAAACAGATATTAGATGGCAGATAGAAAATATTGAGATGCAAGATGTAAGAAGTAAGATGCAAGACATTTCATTGAAAATATATGACGTTTCAGGCCAAATAATCAGGTCTTTTAATCTGGCTTCTGGCGTCTTGCCTCTTGCTTCTGCTGTTATCTGGAATGGTACAGATGATTCCGGCAATGTCTTACCCCCTGGTGTATATTTTTGTAGATTGAGGGTTAACAATGAAAAACTAACTACAAAAATGATAAAACTTATTGAGTGAAAAAAGCATACAGCGTAAGGTGTATAGCGTATTGCATCAGGCGTGAAGCATAGAGCGTAATTACCTCTTGACAATTCAATAATTATGAGTATCTTATAGTGTGATTAAGTCAATTTTTCCTCTATATATAGTGTTTTTATGTGTTAGAATCAGTTAAGGAGATATGAATTATGAGTGGTATTATCGCTATTATATCAAAGAAAGATTGTAAAAATGATTTGTTTTATGCCACAGACTATCATTCCCACCTTGGCACATCATATGGAGGGATTGCGATATCAGATGGTAAAAGAACACATAAAAAAATTCACAGTATAGCAAAAGCACAATTTAAATCGAGATTTTCAGAAGATATTGATTTTATAAATATGCGCGGGAATACCGGGATTGGCGTAATAAGTGATAGAGATACACAACCATTAATAATGCGATTAAAATTCGGGGAATATGCCATATGCGGTGTAGGTTATATTAATAATCAAAATAAACTCGCCAAGCAATTGATCGAACAAGGAGTGGTTTTTTCCGAGATGCCAAATGGTAAAGTAAATCAAATAGAGTTGGCAGCCAAATTAATAAATAAAGGAAAGACTATTGTAGATGGCATACAATATATGCATAGTCAAATTGATGGTTCGTTGTCTTTGTTGCTTCTTGGCAAAGAAGGGATTTATGCGGCACGAGATAAGTACGGAAGAAGTCCTTTGGTTTTAAGCGAAAGAAATGGCGATAATATAGTTGCGTCTGAAACATGCTCTTTTAAAAATCTCGGATTTAAAACAAAGAAATTTTTAGGACCTGACGAAATCGTTCTGTTAAGCAGAAATAAAGTAAAACAGATAAAAAAGCCTGGTAATGTTCTTCAGTTGTGTACTTTTCTATATGTGTATGCTGGGTTTCCTGCTTCAGAATATGAAGGAAAAAATGTGGAGGAATTCAGAGAATATTCTGGAAGGATTATTGCAAAGAGAGACAATGTTAAAGTTGATTTCGTAGCCGGAGTGGCAGATTCAGGAACAGCATATGCGCACGGCTATTCGCACGAATCTGGCGTGCCAGTCAAGATACCTCTACTCAAATATACTCCTGGATGGGCGAGAAGTTATGTACCTCCTTCTCAAGAAACAAGAGATCTTGTGGCTCTAATGAAACAGATAACAGCAGATGTTTTGATAAAAGGACAGAAGATGGTACTAACCGAAGATTCAATCGTAAGGGGAACACAATTAAAGAATTTTTTGCTCGTTAAATTGTGGAATGCCGGAGCAAAGGAGATTCATGCAAGACCTGCTTGCCCGGCACTTATGTATCCATGTAAGTTTCTGTATTCTACACGAAAATTGGATGAATTATTTGCAAGAAGAATACTTAAACGAATGCATGGTGGTAAACATATTAAGGATGTAGACCCGTATCTTGACCCTGATTCAAGCCAGTATAAGAAAATGAAAAAGCTTATGGAAAAAGATTTGAACGTAACATCTCTAAGATATCAGAGACTCGAAGATATGCTTGGTGCAACGGGATTGCCAGAACAAAGTTTATGCACGTATTGCTGGACAGGAAGGGAAATAACGTAAAGCGAAGAGGATAATACCTAAATACATTCATCTGCTTGACAATTGCGCGCAAATTTGTATACTATATGATATGTTTAAGAGAAACGTTGATATGCAGCATAAGATAAAGGATAAACCCCATCGAATTGTTGTCCATTTTAAGGATGGAAGATTGGTTAAAGGTTATACCACTGACTTCATACCTGCAAGGGATACATTCCACCTGAGATCTTTCGAGGAAGAGGGAAGGGAAAGTGTTTATGAAATTGACTGCACTGATTTGAAGGCGATATTCTTTGTCAGAACACTCGAGGGAAATAGAACTTATGTAGAGAAGAAAAAATTTGATGAGGTTGATACTTCTATACTACGGGGATTAAAGATCAAGGTTGAATTCTCCGATGGTGAGGTAATTAGAGGTATGAGTTTTGATTATAGTGAAAATTTTAAAGGGTTTTTTATTAAACCGGTTGACCCCGAAGCAAATAACGGAAAGGTCTATGTTATTGCAGACAATCTGCACGATATCCAAATCGGTAGTAAGGCTGAAAATTAAGAATATTAACAAACATAGCCTATTTATAATTATTATCTGTTTTTTATTTGGGAACGCCTTTATCATTAACACTGGAGCATTTGCTCAAAGTTTGGGAAAAGGTGAATTACCAGTGAAAGACCCGGCACAAGAGAATTATCCAGAACTTGCTTTTGATGGTGTGAGGAACATGTTGAGCATAGACCAGATACTTTCCTGTATCAAAGACAGTTCTGAAAATGGTTTACTGTTTGATATGAGTGGGATCACTACATTGCTCGATGGTTCAATAATAGACCCGTCTCAAGTGTATGGTAGTATTGAAGTGGGTCCGTTCCCATTTGAATCGAAAGAAGTTGACTATACATATCATAGGTTCCGCAAGTTTTCCAGAATAGAAAAAGGACAAGGAATATTGATGATTGACTATTTGTTGCAGCCATCCCATAACAGCGAGGATTGGGTGAGTGACGGGCAGATTGTTGCCCGAATAGCACTGTATCTTGAGACTGATGCAAAAGATAGGAGACTCGGGATTTATGATATCTATGTCTTTTTTAAAAAAGAAGATAGCATATACATAAAGATACCATCAATCATCGAAGGACCGTTTGTTAACATGATAACGAGCAATGATCCTACGACAATAATAGTATCATTTCGAACAGATATATTGGTAAAGGCGCAAGTTATAGTGGGTCACGATAAAATATTCAAAGATTTAGTGCCATTAACCCGTCATGAAATAAGAATAACCGATTTGGAACCTGATAAAAAATATAATTATTACGTACAGATAGAAGATATGAAAACCAAGGTATACTCTTTTAGATCAGCACCGCTTCCTGGTAAAGGAGCTGTATGCTTTGCCTATATTGGAGACAGCCGTGAAGGTCTTGGCGGTGGTGAATATAATTTCATGGGAGTTAACCGTAAGATATTAGACAAAATTATGAATCTTGCGTATCTTAAGAAAGCTGATTTTTTCCTTGTTGGCGGTGATCTGATAAATGGTTATACAACAGTAAAACAGGATTTTGTAAATCAATTCTATTTCTGGAAACAGACTGTAGCTGGATTTTTCCATGAGCATGCAATATACACAGGTATGGGAAACCACGAAGCCTTGGTGCGTGTATATGATGATGGTTCTTATTACGGTATAACACTCGACCGCTGGCCCTATAATACTGAAAGTTCTGAAGCAGTATTTGCTCAGGAATTTGTACACCCGCTTAATGCACCTGAAACAGAAGATGTAAGACTGCCTTCTTATAAGGAAAATGTTTATTCATTCCAGTACGGTTTAGTAAAAGTTATTGCTTTTAATAATAATTACTGGGTATCATATAATGCTCCAAAATATGGCGGTTGTCCTGAAGGCTATATTATGAAGGATCAACTAAACTGGATAAAACGGGAATTGGAAAAGGCAGATAAGGACAACACGGTCAAATACGTGATCCTTTTTGCCCAGGAACCAGTATTCCCGAATGGTGGGCATATTGATGATGCGATGTGGTATGAAGGTGATAATACTGTGCGCGCTTATACATATAACGCAAAAACAAAGGAATTGCAACCCGAGAAAAAAGGGATAATCGAAGTGCGAAATGAACTTATAAGAGCCATATCGCACTGCAAAAAAGTTGCCGCAGTCCTGGGTGCAGATGAACATTCCTATAGCAAGGTACTGATAGATAAAAATGTTCCTGTTGGTAATATGAAAAAGGATGATAAGAATAATAACGGAAAGCTCGGGGATGAGGGAGAAGAATACTCCTGCCTTTCTGATTTAAAATATCCAACCTGGTATTTTTCAGCTGGCGATGCTGGCGCACCTTACTATTCAGAAGAGAAAACTCCCTGGAACAGTTATTGGAAAGACAGGTCAGATAACCAGTACTATTATTTTTCTTCGCAGGAACACGTTCTTATATTCAAGGCAGACAACCAAAAAATTTCATTAACAGTTTATAATCCGTATGCCGAGATAATTGATAAAATTGACGATTTAATGAAGGTTAAGTAATAAAGTGGCTTGTTTTATTTGCTTCGCAAATCGATTACAGAGATAACAAAAAGATAGCAGTGATTTCATTTTACTTTAATAACCTTTTTTAGTATCTGTTCATCAACCTCTATAAAATATATTCCTGGTCGAAGGAGATGCGGTTTAACTTCACGTCCTGTGATGTCAAAGATCTTGCACTTTCTACCTTCAGGTAAGAAGAGTGGACCGTTGATTATTGTTGGAACGCGGTAATAATTTTTAACTGGTTTTACTTGTTCTTCTTTAATTTGCATAAGGACATCTAAATTACCATAGATGTCATTATTATCAGTATGGTATTCCTTCCATGTGCAAAGACAGTTATTACTGGAAAAAGCAATATCAGGATTACCACGATTATAATAAAAGGAATCAGAAATCGCGAAATTATTGCCGATCAGCTCTCCTGACATAGAAACCCATTGGCCATATATTTTACTTTCCTGCTCCCAAACCACCAGATAATGCAAGGTTCCCGTGCCTATTCTTGGATAAGATTGATATTCAGAAGTAGTGGCAATAGGTATAACATCGCCGATCAATTCGCCTGTTACTGAAACAATCTGACCATAAACATTGTCATCATATTGAAGTGATAGTTCTTGCCACACAACGAGATATGATTCATTACCAAATGCTATATCCGGTTCGAAAGTATAACTGATATCTGATAACCGTATCGCGAATTCACGACCTTCTGGCTCACATTGAGTATTAATAAATCTACCAAACACACCATATGGACTACCATTGTAGTTGTACCAGACAGTCAGATATCGGTCTCCGTCAAAATCGATAACTGGTTTGTATTCCATGTATGCCCCCATACCGAATAAAGTTCCGGAATCGAGGACAACTCCTTCGGTTGTCACCCTGGCAGCTTTGACTTTGTGCTCACCTGGAAAACCCCCCTCAGACCAAACAACCATAAAATTTCCGCCGTCAAATGCAATGTCTGGATCCTGTGCAACCAAACTATCAGCTTTTATTGGAAATGAATGCAGTATTTCTAACTCTGGAGTGGCACGCACTCCCATTACATTACCAATGGCTCAACAACCGTCCCGGAAAACAGCTAAGAAATTGTAACCATCATATGCCACACGGGCACCAGAAATGGGATAACCCTGGTAGAGGAATTGTCCTGAGGTGTCAATCACTGTTCCATCAGGTTTTACTCTGGCAGCATAGATTGATGCTGAATATCGGAAATCCGACCAGAAGACATAATAAAGACTGTCAACAAATATAACACTCGGATTATATTGAAAATCCTCATGATCACAGATCGGAAAATCACTGCATACGAAGACCAGGCATAATTTTAATATTTCCATTATTATTATTATATTACTTCAGCTTAAGATTTCAAGTCTCTTATCATTGCCGATTTCGCGTAACGGGGCATGTTGCCATCCGTAATCTGTGATTAGTTATCTGATATTGGTTTTGCCCCTTAAATATTTTTATTTAATCTATTGCGTTATGATTTATAAATATACATTCACCGGGTTCTCAAAATAAACCCTGTATCATTTATATAAAGGTAAAACGTGTCCTGACGAGGATACTGAAATGCTCCTATTCCATAAGCTGCATCAACAAATGGTATTTTTTCACCGTGTTTCAAAAGAAATTTCCATAATTTTTCTTCAGGATGAATTTGATACACGGATGTTGTTTTCCCTTCGGGGTTTTCCCATCTTCCCGAGAATCTTGTAACTCTATAATAAGACCCTGCTCCCATCCATCTTAAGGCAAGACTCCATCTCAAAAAGTATCCTTCAACCATCCACTGGTCACCAGCGAGATCAAACCAGTACAACCTGTTTGTTTTTTCGTTAAAAAAGGTCACTTTAATACCTCCGTCTACAGTGTCCGCAGAAACCCAGCCAATTTTTTCTTCGTGGGTGTATCTGGAAAATGTTTGCAGAAAAAGGGATAGATATATAAAGGAAGTAGCAAATGCAAAGGTTATCAGGAATATGATAAAAGAAGACAGGAATTTTTTTAGTTTCATTTTTCTTTTTATTATGTTAACAATTGCGCATATGAGTATTACCAGGGAAATAACGAGAAGTAACAGACCTATTAGTCCTATAATAACGGCAAATTTATCCATAATGTTATTATACTATATGTCTTGCGAAAGTCAATAATTTATTTCAAATCAATTTGCAATTTGAGATCTACAATTTAAAATACAGGTTATTTTTCAAATCAATTTGCAATTTGAGATCTACAATTTAAAATACAGGTTATTTTTCAAATCAATTTGCAATTTGAGATCTACAATTTAAAATATTAAGGGTGTTCTTGGTGTTGACAATCAGGAGATTTTAATTAGAGTAAGGTATCTGTTAGTAGGGATATCCCGCCCTTTTGTTAAAAGAGCGGGACACTCAATTTCCCAGTCCCGCAAATTATCTCATAAAATGAGATTAAATTTGCGAGGATCCTCGTAAGCGGGACTAAATCAGAGATTTAGGGGAAATTGGTGATGACAAAGGAGGAATGAATGAAAAAGTTTTCAGTTCAATTGGATGCTCTAACAGGAGAGAAATATATTGAAGTTCCTTTTAAGGGACATTTGTTAGTTGAACATCCTGTTTATAACAAAGGTTCGGCGTTTACTGAACAGGAAAAAGATCAGCTTGATCTCTACGGTATCCTTCCCCAGCAGGTCTCGACCATGGATCTACAGGTAGACAGAGCTTACGAAAATTATTCAAAGAAGACTAGCCCAATAGAAAAATATATATTTCTTCTCAGCCTTTTAGACCGCAATGAAACTTTATTTTATCGTCTTATCCTGAATAATTTAGAGGAGATGTTACCGATTGTTTATACACCAACTGTAGGGGAGGCAGCCAAGACCTTTAGCCATATGTTTCGTAAACCAAGAGGACTTTATATTTCGGCAAACAACATTTCTCGTATTGATCGTATATTATCAAATGCACCTTTTTCAAATATTAACTTGATTGTTGTAACTGACGGCGAAAGAATATTAGGATTGGGCGACCAGGGTGTTGGTGGTATGGCGATTCCAGTTGGTAAAACGAGTCTTTACGTTGTTGGTGCTGGTTTACACCCGGCGCTATGTTTACCAATCCTCCTTGATGTAGGAACAAATAATGAAGAAGCACTCAGAGATCCGTTGTATCTTGGTTTAAAACATACACGGTTAACCGGTAATGAATACGATGTTGTAGTTGAAGAATTTGTCAAGGGAGTGAAAAGATGCTTTCCCCACGTACTCTTGCAGTGGGAGGATTTTGGGAAGAACAATGCGTTGCGAGTTTTAAATAGATACCGTGAACGCACATGTTCGTTTAATGATGATATGCAGGGAACCGGCGCAGTGACCCTTGCGGTCATTCATTCTGCTGTTTATGGAAAAAATGAAAAATTAAAAGATCAACAATATGTAATTTTTGGATTTGGCCAGGCAGGTTATGGTATTGCAAGTACACTCATTCAGGGTATGATCGAAGAAGGGCTTTCGATATCCGAGGCAAAGGAAAGAATATACCCTATAGATAAAGACGGGTTGATTCTTGAAGGTATGAGTCTTAATGAATATCAGAAATCTTTCATGCGTAAACAGGATGTGGTATCCGGGTGGAAACTTAGACAGGAAGGCAGAGTTACGCTTTTTGATACAGTATTAAATGCCCGGGCAAGTGTAATCATAGGTGTGTCTGGTGTGAAAGATGCTTTTGGTGAGGATGTTCTTTCTCAAATGGCAAAGAATACTGCAATACCTATTATCCTTATTCTTTCAAATCCTACTAAAAAAAGTGAATGTACGCCAGAGCAAATAATTAAAGCTACAAAAGGCAGATGTATGATCGCCACAGGCAGTCCATTTCCACCTGTAAAAATAAACAATGTTGAGAAGAAAGTATCACAATGTAATAACATGTATATTTTTCCTGGGGTCGGACTCGGAGCCATCATTTCGATGACCTCAAAGATAACTAATGAAATGTTCATTGCTGCAGCCAAAGCCCTTGCTTCTTTAGTTTCTTCTCAGGATGCTTCTCAGGGACTTTTGCTTCCAGACATTAAAGAGATAAGAAAGGTTTCGGAAAACGTTGCTTTGTCAGTAGCTAAAGAAGCCAGGAATTCTGGACTCGGCATAAGATTGCCCGATGAAAAACTGAGGGAGTTGATTAAAAATGCGATGTGGGTCCCCCGGTATCTTCCGTATCGGTTCGAAGAATAGGGTATGGGTGAAACACTAAAAAAAGCATTTGTCATCATTCTCTTGATTTCCTTTTTCGTATAAAATTTTAATGATGGCTACACATCTGGAAAACTTAGAGAAAATACTCGTATTTATATTGAGAGAAACTTCTGCCAAAAAAATGATTGATATACTCTATGAGAAAATTAAATTTACAGTCGAAGAACATATAATCCTGCGTGACATTGAAAATTTTATTGCCTATTTCAAATTTCTCCTTTCGGTTACAAATATTCCCCAGGAATTAAAATTTGAACTTAAACTAATTCAGGCTTTTATTGATCGTACCTATGTTGGTTTTTCAGACCAAATCCAAAAATTTAGAGCCAGAAAACTCTATACATATCTTAAAAAACAACTACACGGTGGTGCTAAAATAACTAATAAAGATCTTGAACTATTGGAAAAAACTTTAGAACAAGCAAGGAAACCTTCCTTAGAAAAATTGATGGAACATATTCGTGTGGCAATGATACTAAAATGGCTGCAAGGACCATTAAAGGATCAATTATCCATGGGCATGAAAGATTATGTGATTTTTTTGGCTACTGCTTATGGCCAGTACGAACAAGATCGTGTTTTCAATATTGAATGGCAACCATACAACGTTTCCAAAAAAGATATGACTTTAATCATCCGAGAATACACCATTTTTGAGATTTCAATAATTGAAGCTATGCAGGCAATAAGGAAAGCCAGGGCAAGCAATCCAAATCCCAATAAATACCGAGAACAGTTTCGTATTGTTCTTGTTAGTCTTGATAATCTTGTTAAAATGACGAAAAAAGGCGAATTAAATTCTGTTGAGGCGTTTAAAGACAAAATAATTGTATCAACTGCATTAATCTATATCCAGGATGAATTTGTGAAAAAAGATACAGAATTAAAAAAACTAACTCAACTTTTTGTATCTCTTTATTATCAATTCCGTGACAAACATTATGTTAGTGCTAAAAAATTGGTATGAATTGAAGAGATGATAAAATATTTAAAACAAGAATAAGTAGTATAATTTAAAACACCCTCTTAATTTCACAAATTTTTCACAATCAATTTTTATAATATAATGGAAGATTTTCACAAGGTGTTTCTTGAATACTATTAATGGCCTCGAAGGAAAGGTCAGTGTGAAGAAACAAATAGTTACTCTATCCTTCTTCTCCTTTCAATCGGGGCCAGTCATACTGTCCCCATTAAGAAGCAAGAAAGCTGAGGTTGGTGCCCCAGCTTTCTTCAGGAGGGAGGTATGAATAGCAGAACTAAACAAAGACTCAAACCTATTTTATAACAAATCCAACAGATAAACACATGTAAAATTTTAATCCTTTTATATTACTGTATTATTATAACAAAAAAATCGTATATCGCAATGGAAAAGAACACCTAAATTAGCATGGGTAAGACTACCTAATATCTAGCATAAACAAACGCCATAACAAAGAGGCAATTGTGGGGTCAAATCTCTACTTTGAACATTGAACACCTCGATGTTTTATATACCATAGAAGTATTTGAAAGATGAAGTATGTTCAAAGTAGAGGGCGTGTTGCCCAAATCCCTTTTTGTCATTGCGAACCCCGACCATTAAGAATTGTAATGGTCGGGGTGTGGCAATCTCATTATATTTCATGAGATTACTTCGTCGCTGCACTCCTCGTAATGACATTTTAGAATTCCACATGCCTGAATTCGATTTGGGCAACACGCCCTAGAGATTTGACCCCATGTTACCTTCATTTGTACTTCGAACATATATGAATTTAGTCATTGACTTCTTGCCCAAAATATGTATAGTAGATGTTCCACGATGAAAGGAGGTGGTGTGAGCTCAATTCATAAACGTGGTTTTTGAAATCTGATGGCGGGGAAAGGCAGAAAGGGATACAATAACAAAACAAGGAGGTATGAATGAAAATTAGTACAATTGTTGTGCTAATGATGGTTGCATCATGTGTTTTTGCACATCCTAATATAGAAGGATCGCAGGGATTCTTTAGAACAATGTCGGCAGACAATGGCTCTGCTGGTCATTTTCATCTTGGGTTCTGGTTCAGAGGCTTTGGTGAAACAAGAGATGTTGCTGTATTAGGTGAGCAAACAGGAGAAGCCAGTCACAAAGGAGGCGATCTGTTCTTCGGACTTGGTTATGCAGTGACTGATAACTTCTCATTCAATGTGGCGAGTTCTTATTATGGTGATTGCATTAATTACACTGACACAAATTATACCAGAGCCAGTATGGGAATGGGTGATACAAGAATTGACCTTAAATTGAGTTTGGGCAGCAATAATATCAAATATGGTCTCGATGCATTTGTAACGTTCCCCACTGGAAAAGATCGCTCCACTGACCTTGAGGACAAAAATTATCCATTTTTTGGTGATGCCCTGGGTAATGACGGTGGTGTGTTCAGATATTTCTCAAGCGGTGCAATAGACATGGGTATGGTTGCATTGTTTACTATAAAATATAAACAGATGACCATTGATTTGAATCTCGGTTATGTAGACAGAAACAAAAACGATTCTGAGTGGGGCTGGCGCAGTAACTGCACGATTTACCGCGCCGCATTCAGTTGGGATCTCGGTGGTGTGGTTCCTTTTATCGAACTCGGTGGGCTTGACTTTAATGGTGAAAGTAAGTTATTTACGTTCACTGATGATCCAGTATTCGGACCAAACCCTGTTTTCATAACACCAGGTATCAGCATCAGACCAGGCAATTTTAATATTGATCTTGCTGTGGATATTCGCGGCTGGGAAGGCGAAAATGAAAAAGACTTTCCAACTGCGATAACTGACAGTACAAATATAACGACTGGCTGGGGTGTTGCACCCGCATGGGCAGGGATCATTGGTATATCATATTGCCATAACTTCAAACCAGAAAAACCAACAGTTGGCAATCTCAGTGGTATTGTAAGAGACAGAAAAACAGATGAACCACTCGAAGCCAATATTGGTTTATACCGAGCCGATGAATTGGTTGTTTCAGAAGTGAGCGATGCTGATGGTTTCTATGCATTTAACAATATTGAACCCGGTGTGTACGAGCTGACTGCTAGTGCAACCGGCTATCAATCATATAGCACAGATTTACTTGTGAAGGCAGGAGAAACTATTCCTTTAGATATTGCTCTTGATCCGCTTGCCGAAGAAGGAACTTTAATTTTAAGAATTATTGATTTGGAAAATCAAGAACCGATATTTGCAGAGGTTAGTATTGGTGACGCTATTACTGAAACCGTTACTGAGAAATTTGAGAAAAATCTTGACCCGGGTTCTTATGGAATTGTCGTGGTTGCTGAAGATTATCTTCTATATGAAAAAGAAATCATCATCGAGCCTGGCAAAACATTGGAACTTGAGGTCGCTTTGGTTAAGAAGGAACTCGTAGTCTATTTTGAAACTAACAAAGCTGAGTTAAAGCCTGAATCTCATGAAATACTTGATAAAGCAGCAGTTATGATCAAGAAGCTTCTGGCTGAAAATCCTGATATCACCATCGAATTACAAGGATATACAGATAACCGGAACAGCGAAGAATACAACATGGACTTGTCAGAGCGAAGAGCTGAGGCAGTTAAAAACTATCTGGTTACCAAACACAATATCGAAGCCTCAAGCCTGACTACAAAAGGCTATGGTGAATCACGACCTGTTGCTTCGAACGATACTCCTGAAGGAATGGCTAAGAACAGAAGGGTTGAATTGATAATAGTCAAGTAACGCTATTCTTTACTCTTATATAGTACTTAATGCGAGGAGGAGGCACATTGTGCCTCCTCCTCTTTGTTATTCCACAGCAATCTTGAGGCATTGCGTATAAGTCTTGGTTTGCTATTATGCTGATCCTCCCTTTGTCATTTTGTCTACGATATATTATTCATTAATTCTATCAATTTTCATTATAGATAGATCAATTGTAACGTAGGTGAATTTATCAAGTTGACCCGGTTGAATACACATAGTATTGCCTAACTTTGCATACCATCGCTCTGAGACTTCAGGAGATTCATGGATATGTCCATGAAGTGAAAGTTTTGGCTGATTTTTCATTAAGAAATCGTAGACTGCTTTTGAACCCACGTCTCTGCCATTATTGCACTTATCGAGCCCTAACTTGTATGGAGGCATATGAATTGCATACACACAATTTGCCATGTTGTTAGGAAGTACTAATTTATTTAGTTCATCCGCGATTGTTGGGAGACTATTTATATAGGAAGACCAATCATCGATTTCCTGCCACCCATCTTGGGATGACAGCAGTGCAGTGCCATATTGCTCTGGCAAAATAAAATCATGTGTATCTTGCCTGCACCTATCCTTTAATCGAAATGGGTAATCGACGATCAGATTAAATCCGATGAATTCGTAATTATCGATTTCAAACTTCTGCTGAGCTAAAGGTATAACAAAAGAAAACTTTTTACAAGTTTTTTCAAATAACTCATCGAATATCCTCAAGTCATCATTTCCTAAGTAACATAGATAGTAAATGCCTGCAGATTCAAACTGCGAGAAATGATTTTCAAGATATGTGGTAATAAATTCTCCCTGTTTGAATAAATCACTTTCTGTAGGCAGCATATCACCGCCATTTATAACCAGGTCAGCCTTAGTAGATTTCGCTACTTTGAACAACCGTTCATACTTCCATTTATCTCCATGTAAATCCGTTACAAATATTACTTTCATTGATTTTCCCTTATGCTAATTTTATTTCTTGATTGCTTCAATTTTTCAGGCATCTTGGTCTTCCTCCTTTTCAGCTTCTGATGAAATTTCCTTTCTAACTTTATTTTTCGTTTTACCCTTCCGAGTATATTTTTTCTTATTCCTGTGTACTTTTGTAGGTTTATGAGGAACCCGGTGTTTATAACTTGGCTTTATCTTTATTTCTTCTTCGTTTTTTTTATTTTTCGTCATATGTATTAAGAAATTATATTGAAAGCACAAAGTATGTCAATAATGTAGTTGTTGAGAAGGTTATTCTTCGAACGACCCCCGCACCTTCTCTTTTTTCCGTGCGCAGAGTTACAATTTACTCGATGCATTGAGTAAATTGTTGATAAGACCAGATTCTTTCTCCATTAATCCCCTCGCCCCTTGGGGGAGAGGGTTAGGGTGAGGGGTATTCAAACAATTATCGCTTGACTAATCCTCTGCCAAGATTATAATTAAGCAGATACTGTTAAGTTTGTAAAGGCAGACCTTGGTCTGCGGATTAAAAATAATCTGTAGTGGCAGAGTTTACTCTGCGAAAAGTCGAATTCTTCGAAAAGGAGTTCTTACGCGGAGGATGAAATTGAAGAATAAATTTACAAAAATCACTCAGTATTTTTTACTTTTAAGTTATGCATTTTCACTTTCCCTTGCTCAGGCACCTGATACCTTGTGGACAAGGACTTATGGTGGCGACAGAGAAGATATTGGTTATTCAGTTCAAGAAACTGCTGATGGGGGCTACATTATTGTAGGATCCACACGTTCGTTCGGTCCGGGTACACCTAGTTATCCAAATGTTTATATAGTTAAAACGGACGCAAGTGGAGATACTCTTTGGACAAAAACTTATGGAAGAGACTACTATGATCACGGCCGTTCAATAATACAGGCATTTGATGGCGGGTATGTTGTCGCTGGATTCACTTATTCGTTTCCTCCTTGGGAATCTGACGTTTATTTGATAAGAACTGACACAAATGGTGATACACTGTGGATTAAAAGATATGGAGGCGACAAAATTGACCGAAGTTATTCAATCCAAGAAACTTCAGACAGTGGTTATATACTGACAGGATATACTTATTCACCTCCTGCAGATTGTTGTGATGTGTATCTTATCAAAACCGATAATGATGGCGATAGCCTTTGGACAATGGTTTATGGTGGGTCGAATGTAGATAGAGGCTATTCGGTTAGGCAAACTTCTGACGGAGGATACATAATTGTCGGAGAAACATGGTCATTTGGCGCAGGATTCATTGATGTTTTCCTTATAAAAACTGACGTCAATGGAGACACTTTGTGGACAAGAACTTATGGAGGAACAGATGTTGACAGAGGCTATTCAGTTCAACAGACCTCTGATGGCGGTTATATCATTGTCGGAGAAACGTGGTCTTTTGTTCCGGACCGTAACGATGTTTGGCTTATTAAAACCGATGCAAATGGCGATACGCTTTGGACCAAAACATATGGAGATTTAAACGATGATGTGGGTTATTCAGTGCAACAGACTTGCGATGAAGGTTATATCATTGCAGGCTATACACGCGATTACACTACATCTGATTATTATGCGTATTTGATTAGAGTAGATTCTTTAGGTGATACAATTTGGACTGAAAAATACGGATATGGTGGTTTAAATGATGCTTGGAGCTACGATGTCAAACAGACCCCTGATGGAGGATATGTTCTTGTAGGACGTATTACAGGTATTTCTGATCCCTGGGGGGATGTTTATTTAATCAAAATAGCACCAGATACGTTGTCTATCGAGGAAAAGAGTTTTATAAATCAAATTTTGATGCCCATAAATGTGTTCCCAAATCCTTTCAGCAAGATGACCAACATTCGGTTTAGCTTAGAGCAAAGCGCAAAGAGCATAGAGTTGAAAATCTATGATGCTACAGGAAGAGTGATAAAAGATATTCCACATCTTACGCTCGACGCCCTACGCCCTACGCAGATTAGCTGGGATGGTACAAACCATGCTAATCAAAGACTTCCCAGTGGTGTTTATTTCTTAAAATTTAAGGCAGGAGATTATGAAGAGACAAAAAAACTTCTTTTGTTGAGATAGGGAGGAGAAGATGAAGAAAAATATTGTGTTGATAGAGGTGATAATCGCATTGCTGTTCTTATTTCGTATAGCGCATGCAGAACCATACTCAGAAGTGGCCAACCCCATCAGTGAGGCAGGCAGGATGTGGTTTGATTCACTCGATGTGCGATTTGTTGGCAATTGGCCGTTCGGCCCATCTGAAACTGTGACAATGGATGAATCGCGAAATTTCGTCTTCTTGGGAGCTGGTGGTGCTGTTTACGTTCTCGATGTGTCAAACCCAGCAAATCCGATAGAGGTAACTGAAGCTATACAAACAAGAGGGTTTGTTAATGATCTGTTCTATGATTCCAATTCTCAATTACTCTTCATTGCAAATGTTACCGCAGGACTTCGGATATGGAGTTTTGGCTCGAGTTATGGGGTCAAATCTAAACATTGTACATTATGGTTAATATAGAGAGAAAGAATGTAGTGGTGTTATGGCGAGACTAAGGAGCGAAGTACTTTTCTTATTGGCGGTGTCTAAAAAAGAATGTAAGGGCGAGAAAGAGAGATATTGATGCTGAGGCAAATAATGTCAAATGTTTAGATTTGACCCCAATTCCCCAATAGATTTGACCCTGCAATTCGTTCAATTCCGCAGCAGCCATAACCGTGTAATCCTTACCCGTCACAGAGTGACCTTCACTGTACGAAGTATTATATTGACTTAGTACCTATTCTGAGTAGAATATTTTATGAAAAATATCGCTGTTTTAGCCTCGGGTCGAGGCACAAATCTCCAGGCAATTATTGAAAATGTTGAAAACGGCACTTTGCACGCAAACCTTGCGTGTGTAATCAGTGATAATGAAGATGCCAGGGTATTGGAGCGGGCGCGAAAACATAATATTAAAGCTATATATCTTGATCCAGGTCCAAAAAAGACCTGGCTTATTCCTGAGGTTGAGCAAAACTACGTGAAAACATTGCAAGACCATAATGTTGACCTTGTCTGTCTTGCCGGTTTTATGAGGATTTTGAAAAAACCTCTTCTTGATGCATTTGCTGGAAGGATTATAAATATTCATCCAGCACTATTACCGTCGTTCCCCGGGCTCAATGTTCAGAAAAAGGCACTTGAGTGGGGTGTGAAATTTTCCGGTTGCACAGTACATTTTGTTGATGATACTGTTGATGGTGGACCGATTATTGTTCAGGCAGCAGTATCAGTACTTGATGATGATACACCAGAAAAACTTGCTGAGAGAATTTTGAAAGAAGAGTGGCGGATTTATACTGAGGCAATCAACCTCGTCCTCTCTGGCAAATACAAAATCGATGGACGGAAAGTAATTAGAACAGATGGTTGATGGTAGATGATGGATGGTAGATTTCTTTTTCATTAATTTCCTCTCCCTTGAGGGAGAGGGTTAAGTCTGCCCT
>Ga0209986_10000153_pt1 | contig 61461 bp, 42 predicted proteins | sample BlataG_FD_183168 | JGI IMG/M metagenome (GOLD analysis project Ga0209986, IMG submission 183168) | Deep subsurface microbial communities from Black Sea to uncover new lineages of life (NeLLi) - Black_00105 metaG (SPAdes) (version 2) | ecosystem: Environmental > Aquatic > Marine > Oceanic >... | reverse complement strand
ACCTTTTACCACTTTTAGAAAAGACTGCGCAAAAAGGAAAACCGATTTTGTTAATCTGTGAAGAAGTTGAGGGTGAAGCGCTTGCGACCTTGGTTGTTAATAAGATTAGAGGTACTTTGCTGTGTGCTGCAGTAAAGGCTCCGGGCTATGGTGACCGGAGAAGGGCAATGCTTGAGGATATTGGAGTACTCACTAATGGTAAACTTATATCTGAGGATATTGGTTTAAAATTAGAGAATGTCCAGGTTTCTGATCTTGGTCAGGCAAAGCGGATTACAATTGACAAGGAAAATACCACAATAATTGAAGGTGCTGGCAAAAAAACTGATTTACAGGCAAGAATTACTCAGATAAGAAATGAGATGGAAGAGACAACATCAGATTATGACAAGGAAAAATTACAGGAAAGATTGGCAAAGCTTGCCGGTGGTGTGGCAGTATTGAACGTTGGTGCGGCAACAGAAATAGAAATGAAAGAAAAGAAGGCGAGGGTTGAGGATGCGCTTCACGCTACAAGAGCAGCAGTTGAAGAAGGCATTGTGCCTGGTGGCGGCGTAGCATTTCTCCGAACCTTACCGGATTTAGATAAGTTGAAGTTGCCGGGTGACCAGCAGATTGGTGTTGATATTGTAAAGAGGGCACTTGAAGAACCAACAAGACAGCTTGCTGCAAATGCGGGTAAAGAAGGTTCAGTTATTGTTGAGCAGGTTAAAAAAGCAGAAGGCGCTAATGGTTACAATGTGATGAGTGAAAAGATTGAAGATATGGTTGCAGCAGGAATTATTGATCCGACAAAGGTTACACGCACTGCACTGCAGAATGCTGCAAGTATTGCTGCACTTCTGGTAACGACTGAAGCAGTTGTGGTCGAAAAGCCTGAAGAAGAGAAAGCAGGTCCTCCAATGCCACCTGGTGGCGGCTACGGCGGATACTAATTGAGAAACGGAGCATGGGGGATGGGGAGTATCGGTGATTTACATAACCAAATAAACACAGGTTTTCTCACCGTTTCTCCCTTTCTCCGGTTCTCCGGTACTCAGTAAATTATGCCTACCTACGAATACGAATGTACTAAATGTAAATATACTTTCGAGGAATTTCAGAAAATAACTGACAAGCCTTTAAAAAAATGTCCAAAGTGTGGAAATGAATTGAGGCGTTTAATTAGTGGTGGTGTCGGTTTAATTTTTAAAGGTAATGGTTTTTATGTAACAGACTATAAGAAATCAAATTTGCCAATGATAAAAGAAAAAAAGAAAAAGGATTTACAAAAGGTCTCAGATAAACCAAAACCATTAGTAAAAAAAGAACCTAATCAAGCAAAATCATAGGGAGTAAACTCCTATACTAAAAATGATACACAATATTGCCATATTTTGTATCATTTCATTATTCTTAACCTCATTTTTAGAAGATAAAAAACCATAACAATTGATTTTTTCAAAAAATTTAGTATGATTAATTTGTATGATGCGAAAGATGATTTTTAAAAAGCCAATATTCATGTGCGCAGGTGAACCGTCTGGTGATATGTATGCTGCGCTTCTGATAAAGAGATTAAAAAAAGCGACCCCAAATCTAAAAATCTATGGTGTTGGTGGTAACAAGATACGCGAGAGCGGGGTAGAGGTTGTTGAAGATTATAATAAATTAATGACATTCGGTTTATATGCAGGAATTTTTTCTTCCTTCAGAAATTATAAGGTTTACAAAAAAATTTGCCGCGCAATGTATCAGGTTAAGGCAAAAACCTTTATTGCGGTTGCCTACCCTGGGGTAAATATTCTCCTTTGCAAATATGCAAAGAGACTGGGTTGTAAAGTTTACTATTTTTTACCTCCGCAAATCTGGGCATGGGGTGAATTCAGGAAATATTTTATTAAGAAATGGGTTGATAGAGTCATTTCGGTTTTTCCATTTGAGTATGAATTTTATAAAAAAAGGGGCGTTAAAGTAGATTATCTTGAGAATCCGTTGTTTGAAGAATTAAAAAGATATAAACGAATCGATTTTAAAAAAAGAATTGGGTTCATGCCGGGCTCACGCAGTAGTGAGATTAAAAGGAATTTGCCGATAATGATTGAAATAATGAGAAAAATCGGGCTGAAAAAGCATGATATAGAATTTACTCTGATTTTGCATTCCAGCATTTATGGAGTAGGACGTTTACGCCCGTTGTTTACGAGCCTACATCTCGCCTCGAGGCTCGATACCGAGGGGAAGGCTCTACCCCCGGATAGAATAAAAATTATTACGGAAAAGCGCTATCAGGCAATGAAAAATTGTGATTTGCTTATTGTATGCTCAGGTACGGCATCACTTGAAGCAGCAATAATGAATATACCACAGATCTTTTTTAATCGCCCTTCATTTTTTGACTATTATTTCGCTAAGAGATTTTTAAAGATCAAAGAATACAATTTAGCGAATTTATATTTTAATAAAAAGATGGTGCCGAGTTTTGTATCATATTCGACAAGCGATATTTTGCGAAGTTTAAGAGGTGTGGATTTTTTGGACATTTGTGATTGACGAAACGGAAAATTTCGTGTATAATAAATTATGGAAATAGCAAATTTAGTTACCAGTCCATTTGGTATTGGTGAGAAATTGATTCTTGAGTTGTTGAACAGGGGGGAGTCAGTTTACACAATCTTCCCTTCACCCAAAGATGTACCCATGTTTTTTTTGGGTAAGATAAACCTCAAGTATGGATTTTTAAGATTTGACCGTGAGGTGAATCTTGAAAAAGTACTCCCCCAAAGAGTTAAGAATATATACCATCTTCACGAAGTATACTCAGGTGCATTCACAAAGATATTTAAATCGAATCCGGGCGCAACTTTACAACTATTAGATTGGGCACGAAGAAATAGTGTTTCAAGGTTTATTTATTTATCCAGCGGTGAAGTTTATGGTCATGGCAAAAACCTGGATGAGAAATGTGCGTATAATCCACGCAGTTTTTATGCGACAACAAAGTTTGAAGCCGAGATACTTTTCAGATACTATTATAAATCTCTTGAGATAAATACTGTAAGAATATTCTTTCCTTTTGGTAAAAACATGAACCAGGGATATATCTCGAATTTACATCAATCAATAAAATCTGATGATAATATAGAAACAGAATATAGTGTAATCAGCCCAACATTTATTAATGATACTATTGAACCTTTGATAAAGCTTCGCGAAATTAAGGGCAATCAAATCTTTAACATTTGTGGTAACCCTATCAAGGTCGAGGTTCTTATTGATGAAGTCAAAAAGATTTGCGGTAAATCACCAAAAAAAGTAAGTGTGGGTAAAACAGAACTTACTGGAAATTGCTCAAAGGCAAGAGAAATACTTGGATACAGCGAGACGTCCCTTAATGAAGCATTGAAGAGCTCATTCGGGACATAGATAATCTACACATGATATACTTCGTTAAAAGTTTTTCGTCTTGCAGCATGCATAGGAAATCAGAATATCAAATGACCAGGATGAAGGACACCAGGAAATCAGGATATCCTTTATGTTGCCATGATCGATATACTACTTGTTAATCCTAAAGAAAAAGGTGGTTTTTTTGAAAAAATGCCGCCCCTGGGTCTGGCTTGTATTGCAGCAAACCTGGAAAGATATGATTACTCAGTAAAAATCGTTGATTTTGAAGTAGAAGATAAAGATCTTCATTACTGGTTAGATGAATTTCAACCTAAGATTCTTGGTATTTCTGGAACCACACATACGCGCTTTGAGTCTTTCAGATTGGCAAAGCAAGCAAAAGATTTTAATAAAGAGATCACTACTATCTATGGTGGTGTACATGCAACCTTTACTGCATTTGATACATTAACGAACGTCAAAGAGATAGATTGTGTGGTTAAAGGTGAGGGTGAACATACAGTTTTAGGATTGATTGATGCCTTTAAAAGGAATAAAAGTATTGCCGGTCTAACAGGTATAACTTATCGCAGTGATAATGGTATAAAAGAAAATCCACCCGCACAACGAATCAATCCCCTTGATAGTTTTCCTAATCCCGCATATCATCTTCTCGATATGAATAAGTATTCTCTTGATATGGAATTTGTGAACAAAAAAGGTATATCTATAATTACCTCACGCGGTTGTCTTGCAAAATGTAGCTTTTGTTCAGCGAGCAGGATGTTCAATCATCAGGTTACAACCCATTCTGCCAAACGTGTGTTGGATGAGATCGAATTTCTCTTCAAGATTTACGGTTTTGAGGGTTTAAAGATTTTTGATAGTACTTTGACTATGCACAGAAGCCACATTAATGCAATCTGTGATGAGATAATGAGGCGTAACCTCAACTTTCCCTGGGAGTGTGAAATTCGGGTTGGGACAGTAGACCAGAAAATTCTTGAGAAGATGAAAAGAGCAGGGTGTTATTATGTAAATTTCGGGATTGAATCAGCAAGCCAGAAAGTTTTGAACCTGATGCGCAAGGGTTTTACAGTTGAACAGACAGAAGAACTTTTAGATTTATGTAATAGGGTGGGAATTAAAACTAAGGTCTTTTTCTCATTCGGTCATATTGGTGAGACAATAGAGGATGTTGAGAAGACATTTTTATTTATTGATAAGTACGAGGAACAGATAACAACTGTAGCAAGCGGGGCAGGTGTAAGAATATATCCAGGGACATATTTGGAGGAATATGCCTGCAAAAATGGGTTGCTTCCTGTAAATTTTGAATGGAGCCTGTTTTATGATGATAAACGTCTTGAGCAAATTCTACAGACAAGGTGTGTGCCGTTATTAATACAACCCCAATTAGGTTTCCATGAACTAGAAGAGATCGCGCTGAAGATTTACAGCCGAAGATTCAGCGGTTGGAAAGGATTTAAACGTGGTCTTGGAAAGATCACTGATAAAGAAAAATTGAAAAAGCTTATGCAACTTTCGAAAATACGATTTAAGCGTCTATTTAGCAAAACGAAGTAGTGTCAATGAGAATACTGCATTTAACATTTGAAAATTTTCAGGATGTGCCGGGATTATTGAGCCGGAGCCATAGATTTTTTGGCGATGAAGGGGTTCTGGCAACCATGATTCCATCAACGTTAGGATTTCCTAATGGAATCACGTTGAATTATCCCTTGTTGAACTCATGTCTGATTAGAAAATTTAGAAAGATAACTGGGCGGGAAAACGTGAATGTACTCGAACATGAACTGAGTTTAAAAATAAAGGGAGCAAATTCTTTACAGCGTATATTCTTTAAATCAAGGGATTTAATCTGGTTATACAGATTGCACACGACATGGAATCGTTATGAACTTGGTGATTTTGATATCTTTCATTTTGACGGAGATATACCATTTATATATGGTGATAGGATTCTAAAGAAACTAAAACATAAATGTATTGTGACACATTTTTTTGGCAGCGAACTAAGAAAGTGGGGTATGAATCCATTTTTAAAAGAATATGCAAATCTAAGAATAACATCAGAATTGGATCATACAAAGATTGACCCGTCTTTATTCTTTGTACCGATACCATTTGAGGCAGACATGATTTCCCCGCGTTGGTACGAGAATAAGATATTAAGGGTTGGCCATTCACCCACACGTAGAACAGCAAAGGGAACAGCAGATATTATTGAAGCAATTAATAGATTAAAAAAGAAAATAAAATTCGAATTTCTGTTGATTGAGGGTGTTTCAAACAAAAAATGTATGGAGCTCAAGGCGACATGTGATATTGGTATTGACAATATTGGTAGTTATGCAGGAACTGGCTATGGCAGAAGTGGTCTGGAATTCCTGGCTTTAGGTATTCCTACAATAGTAGAAATTCTGGATGACTACGAATATCTTTTGCCCGGGCATCCTTTTGTTAAGGCAACTAAAAAGGATTTTGAAGATGTTTTATATAATCTTTTAATTGATGTTGAGCTGAGAAGGAAAAAGCGTGAACAGGGAATTAAATGGGTAAGGGATTTTTGTAGTCCCAGGCGTATTATGAGTAAAATATATGGAGAATATAAAAGACTTGGTTGGAAATAAAGGGGACAGGCTACTTTTAAATTATATATATTATAATAGAATTAATAGTTAGAGAAAAAATTTTTATAAAAAGTAGCCTGTCCCCTTTAATCGCTTAAATCATACAAATAAGCAGATGCTCCTGAGGTTTTGAACTTATCGAGTTGAGTGCCCAGGATATTTAGATATGAAACAAATAGTTTCTCTTCATCAACACCATGCAAAACAGCAATATGTGAAAGGAGAATCCAAACCCTTTTATTTCCTTCTAGTTTTTGCAAATCTTCGTAGTATTTACTCAGGTTTTCCCGGGATTCGATGCCTACAATATAATCGTCAGTATAATCGAATCTACTTGAATAGTATTGAAAAGCATTTAATGATGCATAATATACATATATTACATCTCCTTGTTTATGATGTTCATTAAGATAATTCATTGCTGTATGTAATTCCTCTGGAGCGCGCGGTTTTATTAAGCGGTATCCGGCGAGTATCACAGGTTGGATCAAAAGAATACAGACTAATGCAAGGCTAAGGAAAGATGAATTCTGAGCCATTTTTCTTTGTATATGACCTATACCTTCAGCAATGATAAGAACCATGAATGGAGTGATGAAGAGTAAAAGTCTTCCTTCAAAAGGATATTTATGCAAACCTGAGGCAAACAGTGTTAATATTATGGGTAATATCAGGATCAATAATATTTTTCTTTTTTTGTAGAACATAATAATACAACCAACAAAAAATGATAAGGCTGCTAAAAATAGTTCATATATAGATAGTCCAACCGGGAATTTAAAGGAACGTAAAAAGACGTAACCAAACCACTTTATGTCAGCGAGTGTAGTAGGAGGAAACGGCATAAAGCTGTGCTGCCAGAAATCCGATAGGTTTTTGTTTGCACTAACTGATTCGAGCGAAACGAAATAGTTGATAATGATACTCGTTGTTGCTATTATGCCGGCAATACATAGCCACATAAAGAGTTTCCAATCTCGCCTACGAATTATAGTGAATAGTAAAACTATTGCTGCAGCATAAAAGGTGAATAGGGCAGGATGCGAAAACCAGAATGAGCATCCTCCGACAAATCCAAATAATAGGAGATATTTTGCTTTAAAATTTTTGTCCATAATAGTGAAAGTAATTAATACGAGTAATAGAGTTAAAGCAACATCACTTGAGTACTGTTTGACTTCTGAGGCAAAATAAATTAAATGGTCACCAACTGCAAAAAGAATAAGGGCAATAGGAATTGCCTTGTTGTTTATTGTTTTTTTTGCGATTTCAAAAAATAAAAATAAAGAGATTACACCGGCAATCAATGGAAAAAAACGCAGGGCATATTCATTAGAACCTAAGATATTTGTTGCAAATCTCTGCAGGATTAAGAACCCAACAGGCGCTGCCTGTACATAATCTAATGGTTTAAGTAGTTCTGAATATGACCGCTGTACTATATTTAGTGCCAGTGCAGCCTCACCTTCAGTTAGCGAGCGGTTATAGATAAACTGGGCAACCCTTAATATAATTCCGATACCGATTATTATCCAATTTAATTTTTTTGAAGAAAACAAGGAAATCTTCGAGATTCGGTTTTCCAGTTTTTCTAAAATATTATCATTATTTTCCATTGGTTTAATTATAATAGACAAAACCCTTAAGTCAACCCCAAATCACTGAAGTTGCTGACATAACAAAAATTGGGGTATTGACATCTGGGGATTTTTCATTATAATTATATTAGGAAAAAGAGAAGGTATAATGACCTTATAGAGGTTTTGGGCCTCTGTATGGTGGTTATGCCTTTTTGTATTTGAAATTTGCTATTGAAGAATAGCTTTAAATGAAGGAAGGAGGTTTCATGCATAGAACAATATTATCTATTGACATACATAAAATTCCTAATAAGATATATTATAAACTAATAAATCCTAATAGAGAGATTGTCGCCGGCTGAATAGCCTTGAGAGATTAATTATTCTCAAGGCGTAATTGTTCCATAGATGATATTGATTGAGTAAAAAAATAAATGGTGTTGAATAAAATTAATTAAAGGAGGATTAGATGAGGAAAATATTATTGGCAGTCCTTGTGGTAGGGATTAGTATTAGTCTTGCTCAAGAAAGAGCAGATGAGTCATCGGCGATTGTTGCTGATACAGTAATAAATAGTGGTTGGTTGATTCTACACGGAAGATTATTAGAGCGACCATATCATTTTCACCTTGAGAATGATACTTTTTGGATAAATGGGATGCAATACTTACCTTCACCACCTGACCCATTACAAAAATCACCTGAATGGGTACCCGAATATACCGAATTGGGAAAGTGGTATTATAAAACAAATAAGATATTTACCAATTCTTGTATAACAAAATATAAACGATGGCGACATAAATTGGGAGCTGTAATGGCTATGGATAGCCTGTTACAATACATTAATACCCAGAAATTAATGAAGATTAAATCAGTTGAATGTCCTTCGCCTGAAGGGAATAGTGTGACATTAGTTTATGATTATAGACAATTAGATTTAATAAGTAATCCTACGCCACGTCTTATTGAAGTTCTTAGTAAACCAGAAAGTGAATATATGAGCCTTATTTTATTGCTGTGGACAGAAACAGATGCAGATACAACATGGGTACCACGTACACAGGGAGAAATTTATCTTTCGGCATACAATGACAGAAAAGACTTGTTAGCCGTTGGTATGTTTATTTATTTACCTTATGGTGGTGGCTGGCATGAGTATGGTAGAGTAAAAGGTCGTGAAATAGAGTTTATTAATACAATCAAAGAAATTCTTGTGAGACCGATTACAGAGAATCAAATGATACAAGAGTTACGCGAAAAAGTAGATATAGATTCTTTAGAATCTATTTATATTATCTATAATCGCGATTACTGGTTAGAAGATTTTAAGGAAGGTAGAAATGAATAACAATTTATTACGGCACTTATCTCTGATACTTTTCACACCAATTGTATTTCTATTTGGGGATGGCATAGCACCGGGTAGGCCTTCGGTTTATGCTATTGAGCCATATAATTTTCCAGGCCCCGGTTACCTTGGTGATCATAGTATTTATCTTAAACAAGCAACTGCATGTGAAGTCGGTCAATGGCAAATGGAGGATAGGGATTTTTTCATACAAGACAATGATCCCGGTGGTAATCCACTTCAGGGCTTAAGGGTTTCGACATTCAAACAAAGACTGCAATCAGGCGACTGGGGTATTGTATGGATCCACACCCATGGTTCTTCAACTGGTTGGATTGGAATAGAACCTTATACCAATGAAAATGCTTGTGACAATGCTATTTGGGACTATTTAGCGCAAGGATATCAAGTTGATGAGATTGCAAAAATGGGTAATGGTCCCTGGTCAATATGTATATCGACTATAGCGGTAAATAGATGGTTTGGGCAGTCAAGTTGTCTTGACTACAGTTTAGTGTTCTGTAAAAGTTGTTATACTAATCAGTTTTGTCCGCACTGGGGAGCAAGATTTGCCTTGGGTTACGAGGGTGTTATCGCAGGACCAGCTGGTTGCGATATTTTCTGGCAAAGGATGAATGGCAAAGAGGGCAAAGATAAAAGGCTATCTCTTTCTGCCATGCAAGGGATTGCACAGTTAGTTAGTTTTGGGCCTAATATGGCTCTTGCACCTTGTGTGTGGTCTCAGCAATTTGGTGCGCAGGAAACAAGCGGCGATATTCTATTCCAAATCGTAATGAATGAAGATATTTCTCCATATCATATTTTGAGTGTAACTAATGCTACTTTATCAAATGCATACTGGGTAGATTGGGCAGCTGAAGTCTCAGAGATCCATTTCGAGATAACAAATGTAACTTCTAACACACAATACTATACTATTGATGCTGATTCAGCAAGAGCATTAACTTTGGTGTGGAATCCACCATGGCAACCATATGCCCAACACTTGGACGGCAATCAATTTCCTGTGGGCTCAGATGGAGAAGGGCCAAATCAGGATGATTACAAATTCATCGGTCATGCACAAACCGGTATTGAAGATACAGAAAGCGCATTTGAATCAGGTTTCACTACGTGTTTGAAAACCTTATCACCCAATCCAGGGTACGGTAAAATAGATATTAATTATCAAATTGCGAATCCGACTGCTACCAAGATTACAATTTTTGATTGCAGTGGAAGAATTGTAAAGAGTATAAAAATTAATGATGATCCTGGTAATCATTCTGTTATATGGGATGGTGTTGACACACAGGGAAGAGAAGTAACAAACGGTTGCTATTTTGTCAAATTTGAGGCTAATGATTATAAAATAATTAAGAAGCTAATATTAATCAAATAAGGAGAAAAAATGAAAAAAATTGGTATCTTTATCATTATTCTTACTGCCTTGCTCAATGCTAATGAACTTGTAAAGACTGTAGATATCTCAACAAATGACTTCTTGTTCACAAAACAGAATGAATATGATTGTGTTACTATCCAGGGTACAGAAGACAATTTTGAGATAGGCAGACCAAACCTACCTGTGAAGGTCATTCATTTAGTTATCCCATCAGACGCTGACGTGCAGGGTATTCAATTTATTTCAACCCCTGTTGAGCTTTCTGGTATTTATAAAATTGACCCGGTCAAAAAACCATTTTCTTTTGACGATGTTGAAATCGAACCAATGTTTCTGGATAGTTCACAAATCTATCCTCAGGAGATTGCAAAAATAAGTAATATAGGTTACTTTGCCGGTAACAAGATTGTATCTGTCCTTATTTATCCATTACAGTATTTACCTGCGCAAGGAAAGCTTATTCTCAACGAGAATATCCAATTAACAGTAAAATATCATAGTTCTGCGGTAAGTGGTGTTACCAAACAGCGGGGGTTTAATAAATATAACAATAAGATTGAGAAGACAATAAGGAAATTTATTAATAATCCTGAAAAACTTTTAACCCTGCCAAAAGAAAACTTACCACAAATTGTTGAAGCTAAGAAGTTCATGCCTATGGATATACCATCAGAACAGGGTAGTTCGGTCGAATATGTTATTATTACGAGCGATGGGCTATCTTCTTCTTTTCAAACATTGGCTGACTGGAAAATGGAGAAAGGTATTCCTACAGTAATTAAGACAACTTCCTGGATTGAAAGCCATTATAATGGCACAGATATTCAAGAGCGTATCAGGAATTTTATTAAGGATGCTTATCAGAAATGGGGCACCGAATATATTCTGCTCGGTGGCGATGAAAATATAGTGCCTACCCGTATATCAACCCTAAATTTCTATGGTTTGCTCGTACCATTCATTCCAACGGATTTATATTATGCCTGTCTCGATGGTAATTGGAATAAAGATGGTGATGAATACTTTGGTGAGATATTAGATTCAGTTGACCTCTATCCTGAGGTCTTTGTCGGCAGGTTACCAGTCAACAACAGTGATGAGGCTAATGCCTTGATTACAAAGCTTATAAATTATGAAAAGAATCCGGCAAATGGATTTATAACCAAAGCGCTCTTTTTGGGTGAAAATATGTTTTCGTCTGGTGATGGCAAAGTTTTTTGTGATTCGATTGCTGATTTTTATTTTCCTACTTATTACATAAAAACAAGACTCTATGAGATTTCTGGAAATGAAAACCGAAATACTGTGATGAGTGCATTAAACACTGGCCAGGGCATTGTTTATTATCAAGGGCATGGTAGTACTAATACATTAGGTATAGGACCAGATTTGCTCTATCATATTGATTTTGATACACTTGCTAACGAAAATAAACCATCAATATGGTACGGTGTAAGTTGTTATACTAATCGCTTTACCTGTGATTGTATTAATGAACACTTTGTCCGAAATACATCTGCAGGAGGAGTTGTCTCTATTGCTTCAACAAGCAATGATTATCCATTTTGTAACTTTGAATTTGATAAATCATTCTTCGATTTTCTTTTCGACTCAAGTTTTTATAACATCGGTGATGTCCAGACTCTTTCAAAAGCCTCACTCGTTGGTTCTTATTCATACTGGCAGCCATATGTAACAGCAATGCACGGCAGAATACTGCTTGGTGATCCTGAAATGCCGGTTTGGACCGAGGAGCCAGAGGTAACTTATGTTAATCATCCGGGATCAGTTGGTTTAGGACCAACAAACTTCATAGTTGAGGTAGAGACAGATCACCCAGAGATTCCTGGTGGTAGAATTCCGTTATCTGATGCAAAGGTTTGTGTTAAAAAAGGCGATGAATTTCATGCGTACGGTTACACTAATAGTCAAGGAGAAGTAAAGTTTAAAATTTGCCCTGAATCCAAAGGTGACATTACTGTTGTCGTTACTAAACACAATTACTCAACATACCAAGGGAATTGTGATGTTGAGTCAGACATTCCCTATGTTTCATATATGAATCACTCAGTAAATGATAGTTTTGGCAATGATAATGATATATGCGATGCTGGCGAGGAAGTTTTTCTCAATATGACTTTACAGAATCAAGGTAGAGGTAGTGCTGATTTTGTCACGGCGAAACTTCGGACAACAAGCTCTTACATAACCATATTGGATTCTGTTGAAGGCTTTGGACGAATTGGCGGTGGTGAATCTGTTACTAAAAATAATGCTTATAGAATTTCAGTGACGGCAAATACACCTGATCAAAGTGAAATAAATTTTACACTTGCAATTTCTACGCTTCAGGGTAATTATAATGATATTTTTGAACTTGATGTCTATGCACCACTTTTGAGTCATAGTGGGCATTCAATTTCAAAACTATCTGACAAAAAGGAAAGAGCATCTACTTACAAAATGAAATTAAAAGTACGTAATGATGATAGTGGTGAAGATAATGGTGTTTGGGCATCATTAGATTCTGATGATAGCAATGTTACAATTACCAAAGACTCAATCTGGATCGGGACGATCAATGCAAGGACTGAAATCACAAGCAGTGATACATTCCTTTTTGAAAGTTCAATACCGCTTGATTCGATATCAGATCTCAGGGTAGTCATAAATGATTTATACGATCGTTCTGTTAGTGATACATTTGTGATTTCTACTCCTCCTTCTCCATACAATTTTACTTATCAGCCTTATCAGGATAAAATTTATCTGACCTGGCATGTTCTTCCAGCCCCTTTATATGGTTTCAATGTTTATCGTGGTGATTACGGGAAAGTAGCAAGTGTCAAGGTAAATGAGACTCCAATAACTAATGGTCGTTACTTTACAGACTGCGATCTTACTCCTGGAACAAAATATTATTATACGGTGACATCAATTGATTCGTCAATGAATGAAAGTCCTTTTTCAATTGGTTTATTAGTGTCGACGAATCCTAAATTAAAGACTGGTTGGCCCAAGATAATGGAATTTGATGCTGATTTTTCATCGCCCTTTGCCTGTGAACTTGATGTTACCTCTCCAGGGCTTGAAATTGTATCGCTTGATCGCTTTGGAACCATATATGCCTGGCATTGCGATGGAACAGGTTATCTTTCGTCTGATGGTGTTTTTGCCCGAACTGGGATGAGAAGCTGGACATCTCCTGCTGCGGCTGATATTGATTTAGATGGAGAAATGGAAATTGTATATATGGGTTCCCGCACTAACCCTGAAACGACCAAAGTATTTGTCTACAAACAAGATGGTACACTCATGTGGTCTAAAGTAATTGCACCGAAGTGGAGTATCTCATCACCATTAATCTGTCAATTCGATCAAGATATTGAACTGGAGATTATTTCCGTACTCACAAATGGCGATATATATTCACTTGACCATACCGGAAGAATGGCATTTTTCGCTTCTTGTTCTGCAACGACTTTCTCATCACCTGCATTAGGTGATGTTAATGGTAATGGTGAACCTGATATCTGGATTGGTACAAAAAAGGGTATTTACGCATGGGATAATAATGGAACCCCTATATCTCCTTTTATTGGTTGGCCTGACAGCAATTATCATGATTTTTCTTCAATTGTGATCGGTGATATTGCAGAAGCAGACACTGGTTATGAGATTGCGGCGGTTGATAGATATCTATTTATAGCATATATTATAAACAAAGACGGCAATTGTGTTCAAGGCTGGCCAACTCACTTATCCCTTTATGACCTTCTTGCATCTCCTTCATTAGCAAATTTGGACAGTGATAATGATCTAGAATTAATAATTAGCAGCGAGCCTGATGTTTTTGCCTTTAACAGCGATGCCTCTGTCTTAGATGGTTTTCCAGTTGATAGATTAGCCAACATTTGTTCTAACCCGGTTGTCGTAGATCTTAATAATGATCAGGATTTTGAAATCATTGTCGGTTCAGGCGGAGAAGATAGCCGTTTTTATGGTTATCATCATAATGGTGAGCAGATTCTTGGTTTTCCAATTCCTATTGATCAGGGTGCAACATCAACTCCCTTTGTAGGTGATATTGACGGAGACGACAAATTAGAGATGATTGTATCCTGTCATGACTGCGGGGTTTATGTGTATGAACTTGATGATGCAATTGATTATCCTAATTGCACACCGTGGCCAACCTTTAGACACGATTTAATGCGGACCGGTAATTATTCGACTCAGGGAAGATTGTCGTCTGCGGTTGCTGGTGATAACCATTTTATTCCTCAAACTACACTATTAAAAAATATCTACCCAATTCCTTTTACTAAAAATCTGAACCTACAAATTGATGTTGCTAAAGAATCGGATATTACCATAAATCTCTACAATGTTGCTGGTATTAAAGTTAAGGATATTCACTTTGGAAAAATATCACCGGGAAGACATTGCCTGACATTGAGCAGGACCATGTTCAAAAAACAACTGGCAAACGGAGTTTATTTTGTTCGGATTATTGCAAAAGACGAAAATTCTGTAAATGACCTTGGAATTGTGAAGGTAATATACTGCAGATAGCAAAATGCTATCTCTACGAAAGTCTTGTATTTTTGGAGTAGCCCCAAGATAAACTGGGGCTGCTCCAAAAAAGTATGGGAATTAGATTAATAGCTTTGAAACAGAAAGGAATCATTTATTTTTATTAGTAAAAAAGGCAAAATGTTAATAGCTTTCATTTAAGACTTCTACTTCAACTCATTATCGCTACTGAATAGATAACTACAAAATTTCACTCTTTCTTTTTTTGCATCATTATCAAAAGGATAACCATTTTTTTAAAATGTATCGACGCTAAATCACTAATAGGTTTCTGAAAAAGACCAAAAATCTCTGCAATCTTTCTGTTATCACCGTAATCTTGAGAGCGATGAATATTTTTTCAGGAGCTCTCACTAATACGTCTTGACATATAGATTATCTTGAATATAATTTAATATGCTTAAGGAGGTTTTTAGCGACGCATAAGATGTTTGATGTCCCATAAAACTAAATTAATTCTTATAACATTGGATGACTTGCTATTGACAAATAGTCATTTTGCATTACTATTATTATCCTTAAACTATGGTAGATATTGATATTGTTAAATATTTAGCAGAAAAGAAAGTGCTCGTTGATAAAGCGCTTAAGAATTATTTTGCAAATGCAAACTCTCTTTTTGAGATGATGAACTATTCTGTCGATGGAGGTAAGAGAATTAGACCTATTCTCGCAATTGCCAGTTTTGAGTTGAGCGGTGGTAAGGATATGAATATATTATTACCTGTTGCCTGCGGACTCGAATTGATACATACATATTCATTGATTCATGATGATCTGCCTTCAATGGATAATGATGATTTTCGCAGAGGGAAAGCATCTGCACATAAAAAATTTGGGGAAGCAATGGCAATCCTTTCTGGCGATGGATTGTTTGCCTATGCATTTGAGCTCTTTACCCAGGGCAGTGGTTTAATACAAGAAAAATATTCAGTAATAAAATCGGTAAGTGAGGCAGTGGGGCCTAAGGGTATAGTTTTTGGCCAGTCTCTTGATATCGATAATGAGATAGATGACTCACCAAAATCATTAAGAAGGATTCATGTCAATAAAACTGCAAAATTTATTGCTGTTTCAATTAAATGTGGTGCAATTATGGCCCGTGCATCAGAATTTGTGACAGATAACTTATATAGTGCTGGTCTGTACATGGGTTTACTGTTCCAGTATACTGATGATATACTGGATATTGTTGGTGAAGAAAAGAAATTGGGGAAGACACCTGGAAAGGATATAGCCTCTGGGAAATTGACTGCTCCTGCTGTTTACGGTTTAGAAGGTGCGAGATTTAGAGCAGAAAGATATGCAGAACTGGCAAAGAAAAGATTCTCTGCACTCGGCGAAGGATTCAAAATATTGAATCAAATAACAGATTTCATATTATATCGAACATATTGATATGATCTATCTTATAATGCCTTCAATTGTTTTGAACTGCCTTGTATAAATATGTCTTATCTTGAAAAAATTAAAAGACCTCATGATCTTAAAAAATTGAGTCTTGAAGAATTGCATATTCTTGCCCGTGAAATAAGGGATAAAATAATCAATACCTGTGCCAAGACTGGTGGACATGTTGCTCCTTCTTTAGGGGTTGTGGAGTTGACAATTGCTTTATATAGAGTTTTTAGTCCAGACAAGGATAAGATAATCTGGGATGTTGGTCATCAAACCTATGCCCAGAAATTGCTTACTGGCCGTTATGATAAATTCCATACACTGAGAACTTATAAGGGGATAAGCGGTTTTCCCAAAACAAGTGAATCAAAATATGATGTATTCAACACAGGTCATTCTTCAACCTCGCTTTCCGCAGCTACGGGTTTTGTACTGGCGAGAGATTTTAAGGGCGAAAATCACCATATTATTAGCGTGATCGGCGATGGTTCGTTAGGTGCCGGCATGGCTTTTGAGGCGCTAAATCATATTGGTCATCTTAAAAAAGATGTTATTGTTGTTTTAAATGATAATGAAAGATCGATTGGCGAAACAGTCGGTGCGCTTTCTCAGTATTTAACAAGAGTTATTACTACGAAAACATATAATCGTTTCCGCGATGATCTATGGAAATTCTTGGGTCGATTTCCTTCCTATTTCAGGGATCGTGCGAGAAATCTGGCGAAGATAATCCAGGAAGGTATGAAGGGTTTGTACGCACCTGCAGTGATTTTTGAAGAATTAGGGTTTAGATATATCGGTCCGCTTAATGGCCATAAACTTGGCGAATTGATCGATACATTTACCAGGGTTAAGGAAATGAAGGGTCCAAGATTCATTCATGTCGTAACAAAAAAAGGTAAAGGATTTGAAACGGCTGAAAAACATCCAGAAGTATTTCATGGTGTTGGACCTTATTGTGTAGAAACTGGTAATGTAAACTCCAGGTCAAAGTCCTGGACTTCGGTTTTTGGTGACGTAATTGTGAGGCTTGCCAAGAAGAATAAGAAAATTGTTGCAATAACTGCAGGAATGTGTCTTGGAACAGGTTTGAAAAAATTCAGGGAAGAAATTCCTGAGCGGTTTTTTGATGTCGGAATTACTGAACAGCATGCAGTAACTATGGCTGCGGCACTTGCCATAGAGGGATTTATTCCGGTTTGTGCAATCTATTCAACATTCTTGCAGCGTGCATATGACCAGATTGTGCATGATGTATCTTTACAAAATCTGCCGGTTATTTTTGCAGTGGACCGGGCAGGTCTTGTTGGGGAAGATGGTCCGACCCATCATGGACCTTTTGATCTCTCTTATTTTAGATGTATACCAAATATTGTAGTAAGCGCGCCAAAGAACGGTGAAGAATTTATAGCATTATTAAAGACGGCAATAAATTACAAGAAAGGCCCTTTTGCAATACGCTATCCAAGAGGAGCCTGTGGAAATATTAGTAATGATGACCCAAAAGAAATCCCTGTTGGTAAATGGGAGATACTCGAGAATGGGAAAGATCTTGCAGTAATAGCCATCGGTTCAATGGTTGAGGAATGCCAGAAAGCCCTTTCCAGTCTGAAAGCCAGGGGTTTGAAGCCAATTTTAATTAATGGGCGTTTTGCTAAACCGCTGGATGCCAAAATGCTTAAGGGTATTATTGAAAAGGTAGATAAGATTATCACAGTCGAAGAGAATACGCTTATTGGTGGGTTTGGCAGCGGGATTATTGAATACTGTTCAAAAATTAAGGATTCGGTTAAGGTACACTGTTTAGGTTTGCCTGATGAATTTATTGAACAGGGTTCAAGACAGATACTATTGAAACTTGCAGGTCTTGATGCCCAAGGCATAACAGATAAAATATTATCTATTTTATGAGTTCGATTTTATCAATTATTCTATTTACACAACTTATGGCTCCCTATGAAACAAGGGTTTTTCTGGATGCAGATGGTGAGTTTTTAATCTATGCACGCTCTTATCAGGGCGAAATCATAAGTATCGACAGTGTAAAGAGTATTTATGACTATCTTGATGAGGGCATTATGAAGCACAACCTCGGTTTACTTTTGCAAGAGCTCAAAAGAGATTTGGTACAGCAAGGTGGTTATGCAAACCAGGGTCTGTTTGGTACTCTTGAAATTCCTCTTCCAAAAGGTGGTTTTGGTGATTTTATGGGTGAAACCGGTAAGCTTGATGTAGGTGGTTATGTGAAAATTACCATTGGCGGTAGTGAAACATTTATATCGAACCTGCCCGGAGAATCAGGATCTTCTTTCTTCCCGGAATTAGAAATGAAACAAGAGATGGCGATCAACCTTGATGGACAGGTTGGCGATAGAATGAGGGTGTATATTGATCACAATTCAGAACGGGTCAATGAAACACAGAACAAAATTACAGTTACATACAAAGGCAGAGAGGATGAGATAATTCAGGAAATTGAAGGAGGCGATACCCAGCTTTCAATTCCTGCAACAACATATACCGGCGACATTCCTTCACATCGCGGTCTTTTTGGAATTAAGTCTACAGCAAAATTAGGACCCCTTGAGATAGTTGCCATTGCATCAAAAGAACAGACACAAACACAGGAGATAGAAATCGAGGGTTCAACGCAAGCGCAATATGATACTACCTGGGCAAAACAATATCAACGCCGGCGTTTTTTCAAGCTGGGGGTTACAGGTGATATTTTTGACCTCGAAATCTATGTTGATGATAATAATGCCCAGAACAATAATGTCGGAGGTAATATAACGTTTTACGGCGAGGCATATCTCGATATAAATGACGATAATGTACCGGACGATACAACAATTGCGGTAAATTATAGAGAAGGTTATTTTACGCTTAAAAGAGAGGGGTTTAGTGATTATTATCAGTTTGTGCCGGGCAGCAATATTATCGAATTAAATTATAGTCTTCCTACTTATTATGTCCTCGGTGTGCGATATAAAAAGATTGTAAATGGTAATACAATTGAGGTTGGTAGTTTGCAAAATGATACAATTCAGCTTAAACTCATTTGCCCTGAACAGCTCGATACCTTGTCATACACGTGGAATTATGAAATGAAAAACTATTACCAGATCGTGTCACCTGGTTCACGACTTGATTCACTCCGTATATATTACGTGACTACAGGAGAACAACCTAAAGATAGACAGAATGATACTTCTTTTATTGAGCTCCTGGGGCTTGACCAGAATCATGATGGATTAGTAGATGAAAATACGGCATTTTTATCGAGCCGCGGGTTATTAAGATTTCCGATCAGTGAACCTTTTGCTGATTCAAATATATTAGATTATCCTGATCCGGAAATCTACACTAATCCGTATATGGAGGGAAAAGGTAAATACTATATCTATAAAAAGACTACAGAAACAAAAGCAACTTATACATTACCTCCAAATGTTGAACGGGTTACAGTTTATGTCGATGATGTTCTTCAGGATTCAATACAAGATTATCATGTTGACTATGATGAAGGAATACTTGAGTTCAGAAAGCCTATTCTCCCAACGCATAAGGTAAGAATTCAGATTGAATATGCGCCATTCTTTTCAGCCGCGGAAAAATCATTGGTTGGTGTCCGAGGTAGTTTGAAGCCTTTTGGAGATGCTATGCTCGGCTCTTCGTTCTTTTATCGCACTGAGTCGTATCCAGCAGAACATGTCAGGTTAAGGGAAGAACCTTTTAGCAGGATGATCTGGGAGGTCGATTTCGCATGCCCACAGAGTATGCCGTTTATGACAAAATTTGTCGATTGGTTGCCGCTGGTCGAGACTGAAGCTGAATCAAGATTGAATGTTAATTTTGAAGGTGCTTATTCTTTTTCTAATCTAAATGCTAAGGGCGAAGTATTTCTGGATGACTTAGAGTCTTCAACTATTATCACTAATGACGTTTCAATATCCAGGACATCGTGGGCATTGTGTTCAAAGCCAGTTGAGCTGAATATGGAAAATTCTGTTCAACAGAGGATAATCTGGCGCAACCCACGCGACGAGGAACGTCTTCAAGCAGATGACATTTATGTAGATCCTCTTGATGACAATGAAGTCGCTGATGTTCTGAAGATAGTATATACGCCGGATAATACACTTTCTTTTGGTGGTTTAACCCAATATATATATGGTGAAAATTTTGAAGAGATTGAGAACCTGGAATTAATTATAAAAGGAAAAGGTGGCAGGATACATGTTGATTTTGCTCAGGAAATAAGCGAAGATCAATTGCGGCGTAATAAAAACGGCGACTTTAGGGGAACCAATGTATTGGATGATGAAGACAAGGATAGAAATGGTGTTTGGACACAGCAGGATGAAGATACTGGTTTGGATGGTGTGTATGGTGATGACGACTCGTATGTTCCAGGCGACGAGGACGATGGCAATGATGACAGTGATTTGACTGATTATACAGGGGGAATAAATGGAACTGAGAAGAATAAACTCTGGGATACCGAAGATCTTGATCGAAATGGAGTATTGAATTCTGAAGAAAGATATTATAGCTACTCTATAGATCTTGACGATACTACTTCAGAACGTTTTGTAAAGAATGCTGGTTTAAGAGAAGATTGGAAAATGTTTCGTGTGCCAATCAAAGATTCACTGGAACGGGATACAGTCTATGGTCAACCTGACTGGCACAATATTAAATATGTACGCATCTGGTTTGATAATTTTGCTAATACCGAGACGCTGTTAATATACAAATTGAGTGCCACTGGTAGTAAATGGAAGAATTATGGTATTGTGGGCTATAAATTACCACCTGCCCCAGGCGAAGTTTTTACCCTTACTCCTGTAAACACCAAAACACATTCGTATTACCAATCTCCGTATCCGGTCGAAAGAGATGAATTTGGCCAGGTTAAAACCGAGGGAGGTTTGGAATTTAAACTTGAAAATATTTTGGAGGGGCATACCTGTGTTGCCCACCGCCGAACTGATGATAATGAAGATTATCGCGCATATGATACACTCACTTTTTATCTGAATGCACATAATTCAAATCCCTTGATTTCATTAAGGATTGGTAGTGATACTTTGAATTATTACGAATACACTACTGAATACGACAATGGTGCTCCGGCCGACAATGGCTATAATTTGTTCAAAATATGTTTGCAAAATTTTATCGATCTAAAAAAGGAAAGACCAAATCCAGCCGACACAAATACAATAAGTGATTCAATCTACACAGTTGTTGGTAATCCATCTTTGTCGAAAAATCAGTTCCTTGAGGTAAGAATAAAAAATCAGTTCATTACGGCGCTAACTGATACGATATGGCTTAACGATGTTAAACTGATTTCGCCCCGGATAGAGGTGGGAAGGATTTTACGGGGTAATGGTTCAATCAATTTTGCGGACCTGGCTTCATTATCTTTTGCGTACGATGAATCGAATGGTCGTTTTAAAAGGTTGTCTGAGTCAAAGGATATGTCAACTCAGAGTGCTGGCCGTGGATACTCAATCAGTTCAAATGCTTCGTTAGACAAATTCCTTCCCACAGATTGGTCTTTTAATATTCCGGTAGGTTTAAACTACCGCAAGACTATTCAGGAACCGAGATTTTCAGTTTTCGCAGATGATATAGAAATTACCGGTGAAGAAAGCGAAAAGCAGAAGTCCCGAAGTACAATGCAATCATATACAATCCATGTTTCTAAATCTAATTCGAAAAATTGGCTTTTCAAGAATACACTGGACCGGATATCATACAACCATGACCGTTCACAATCTTATTCTGAATCAGCGCTCAATGCTGATACATCTGATATTAAAAATCATCGTGCGACATATACCGTGAATCCAAAATGGGACTTTAAAATTTTTAACCAGATATTTTCTCTACTTCCTAAGAACCTGAGTATTAACGCCCTGTATACTGATAATTCAGTTAAATCTTACCATCGCACAGATACTGATTCAGCTTTTCAACCAACTGCTTATGGAACACAACACAGAAAAACATTAAATCCCTCATTTTCAGTTGCGTACCAACCCCATTCAATATTGAATATGAATTATACTTTTAACCAATCGCGCGATTCTGTTATGGTAAGAAAAAGATTTGGTGAGGAAGTTAGTAGAAATCAAAATTTGAACGCATCTTTATCTAAAGATTTGAAAATAATCTCACCAAGATTCACCTTTAATTCTTCTTACAATGAGGACCACCGTTTTGAGATTAGACAGGATGAGGATTTGCGTAATGTGTCGAATACCGGAAGTTTTGGGGCTGATGGCCAGGTTAATGTAAGTGGTATTATCAGATTCTTTACAAGATTAAGGGATGAGACAAAAGATTCGCTGCATACAACCGGTTCACCTGCGTGGTTTGCTAAGCAGATTGAGCAATTTATGTCTTATTTACAAAATCCAACATTTAACTTTTCACGACAGCGAAATTCAAATTATTTGAATGTCAAAGTTCGGCCTGAAACTAAATATCAATGGGGGCTGGTTGATTCAATTCCTGAAGATGATGTTGCACCAGGGAGTTTTCCAGGACGAGGAATGATGGATACATATGGTGTTACCTCCGGGTTTAATTTTAAAATCGTTAGTGCAAACGGAGGATATAACGGTACAGTGAATAGAACGTTCAATTATGGCGGTGATGAAGTTAGGACGAATAATGTATCATATCCCAACCTAACTTTGAGAATATCAAAACTTGAAGCACTACCATTATTAAAGAAATATTGTCGTTCTTCGTCGATCACCTCTGGATTCAACCAGTCTATTGAGGAACGGAAAGAGTACGATGTGGAAACTGACAGTTTTGATTTAATCTCAGACTCTAAAGGAATCAGTTTTACACCTTTATTCAGCTGGCAGTCAAATTGGAAAAAGGGTATATCATCGACTATAGAAATAACTTATTCCGAAACAAATTCTAATAGCTATTATGGCACTGAGGCAATTCCATCAAAAATGCTGAATCGCGGAGGTTCGGCTTCTTTAGCTTATACGTTTAGCGCACCACGTGGTTTGGGATTACCTTTTCTGAAAGGTCTAAAGTTTAAGTCAAATTTATCAGTAAATCTGAGGGTGAATTATAATCGAAATACGAGTTATGTTTCTGATCTTAAAAAAGCAACGAATGATTCCAGTACATTTGGTATTAACATAGGTTTATCATATAATTTCTCTTCGGGTATAACAGGTGGAGCAAACTTTGATTATTCGCAAAATAATGATAAGAATAGTGACCAGAACACCCGAAGGGTTGGACTTAATATATGGACAAATATAAATTTCTAAAATTCGTATTCGTGGTTCGTAAGTCGTATTCGTCACAACTTTTGATGATGGCTCTTCTGTTCATTATTTCAACTAAGTTGATTTTTGCCAAACATCCTTATGATTACTTAATTGAGTTTTGTCGTATAGGTGAGAGGGTACCAGGTACAAATGGTCATAAACAAGCAAGAGATTTTATTATTAACAATCTTAATAACCCGGAGATAGATTCATTCTTTACGCGCGGCACATGGTTTTATAATATATACAAAAGATATTCTGGCAAGAGTAGAAGAATTGGAATTGCCGCGCATTGGGATTCTGATATCGGATGTCCTGGAGCGAATGATGGTGGTTCAGGCGTGGCATTGCTTTTAGGTTTGGCTGATACCCTGGAGCTTAATCCGCCTGAAATGGCTGTCGACATAATTTTTTTTGATGGTGAAGACGTTGGTAAAGCTGAACTATTAGGTTCAAAACATTTTGCAGCAAAGTGTGTTAACAACTATGCATTTATTCTAGTATTGGATATGGTGGGTGACAAAGACTTGCAGATCTTTCAGGAGGGAAATTCAGCTAAATTCTTTCCTGAATTAGTGGATTCCATCTGGGATATCGGTATGGAGATTGCGCCATCAGTATTTATCCCGGTAATTAAATACTATATCGTTGATGACCATATTTCTCTCATCAAGTATGGTATTCGTGCAGTCAATATAATCGATTTTGATTATCCATATTGGGATTCAAAGGATGATACAATTGATAAGTGTAGTAAAGAAAGTTTGGATACGATGTATAAATTTATTTTGAAGATTGTTTATCCGAAATACATCTATTGAAAAATACCTAAATGCCTAAACACCTAAACACCTAAAAATTATATCGTTATGAGTAAGCGCGAAATATTTGTTTTGGTAATCCTCATCGCAGTTCTTATTGCATTGAATATTGTAAATTATGCTAAAAAGGAAAATTTAAAGAAAAACTACACTGTTTTGATAGAGGAAATTAAGGTTCAGATATCAATAAATGATGTTGACGCCGGTGAATTGGAGGATCTGCCTGGTATAGGACCGTCATTAGCAAACAGGATTGTGGAATACCGAAATACATACGGCAAATTTAAAAATTTAGAGAATTTGAAAAATGTAAAAGGCATTGGAAATAAACTGTTCCAGAAGATCTTACCTTTTATCAAGTTATAAGTTAAAATTCAAAATTTGAAAGTTATGTTTGAAAGTTAAAAGTTAAAATTAAAAAAGGAGGTAAGATGTGGTTGATTTTATTGATAAGTATTTTTAATGTAGATCAGAATAAAATTGACAAGGCAATGGAGATTATAAGGCCTTATTATAATGAGGTGATTACAACGCAATACACGCAGATGAGGCATGATTTTTGTCCGGCGGGTATGAGCCAGTTTGCAAGGGATATAATAATTGAATATAGTCGTGATGATATTATTATTGGTGATCAACCTGCTGAGACATTGAATGTTTCTGGCTATTTTTACAATGATGGCGATATAATTATCATCAATGACGGGGTGCTGAGCATAAAAAATGCTGATTTTAATCTTGCCGGGAATATTATTATGGTTAATCAAGGCAAGGCTATAATTGATTCAAGTGTACTCAATTTTATCCAGGATTATATATACCACCACATAATATATGTGACGGATTCTGCGAGCTTTTCAATTGAAAATTGCACAACGAGCTTTAATGGTTACCCATTTTGCATAAGTATTGAGGGAACTGGTGAATTCATAATGAACAATGTTGTGAATCAGGATTGGATAACAGCAGGAGTAGCCCAAAATGCCTCGGTGTTTCTTGATAATGTCGGCATTACCGGTGAGTGGTTATTTGCAAATGATTGTTATGCAGAATTTAAGCATGTTGACAATTTTCTTACCTGGTATTTCTTTCCAGATTCATCAGTCGTTGATATAGCATTCCCAGATGAGGATACTATATTTGGCTTTTATTTTGATTCCACATTAAGTAATGTAGGTGGCATTGGGTATCATGTTGAGATAGATAGCTCAACAGATTGTATGTGGGCAACAATACCTTTAAAAGGGTCAGATGTGACGATTAATGATTCAAAACTGCGAGTAACTGGTCTTATGTTTGAAGGTGTTGATTCATTTACGGTTTCAGGGTTAGTGAATGACCTGTTCTATCCTGATTATGTATTACCTATACCTGATAGAAATTATCATTTAATTAACACCTCGGTACAGACCTGGAATCTGTATCCTACTGATACGGCACATGTAGAACTTTCAAGCTCAATATTTGGTGAGCTGTGTGGTTTTAGTTCCAGTTATTCGATAATTCAGAATGCATTCTGTGATGGCACAGGCGGCCATATTGAGGCGAGTTCTGATGCATTTGTTGTGGTTTATTTATCAAGCATTGCTGCAGATGTGATAACCAAAGGAAGAGGTTGGTGTTTTCTCGGCTACTGTTCTATGCCCTGGGGTAATATATGGGTGACTGGTAGTTCAGTGATGATTCTTATTAACACGCAATTTCCTGAAGATCCAATAGTCACTGATACATCACTTGTTTTTGTTGTTGCAATAACTGCGCCTTCGAATGCAAATACTGAAGATACTGTAGGTGTAATTGGTTCTGCCTGGATTGATACTGGTCCATTTCAGCCTTTAGATTTTGATTTTTACAGGCTTTCTTATCGAGTTCTTGGTGAATCAACGTGGATTCCCATAGGTGATGAAAAATTTGAGGAAGTACGCAGGGACACACTCGATTACTGGAATACAAATGGTCTTGTGCCTGATATTTATGAGGTTCGACTGGTTCTAAAAGATACTGCTGGTGATAGTGTTGAGGCAATGAAACAGATTAGATTAAGATCTCTTGGAATAGAGGAACATATTAGTTGTTACGAGAGCAATTGTAATATTGAACTACAAAGAATTGGACCAAGACTTTTCTATATTATAATACATGACTCAAAAGCCGATATTCGAATTTACGACATACTGGGTCGTCAGATTAAAAAGATTAACGCTTCTGAAATTTACTGGACCGCACCCTCAAGCGGCATCTTCTTTTTGAAAGACAAAAATACCAAAATCACAAAGAAAATAGTAGTATACTAAAACAAGTAACCGAACGAAGTAAGGATATCTTGTAAATTGACTTCTGCTCAATTCTGTGTAAAATGAATAAAAAGGAGGAATAATGAATTTACCTTATGGTGAGATTAAGAATAATCTGTTAAAAATGAAGTTTTCTACTGCTGATTTTTCAATTGCTTCGGTTCTTAATGCGATAAAAGTACATATTGATGTGATCGAAGAGATGGGTGTATTATTTCTTGGAGCCCAGACCGAATTGGTTGCCGGACCAACACCTGTGTTCCAACCTGTACCAGTAATTGCCCAGTTTGAATATGCTGGTAAAGGAGCAGTAAAGCAAACTCTGGAAAAGGTCTATAAGGTTATCTGGCAGGGAATTGTCAACTCATTCCCTGACGAAACTCATTGGTCTAGCGCAAAAGAGGCATACGCTTCCTTTATTGCAGCGCAGGCAGATCTGTTAAGGGCACGCACCGAAGCCTCGCAAGAATGAATTTTGAAATTGCGAGTCCCAAAGGGACGATACTGCGAATTCGCCTTAGGCGGATGATACTGCATTAATCATATGTGCAGCCTTTTATTACTAACGCTGCTCTCATTATCTGCTGACCTTCGTTGGGTTGAGGTTGACCTATCATTATGGCAGGATGGTAGGGCGGATTTTGTTTACCGGGTGCGTTGGAATGTGTTTTCTGGTTCGATGAGCGGATTCGATTTCCAGGAAAAAACAGTGGATCCGTATTTTGACTATGAGAATTCCTGTGCAGTTGATGCCTATGGTAGAGAGTATCCAATAGAGATAAAAGACCTTGGTGATAAATATGACATAATACTTGCCCATGGCAAGAGATTTGGTCCGGGTGAGATAACCTATATTATTCATTTTGGTGGGGATCTGGGTAGAAGCGGGAATCTTGCTAAGACTGAAAGTGAATTTGGTGATTTGGTTGTGCTACACTGGGCACCAGCTCAATGGGATGAACCGCTTGAACACTACACTGTTTACGTGTATTACCCGATTAATGTTTCAACCAAAACTGTTAATCCTGATGATTATGGTTTTAAGACTGAAAAATTCATGAATGAAAACTACCTGCTTTCATATTTTGGACAGGAATACCAGGGTGATTACTGGTTCACTGTCCGAATCCACAAGAATAATATTGGAACACAAGAAAAAATGATGATACAGCAGTATGTACCAGCTTCTTACTTTTATGCAGAAAAATTTGGTACGATTGAGATAACACCTGAAACAAAGAAAAAATTCACCTTTCCATTTGAGTTACTCTATATGATACTTTATGTGGTGCCCTATCTTTTCTTTAATAATAAAAAGGCAAAGCAGATTAAAGGCGCATATAGTGATGTTGCGAGTTTGCAATGGCTGCGCAGTGATTGGATTCCGCCAAAAATAGAGGTGGCAACCTTTAGAAAATCCGGCAAGGTTGCAAAACTCGATTTAATTGAAGCAGCACTTTTTCTTGACTATCCGGTTAATAAAATTTTAACAATATTGTCGTCGAAATTAGAGGAAAACGGCATAATAAAAATTGCATCGCAAAAGCCTTTGAAAATTAATGTTCTTAAAATGCCAACCGGGATAAGATATTACGAGTCAGCCTTTCTTAATGCAATCAAGTCAGACGGGTCTTTAGATGAAGCAGGATTAAAGGCTTTGATAACCGGAGTCGTTGAAAAGGTGTCAGCCAAGTCATGGGATTGTGATATTGAATCGACCAAGGCATATTACAGTGAGAAAATAGGTGCACATTCTCCTGATAGACCGATCGATAATGAGTACAATAAATCAGAATATTATGATTATCTAATGCGCAGAGATTTTGCACGTCAGAGATATTATAACAGGATGGAATCGGGATTTGATGTATATGCAGAACCGATAAAGAGCTATTCAGCATTTGTGCGCTCTGATGCATGCCACAGTGCATGCTATGTTCATACAGCTTGTCATGATGCCTGTCATTCTGCCTGCCATTCTGCCTGCCACTCAGCGTGTCACTCGGCATGCCATTCTGCCTGCCACTCAGCGTGCGTGAGTGGAGGAGCGCACTAAATGACATTTAAGATTTCAAATTTTAGATTGCAGAATTCTAAAAGAAAGATTAATAAACACGAATCACGATTTACGAGTACGTCTTTTGATATTAACTGGGTTGACGAGTTTATTAAGAAGGTCAAGCCCTATATTTATGTTCGCGAGCTGGATAGGCTTTTGATTCTTATACCGAACCAGGCATACAAGTTGAATGAATCTGGTGCCTGTATGCTCGGCTTTCTTTTAAAAGGACACCGGATCAGTGAATTCTTATTAATAATCGGCGACACTGAGGAAAAGCGAAAAGAAATCTACTATTTCTTCTGTGATCTCAGGGCTGCGGTTAAAGGTTGTTTGCTTGAGAATGAAAAACGAGAGGCGATAACCTATTATGAATTTAGTAGTGATTTTAATGAATACCCAGTACTTTCAGAGATTGCTGTAACCTACAGGTGTAATCTCAATTGCAAATTTTGTTATGTTGGAGATAAAGACTATGGAGAATTGAACACGAACGATTCTAAAAAGATATTATTCAAGATCTATAATGAAGCACATATACCCTCAGTTAGTTTTACAGGAGGCGAACCTCTTTTGCGGCATGATATATGCGAATTGGTTGAATATGCATCTCACATTGGGTTGTGGACTAATCTTATTACGAATGGTACTTTTCTAAATGCAGCAATTGTAAAGAAACTGAAAAAAGTAGGTTTATCGAGTGCCCAGATCAGTATTGAGGGCCCGAATCCGGCAATACATGATAATATAACTGGTGTACAAGGATCTTTTGATGCAACAGTTGCGGGGATAAAACTACTCCGGGATACAGATATTCCAGTTCATACTAATACTACAGTATCAAGAAAAAATCTTAACCACCTGGAAGGAATTTTACTGCTGGCAAAAAAGATTGGTCTGCAGAGACTTTCAATGAATTTATTAATTCCCTGCGGTTCAGCATTAGATAGAAAGGATCTCTGGGTGTCTTATTCGGAGATTGGTAAATATGTACTACAGTTGAAACACCGGGCAGAAAAAGAGGATATTAAATTCTTGTGGTATTCACCAGTACCAATGTGCAAGTTCAATCCGATCTCCTATGGATTTGGTAATAAATCATGTGCTGCCATCACGGGTCTTTTAAGTATTGACCCTATGGGTAATATTATTCCCTGTTCATCCTGGCGTATGCCTGTGGGTTCACTTTTGAAAAGAGATTTTAAGGATATATGGCAGTCGTCCATGTTGAGCTATTTTAAAAATATTGAATATGCACCAGATAAATGCCATGAATGTCTCCACTTTGATATATGTAAAGGTGCCTGTCCTTTGTACTGGAAGGCTTGTGGATTAAAGGAGTTACATGGAAAACCATAGATCTTATCTAATACTTGATAAGATTAGCCTCAGGTTGAGGGTTTTTCTTTCTGTTCTGCTCATTGGCACAGGATTTCTTTTCCAGTTGAGCACGAGGAATATTCTTGCAGGTTTGCCTTTTATTATTGCTTGCCTTATTTTGAATTTGATAAAGGGTATTTCGATCAAAAGAATCAGACCAGGCACTCTCAAGTGGCAGGAGGTTACTCCTAAGAAGATCGATGAGGTATTGGTTCAGTGTAAAAAAATAAAAAAATTTCGAAGCAAAAATATGGGTTGTATCATTGCTGTTTTTATTCTTTTCATATTCGGTTTATCTTTTGGTGTGCCGTTTCTAAGTATGATAACATCCATATCTTTTCCAGTTATTGCGACTGTTATTAATGCAATTATTCTCTTTTTGGGATTAGCACTCAGTGGACGTAAAAGTGCCTGGATGCCACATGCACTCGATATAAAAGCAGAAATAGTGCAGCGTTTGCTTACGTCACCTATTATAAAAAAAGATCCAATGCTTCAAGCTGTACCATATCTTGAGATAGGAAAGACTAAAAAAGGTTCATTTCCGAATGATACACGTTTTTTAATAAAATTTAAAGAAGCGCCGAGCGAATTTATTGGATTGCAAGGACAAATTTCCATTAATACAGTAAAGTCCCGGGTATATCCATATTTTTATATTGTTTTAATTGCAAAACATGAGTTTAAACTTTTTGAGAAGTTTGGTAAGCATTCCCTGGATAAGCTCGTAATCGAACGTAAAAAGACAGCAGAGGTTGATGTTATTGTAATTAGACAACGCACAACCAAAACATCAGGCTATCACACAAATGCTAATGTCCAGGATTATATACTTGAGAATTCAATTAAATTAGCAAAAAATTTGATTTAAATCCCTCTATTTAAAATATAGGTGTTCTCTACGGTCAATAAGCAGGTCATTATATTGGTTGAACTTTTTGTTTAATGCTAAGGAGGGGTCAATGTCTACAATCTTCACGCATTCTTCTTGCCCGACTCTGACCAGGATCTCTCCCTGTGGTGAAACTACTTCACTCTGGCCAATAAATTTATTATTTTTTCCATTTCTTTCTTCTTCACCACAGCGGTTAGCTAATATTATAAAAACACGGTTTTCAAGTGCTCGCGTTATCATTGCATCAGGACAATAAGGTGTAACCAGATTTGCCGGATGGAGAATAATTTGTGCTCCTTTAATGCTGAGTGTTCTCATTGCCTCGGGATAGATCCAGTCAAAACATATTAACATTCCCAGTTTGACATTTTTGTATTCAAATATATGAAAACCTGTATCTCCCGGCTGAAAAAACTTCTTTTCTTCAAAAAAGAGATGGGTTTTGCGATATATTCCAATTAGTCCTTCAGGTGATATCAATGCCATGGAATCATAAAGAAGTTGATTGTCCTTTTCAGCAAATCCATACGCAAAGCAACAATTTTTTTCTTTTGCCAGTGAAAGAATGAAATTACTTGTTTCACCTTGAACACCTGGTTCAGCGAGTTTTGTCACTTCTTCTTTGTTCAGAAATGTGTATCCTGTACTGAATAATTCAGGCAGGACAATGATATCGGTATTGATGTCTTTGAGCAACTTTTCTACCTTTTTAAAATTTCTTTGTTTTTCACCAAATAATGGGCTGAATTGCAAAAAGCCGATTTTCATTTTTACCTCCAGGTATTTTTATAGGAGTGCAGTAACTTGTTACTGCAATGCATAACCCAATAAATCTGATTAAAATCATTCTCAATTATCTACATTATAATATAATTTATTTGACTGTCAATATGTAAGGAACGGTACTTCTCGAAGGATAAGAGAGAGGTGGGTTTAAAGAAATAATAAAGGTCAAAAAAGAATCCTCCCCCTTAGATAGGGGGAGGATTAGGGAGGGGGAAAGATTTTCTTCTTACACCAATTTATCAGGTGTTATATAATCACCGTATTTTTTCTGGGTTTCAACGAGTCTTTGCCGCTGTGCTTCCAGTGTATCAAACAGGACCTTTGGTGTATCTAAAACCTGGGTTTCATAGATCTTTTTGATACGTTCAATCTTTGCCAGACTTTCAGGGATTCGGATCGTAAATTGCTTTTTGTAATCTTCTTCATTATAGTCTTTGTTGAGTACTTCTTTGAATAAACGCTTGAGGTCCTCATATTTAGGGATACGACCGGTTGGTGTTTCAATCGCACCAACATCACCATTTGCCCGCAGTTCAGCCCACTTATACCAGATCTTCTTATCGGTCTTTGCATTCAAGAAGTTTCCATCCTTATCTTTTAAAAAGTAATTAACCCCGAAAATAAGTGGCGTTTTTTCCAACCCCTTAGCAAAATCCAGATTCGCCTGGATGTATTTGCCCAGGGGAATAGACAGAAAGTCGAGATTTGACATCAGGTTGAATTTTCTTACGCCTTCCTGTCCCAGTGTTGCTGCTGTGGTTTCAGATTCAAGGGAAGCGCCCTTGGTAATTATACCATGTGCCCAATCAAATGATTCCTCAATTGGAACCCAGGTATCTGAATCCCTTCCACCATACACCATACCACCGATCACAACGCCTTTGGGGTCATGGAGTGTGGGGTCGAGATTATCAAAATTTTCCAGAGAAATAGTAAAGCGTGCATTTCTGTGTGAAACCGTGATTTCTTTACCATCTTTATCCTTTTTACCTATTTCCCATTCGCCTGAAAAATTAATTCCTTTTGCCGGTATTTCACCGTCCTTATCAATCCAATGAACACCTTTTTCCGGGGTCATCAGGATATTTGAAAAGATTATTTCTGTCGGCGTGTGTAAAGCCTTCCATATACCAGGGTCATCCTTTGAATTTATACCCATGATTATTCCAAACACGCCCTTTTCCACGTTGACTGCGCGAACTTCACCGTCTTTTTTCCTTAGATATGCAATATCATCGCCTACAATTGTTTCGTTATCGAGCATAGAAGTAGATGTTTTACCGCATAAAGAAGGAAATGCTCCGGTAAAATAAGTAACCCTATTATTTGGACCATGTACGCCCATAACCAGCATATGTTCGGTTAACCAACCTTCTTTAGAACCGCGATTTATTGCCAGGCGCATGGACAGTTTCTTGAGTCCGATAGTATTTCCGCCATATTGTGTATTTGCACTGTAGACAATGTTATCCTCAAGGTCAATATATATGCGGCGCTTATCAAGATTCTTGCTCGTATTACGTTCATCAAGTTCACCTGCAGAATGGACAATCTTAAAAAATCTTGAATTTGGACCCTGCCTTACAAATTCCTCAAAACCTATGCGATAAAGTATGTCCTCACTATGCGCGACATAAGCCGAGTCAGTAAGCTGGATAACTGGTTGCGAAAATTCAGAATTTGTTGGACCAAGACAGAAAAAGCGCACATATAATTCTTTTCCTTTCATTATATCTTTCATAATTTCATAAATTTCCTTGAGGCATTCATCCCTGTCACCGGTCTTTATTGTCGAACCAAGGTCAACACCTTTTGGAACCAGAATCAAGGTATGTGCTTTATCCCTTGCCTGGTCATAATAATTGTCATAGTGTATTGTATGACCTTCAGTAGCGAGTTTTATCTCCTCGCCATTTCTGATTGCAGCTTCCCTGATATATTTAATGTCCTCAGGCGTATCTGTGCAAATAAAAACCTTGTCTGGATTGCAGTGTTCAACATATTTTGCAATAAATTGATGCAGATTAGGATTATTGACCTTCATGAGCTTATTATAGCCATTATCTCCTAATCTTTGCTTTAAAAAATCCATAATCTTATCATCCATCTTTTTAACCTCCTTAATATTATTGTTGTCAAAAAGCAAAAAATTGACACTGAATAAAAGCAGATAATGCTTTTTTAATTCTGGTATTATATCCATTTTAGAATAAAAAGCAAGTAGAAAGATAAGTGTTTGAAAGTGTCATTATGAGTTGTCATTGCTCGCCCTGTTAAATAACAATTTCCACAGAATGATTAATTCCTCTCTTATAGTTTCTATTTAACAGGGCGAGCGACCGCAGGGAGCGTGGCAATCTAATTATTTTTCCGTCCTTTTGTGAGATTGCTTCGCTGGAGTTTACACTGAACGAAGTGAATGTGCTCGCAATAATAGGAGGGCAGATGAATTCACTATTTTTTTATTTGAGTTCCTGAAAACATAAATGCTCTCTGGCGCATTTTTATCCATTTTTTCTGGTCAATGCCAATGAGGTTGCCGCATTTGCACTTAATCTTATCACCATCGTGAATACTATAGTCTTTTATTATTCTCTTTTTCCAGCAGTGTAATATCCTGCCTTTGCCGATCTTTACGTATCTGAAGATTTTAGCCTTACATTTTGCGCATTTTATTGTGAGCATTTAGAAATATAGCAAATACTTAATCTTTAAGGCGCTCAGTTGTTCAGTCAATTGGAATTGCCCATTAACATCTTCCCGAAAATCATTAAAAGCAATATATATCCAGCTTTTAGGACGAAAGTTCCAGGAAAAGAGTAGACCGATTCGATTTGATTGTATATTTAGTTTATTATTCTCTTCGTTTAACCACGAAAATATAAGCTGGGAATAGATACTGAGATTAATATCTTTTGTTGCCTGGAATTCAATTCTTGGTATCATTGTAGGTGTGACGGCATACAGTTCATTATTCGGATTAAATTCCCACCATAACCTATTATACAAAGACAGTGAGACTCGAGAAATTATATCATACTCACACCAGAAATAGTTGTATGATTGATAGGCAAGCCAATTGCGCAAATAATTATATGTATAATCTATTGATCCACCAAAATGTATGGAATATTTTGTGCCATTACCATAGACTAATATGTTCACAGTTCGCTTTATATAATTGGTGTCAGCCTCATAAGCAAAACCTGCATCTATTGATGAATTTATCCCCCAATTATTGCGAAACTCCGGGTTGATATCAAAAGAAATCGACTTGCCCCAGTTTATACTATCACCGGGTTCCTGGTTTATGCAAATCCCCGGACCAATATACAATGTTTTCATAAATCCTTTAGAATAAATTTTATACAATCCAAAATCTGTTTTAAATCTTTTTAACCCAGGCCAGGGCACATAGCCAATATCGCTAACATCAAAAGAATCACTGATTATTTGCATAGAACTCGATATATAAAAATCTTTAATATAACCTTTAAAACCAGATGATAATGCATAACCCTTTTTATGGTTTTTGTCACTCACGGCAGTTTGTATATTAAATTGATTTGTACCAGAACGCAGTGCACCATCAAAACCAAAGGCATAATTATAATCTTCTTTACTACTGGCAGCACTGCTTACGAGTATCCCGACTTCAGAATTTGTTGAAAATGGGTGTTTTAGTCTGAAAACACCAAAACCCCTTTGGGGTTCAATTTCATTTGAATCTTCAATGATTTTATCAGTCCAGGCGCCAAGTATGCCAAATTGCCACTTTTCAGACCTGCTTGATAGCTTCATGCCGCCAATTATTGGAACAACATTTCTATTTATTGCCTTGCCGATTTTTCGTGAGTAGTAAATTTCTAAAGGGCTGGATGCACTTGAAGGCATATAAAAGATTTCTTTACCTTCTATAAAAAATGGCCTGCGTTCACTCAATCTCAAAGAATAGCGGGAAAGATTAAGCGTATATGGATCAGCTTCTATCTGGGCAAAGTCTGGATTTATTGTTGCATCGACTGTTGTTTGCGGGGCTAAGTCCCACTTTAAATTAAGACTCAGATCTGGTTTTAGTGTAGTAGTATCAGATATGATTTCATACCTTATAATACCTTCTGGATATATCTCAAAATAATATCCAGATGCTTTTGGGATTATGCCATACAGAGTACCAAATGTCGAAATCATAAAGCCCTGTTTTTGAGTGTATTCTGTCCATGTATCTATTTCCTGTTTTGGTGCAATGTATCGCCTGAAATTTATCCCCCATTCAATAATATCTTTTTTATAACGAATCGATTTAAATGGTATCTGCATCTCGATCTCAAATTTATCTTCATAGACTTTTGATGCTTGATACCAAACTCCATCCCAGGATTCATCAGAAGTTCTACCGTCATCCATTATAATTCCATCTGAGTATGAGCCGCTTGCCTTTGTCTGGAAATAGTATGCTGTGGTCTTGCTGCTCATTGGATCGAGATATAAGACTACGTTATCTTCTCTTCCACCTAAGTCGCAGACCGGTGATCTACCTGGTGTAACACAACAAAATGCAACATAAAGATTTTCACTATCATAAAGGATATATACAATAGTAGGTTCAGTAGCAGATACCTTTTCATATGGAGAATACTGGACAAAATTATAAGCCGAATCTGCATTATACCACAGTTCTTCAATAATTCCATCGATTTCTGGCGGCTGTGTAGTATATCGCGCCTCAATCGTTTTGTTGTTTATTAGTAATAATAAAAGTAAAAACATTCAGAAGGAATATCTTTACCGCGCTAGGTAGCAAACATCCTGCGGGGTTTATTTAAGCAGAATTATTTTATGAGCAGATTTGTTTTCCTTATTAGATTTTAAAAAGTAAACTCCCTGTTCTAAATCATTTAGATGAACAAATTCTGTATTATTTTTTAACCAGATAGTTTTTACTAATCTGCCGGAGACATCATAAAGGTGTAATTTAAGTGGTGTATTTGCACAGGTGATTTTAGCAATATCCTTAACCGGGTTAGAGTGAATATAGAAATTTTTGGTTACTGTATTCGCTATTTCTGTGATGCCAACAATCGGTTCAATATGTATTGAGCCGGGCATACCAGAGTCACCATCAATGCCTTGAAAGCCGATGCCACCTGTACCTCCTTGTACTAATAAGACAATATCAGATGTGTCAAGCGAGGTAGTATAGAAAATCTTTATCCGTCCGCCACCAGCGCCGCCGCCGCCGCCCAATTCTGAATTGGCACCATTCCCTCCGTTTGCATTCATCACAGAGTTATGAATAATAGCGCTATCGGCCCATATCATTATGCCGCCACCAGAACCACCTCCGCCAGCTTCAAAACCAAGTAATGTTCCAACATGACCGTCTTCACCGTTTGTTTCAATGTACGAAGAATCTATAGTAATCTGCTGAGCTTTCAGATAGGTCATTGCTCCGCCACTTCCACCGAATCCATCCACTACATATGTTGTATAACATCCTGCGCCTCCACCAGAACCAATATCAATCAGTGTATCTGAAGGATCACCGTATGCGCTGCCTCCGGCTCCACCGTAATAATCACCACCGTTGCCACCATCACCGCCATAACCTGCTCCACCACCAGCTCCACCGCTTATACCACCAGCTCCACCATATCCAGGGCCATATCCATCAGGATGACTCGTATCACCACCCCAATAACCTGATTCTGATCCGTTTATCGATGAAGAATCTTGAATGAGTATTAATGGTGCATTCAAAAGCAGCCATCCAGTTGAATCAGCTGCACCACTCCATTGTCTGACTTTTAGTACACCTTTATTTGTAATATGAACTTTAATATTATACTGGTGCGTGCCGCATATTACAAGACTGTCGTTAATTACGATCAGGCTGTCTGTATCTTCATAAACATAGCCCATTAATACAGTTACTAAGATAATAATTGTCATAAAACCTCCTAATATAAAATAACCCTACTTCGTTAGGTCATTTGTTGATTCAAGCAGATAATTACAGATGTAAATGGATAAAACACCGTGTATCTGTGTGTATTCGTTAAAATCCGTCTGAATCAAAGTATTGGATTGAAATTCCAATACTTAAATATAGTCAATAATCCCTATAAAGTCAATGGTTTCTTATGTTGACAATTAATGCTTATTAGATATAATTTCCTTATGTTAAAAGAATTGAGTGAATTAATTGGTGTGAGTGGCGGAGAACGCAAAGTCAGGGAATTTATAAGGTACACAATTCAAAATGACGTTAGTGAAATAATTGAGGATCCTTATGGAAATTTGATTGTAAGAAAAGGTAAGGAGACTACACCAAAAATAATGCTCGCTGCCCATATGGATGAGGTCGGGTTTATGATTAGCGGTATAGAGGATAAGGGAATTTTGAGATTCAAGGCAATAGGAATGTCCTCCCGAGTGCTTTTAGCAAAAAGAATATTGATTGGGAAAAATGGAATTCCAGGTGTAATAGGACATAAACCTGTTCACCTTACTAAAAAAGAAGAGATGGAAAAACTCCCTGAGATAAAGGATTTATTTATTGATATTGGTGTTGGGTCAAAGGAAGAGGCAAAAAAACTTGTCCAGATTGGTGATTATGCCACTTTTGACACAAAATTCAGTGAATCTGGTGATATTATATTTGGAAAGGCACTTGATGATCGTATTGGATGTTATATGCTTATTCAGTTAATAAAGCATACTGATTTACCCATATATTGTGCATTTACTGTACAGGAAGAAACCGGGCTCAGGACTGCAAGGATTGTGGCATATCGGATATCTCCTCAAGTAGCCATAGCTGTTGACACAACTGCATCTGGAGAGTGGCCCATAGAAAAAGATATCCCCAGATATCCTGAAATTGGTAAAGGTTGTGTAATCACAATTACTGATCGTTCGATTATATGTGATAAAAAACTTGTATCGCTTTTAGAAGAGACCGCTAAAAAGCATAATATTCCTTACCAGTTCAAAAGACCAATGATTGGCGGCACAGATGCAGGTCCTATACATATTACCAGGGAAGGAATTAGGACAGCAGTTATCCAAACACCGGCTCGATATATCCACTCACCTTTATCAATTGCTTCAAAAAAGGATATTGCGGCAGGAATTAAATTACTAACTGTTAGTATTCAAAAGATTTTAAAGGAGGAAGCATTATGGAGTTAATTAAAAAGCTCTGCGATACGTATGGGCCAGCTAGTCGAGAAGATAATATTAGAAAAATCATTAAGTCGAATATTCAAAAATACTGCAAAAAAATTAAAGTTGATCGTCTTGGAAATTTAATAGCTCATGTGCGTCCCAAGGGTACTGGAAAAGCCAAACGTGGTGATGGAGATAAAATCATGTTCTGCGCCCATATGGATGAAATAGGGTTGATAGTGACGCATATTGATAAAAATGGCTTTTTGAGATTTACTAATGTCGGTGGTATATTTCCCGAAAGAATTTTATTCGAACGGGTCATTTTCGAAAACGGCACAATTGGAGTAATTGGAGTTGAGACAAAACGTGAGACACCAAAACCTGCACATCTGGACAATATGTTTATAGATATTGGCGCAAAGAATAAAGAAGAGGCTCAAACCATGGTGAGGATTGGTGATATAGTTGCATTTTACCAACAAGCCGTTAATATTAATAAAAGATTATCTGCTAAAGCTCTTGATGACCGTATTGGTTGTTATTGTTTGATAGAGACCATGAAAAAGATTAAAGCTAACAAAGATGACCTTTATTTTGTTTTTTCAGTGCAGGAAGAAGTAGGCTTAAGAGGCGCAAGGGTAGGTGCTTATGCAATTGCACCTAAATACGCGATTGCAGTCGACGTTACTATTACAGGGGACATTCCTGAATCTCCTAAGATGGATGTTTCTATTGGAAAGGGCGTTGCGATAAAAGTGAAAGACAGTGCTTTTATAGGTAACCCATTAATAAATGACAAGTTGGTTTCTTACGCCCGAAAAATGAAGATACCTTATCAATTAGAAATTCTTGAAAGAGGAACTACTGATGCAGCGATTATTCAAATTGTAAAAGAGGGTGCATTAAGTGGTGTGCTGTCAATTCCTACACGGTATGTTCATTCAACAAACGAAGTCTGTGATTTTAGAGATGTTGAAGCTACAATCAAACTATTATCGTGTATCTGTGAAAAAGGTTTAGGATAGATATGGAAAAAGGCTATTCGATTGTAGTAACTTCTCCTGATTCTAGTATTTCTAAGTACCTTTTTATATCGAAAAAACGGTTCAGGATAATTTTGGCGGTTATTATTTTAGTGGCGATTGTTGTAGTTATTGCTGTTGCTAATTATTCGAGGGTATCTTACCAGGCATTAGAGGCAGTGTTCTTAAAACGCCGCAGCGCCGAGATGGAAAGAGAATTTGGAAGATTACAAGAGATAAAGAAAAACTTGGAGATTGCTGAAATGAATAATCAAAAGCTTAGGGTCATGCTCGGCATCGAAAAAAATCCAACAGAGGTTGAACTGGTTATAAATAAAGCAAATGCAGGTTATGCTGAAAGAACAAATATGATGGTGATTAAACAGGAAAATATACCGACTTTATTGCCTACAATGGGACAGATCTCCAGGAGTTTTACGTCTGGGCATAAAGGTATAGATATTGCTGCACCTCGTTTCTCACCCGTTGTTGCTGCAGCTTCAGGCGTAATAAGGGCTACAGGATGGGATTCTATATATGGTAATTATGTAATTATCGATCATACGGTTAATTACTCAACTTTTTATGGTCATTTGAATTCAATAAATGTTAGAAAAGACAATAATGTTAACAGTGGTAAAGTTATTGGGACAGTTGGCTCAACAGGTAGATCTACATCACCACATCTACATTATGAAGTGAGATTTGAGCAAAAATCAGTTGATCCAATGGGATATTTGCCACTTGTATTAAACTTAAAGGAGTAGGTATGAAAGTGCTCATCACAGGTATATCTGGTTTTGCAGGAAGCCACCTCGCTGAATATTTTTTGGCAGAAGGCAAACACGAAATATTTGGTACAATTAAGTGGCGTTCGGATCGACAAAATATTAGTCACATACAGGATAGGATACACCTGTTTGAATGCGATATTAAAGATGCTTTCGTAATGAAAACAATTATCACAGAAATCAAACCTGAACAAATATTTCACCTTGCAGCACAGAGTTATGTTTCTTTTTCCTGGCGTGCACCGCAGGAAACTTTGATTACAAACATAATTGGAGAACTGAATCTTTTTGAAGCCGTCAGACAGGTAAAGATCGATCCATTGATTCATATAGCAGGTTCGAGTGAAGAGTACGGCATGGTTGTTCCTGAAGAATTGCCAATTACAGAAGCGAATGCTTTACGTCCGCTGAGTCCTTATGGCGTCAGTAAGGTTACTCAGGATTTGCTTGGATATCAGTATTTCAAGAGCTATGGTTTGAAAATTATCCGAACGCGGGCATTTAATCACACCGGGCCAAGGAGAGGTACGGTATTTGCAACCTCAAATTTTGCTAGACAGATTGTTGAAATTGAAAAAAATAAGCGCGACCCGGTGATCTATGTTGGAAATTTGGAAGCGGTTCGAGATTTTTCAGATGTCCGCGATGTTGTTCGGGCATATGCACTAACCCTGGAAAGAGGTGACCCGGGTGAAGTCTATAATATTGCATCTGGTAAAGGAATAAAAATAAGAGATATGCTCGACATGCTCGTTGCCTTGTCAAATGCTGACCTGAAGATTGAGCAGGATCCAACGCGATTACGACCCTCTGATGTCGAGCTGCTAATCGGCTCATCGGAGAAGTTTCAGAAAAAAACTGGTTGGAAACCAGAAATTCCGTTCGATAAAACAATGAAAGATTTGCTCGATTACTGGCGAGAAAAAATAAAGTGAAAATAGTTCTTGTTACAGGTAGCGAAGGATTTGTAGGCTCACACTTGATAAAGGCATTAGATAAGGTTCGCTACCAAGTTGAACCAGTATGTTATCCCCTATTGATTCCCAAAGATGGAATGTGCATTCCACTGGACGTCCTTAATCTGGAGATGACAGAGGATGTGCTCAAGGTTCATCAACCCGACATTATTTTTCACCTCGCGGCAATAAGTTCCGTGTCCAAATCATTTCGTGACCCGCCACTTACCTATAGTACTAATATTATTGGTACTGTGAACTTATTGGAAGCAGCAAAAAGTTTGAAAAAAAATGTGCGGTTTATCTTTGTTTCAACGTGCGAGGTATATGGAGGTGGCGAAAATATATCAGAAAGTGCCAGCGTTGTTTTAAAAAATCCATATGCCGTAAGTAAATATGCAGCTGAGTTGGTTTGCCAGAATTACGCAGTTGATGGTATAGAGTGTGTAATATTGAGACCCTTTACACATACAGGTCCTGGTCAGTTCAAAGATTTTGTGCTACCTACGATAGCGATGCAGATTGCTGAAATCGAAAAAAATAAGCGGCCACCTCTCATTGAGCTTGGTAATATTAAAGTGAAAAGAGAATTCATGAATATTGATGATATTATCAATGCCTATATATTAGCGATCGAAAAGTGTAAACCAGGTAATATCTATAATATTTCTTCAAACAAAGGCTATACCATTGGAAAAGCAATAGAAATTTTTAAAAAACTATCCAGGGTGAAGTTTGAAGTAAAAACCGATCCTTCAAAAATACGTAAGATTGATATTCCTATTCTCATAGGAAATGGTGACAAATTTTCCAAACTTACTGGGTGGGAGCCTATAGTTAAGTTTGAAAAAACCATTAAGGATCTCTTGAATTATTGGCGCGCAAAACTATAACACAGATGGAAGATAGGGCATCAGGCTATCAGGATACCAGGAGAACAGGGAATGATTTGTGATTTTAGATTTCAAATTTAAGATTGCAAATTGACATCAATAAAATATAAAATATTAAATATGCAATATCAAATATGCAATTTGCAATGTCTGTATGAATATTCTGGTAATTAATTGGCAGGATTGGAGTAATCCGTTTGCCGGAGGGGCTGAGGTCTATTTGTATGAAATTTTTTCGAGGTTGGTTAAGAAAGGACATAGAATTACACTTTTGGTCAGCAGGGCACAGGGGCAGAGCTATCACGAGATACTTGATGGTTTTGAAGTGTATAGAATAGGGAAGAGGTCTAATTTTAATTTTTTGGTACCCTGTGCATTACGTGCGTTATTGAGACATAAAAAGATAGATATCATTATTGATGACCTGAATAAAATTCCTTTTTACTCACCACTCTTTACTTGCAAAAAAGTTGTGCCAATGCTCATGCACCTTTTCCGTAAGACAATATATCGGGAGACCAATGTTCTGTTCGCTAGTTATGTTTTTTTAACGGAGAGTATCATACCTTTACTATACCCCAATTCAAAATTTGTTGCTATATCGAATAGCACTGCTGAAGACTTGAAGAACATTGGTGTGCGTAATAAGGTACATGTGGTTCATTGTGGTATCCCCAGAATGGCCCGGATGTCCAAAGCGAGACGTCAAAAGGATCTCATTGCTTATGTGGGACGTGTTAAAAAATATAAATCAATAGATCATTTTATTAAAGCAGTAAAGATAATTCAAAGCAAAAGAAACATTAAAGCGATGATTGTGGGTGACGGTGATGTAAAAGATGAGTTGATACATCTATCCGGAAAGCTGAATGCTAATATTGAATTCACTGGTTTTGTGACTGAAGAGGAGAAATACCGAATATACTCTATTGCGCGAGTCGTTGTTCAACCGTCAATAAAAGAAGGGTGGGGACTTACTGCAATTGAAGCGCAGTCATGTGGTACGCCTGTGGTTTGTGCTAATTCCCCTGGTCTACGTGAGGTGGTTGCAGATGGTTTGACCGGATATTTGTATCCGTACGGTGATATTAATAGTCTTACCACAAGTATTGTTGAACTACTTGATGATGATAAAAAATGGCAAAAGTTTTCTCTTAGCGCAAAGGAGTGGGCTGGTAAATTTTCCTGGGATGATGCAGCCGAGAAGCTTGAAAAAATATTAATAGAGGAGATTAAGAATAGTGAAAAGTGAATTATTTATGAGTAAAAAATATATACTATCATATTTATGTTTCGCGCTTGCATGTCTTATGTGGGCGGCAGAGGGTGATTTTGAAATAGCAAAGAAGGCTTATGAAAAAGGGGAATATAAAATTGCTGAAGTCTATTTAGATAACTTCTTAAGGGAAGAACCTCACGGTGAGCACGTCCCCGATGCTACATATTATCTGATCAGGATTTATGACAAGCGCGGAGATTTTATAAAACTGTTTTCAAGTGCCAGTATTTTTCTAAACAATTATAAATATGACCACCGCTGTAAAGAGATATTAACTATACTTCTGAAAAGATTAAATGAAAAAGAGGCATTTAATGTTGCGCTCGATTACATTAAGAAATATGATTATTTGATAGATGATTATGAAATTTTAGAAGAGACCGGTTATGGTTTATTTGAACAAAATAAAAAGGTGTCGGCGGATTATATTTTTTCATTAGTGCCGCAAAGTGATACAGTTAAGATATTACGTGCTGGAATAACCGGCAATTTTTTTGAAAAAAGAGAGAAATATGAAAGTTTGACAGATCCGGAAGGGAGAATTTACCTAATAGAATTTCTTCTTGAAACTGGAGATACAATTGAGGCATATGAAGTTTACAGGTTGGTTGATCTGAAACATGTAAGAGATAATGTCCTATATAGATATGCAAAGATCAGCATACTTTTTGATAAGGTAAAATTTACAAGATTAGCAAAACGGTTAAAGAAATTGGGGGCGTATAAGAATAAGTCATTATTACTTGAGGCATTAAGCACTGGTTATCTTGAAGAGTTAATCATACCAGGTGACCAGGGAGAATGTGTATTGCTAATTGAATATTTTAAACAGGATACAGTATCGCGGAATTTGCCGGATAGCGTAGATTCTGATTTACTTATATCTGATTCTTTGCTCGAAGATAATATAATATCTATCAAGGGAAAAATTGGTGCAAACTATTATCTGGACTCACTCTATTGTGATATTCTTCTTAATAATGATAGGATTAATGAGGCATTTGGTGTAATCGCCCCATACTTAAAATATCAGAATACAATAGATTATACCCGCAAAATCAGGGCATTAAAATATTATGATGAGGGTAAATTTGATCTTGCTGCAATAGATATTATTCTTTCTCATAATGACGAGCCTGAGGTAATGTTGGTTTTAGCTCATTCCCTGACAAATATTGGTAACAATGCTGTCTATCTCTATGAAGAAATTGTAAATACAGCCAGAGACACATTGTTATTATTTCAGGCACTGAAAAGTTTAATCAAAATCAATTTCGAAAATAAAAAGTATCATGATGTCATAAAACACAAGTTTGACATTTTGGATAACGATACAAGCTTGGTCAGGATTTTCCTTTATAGCCTTGCCCGCACCGGTAAAAAAAGAAAAGCCGATTCAATCTTCAGTCAATATTTTACAAATAAAGACTATGCGTTTGAAAATTATTACGGAGAGTATTTGATTGATAAAAAGAAATATATAAAAGCTAATAGATACTACGATTCGATTATCCATTCGACAGAAGACAATTTACCAGATCGATTGTATTATAATTGGGCTCTCATCCCGTTTTTACAGGGGAAGGTGGATACTGCCCTTAGTAGATTCATTTTTTATATTGATAGTTTAAAAGGGGATGATGATTATCACAGGGCAGCTTTTAAAATTGCCACGATAAATTATCTACGGCAAGAATTTGATAATGCAGCTTACTATTATGGTTTGGCGAGTATGGATGAATTGTTGCGTAATGATGCATTGCAGAATCAGTTGATTTGCTATAAAAAATCAGGAAACTGGGATGGGACTGTTGAGACAGGCAAAAAAATTCTGCAATCTATTACTGATGATAAGGAGTTCGATATTCAATTTGAAATTGGTTATGCATATTTGCGATCCGGTAATGCAAAAGATGCAATTGAATATTTAAAAAATGCAGCGAGCTCAAATTCCACTCCTGAATACCATTACTGGCTTGGTGAGTCATATCTTTCCAAAGGTGATTTTATTAGAGCACTATACCAGTATCAAAAAATTATTGAGTTATTTCCCAAAGATGAGATGTGGGTTCCCTTTGCCAGGTACAAAACAGGCATTGTTTTTGAATTTATGGATGAATTTGATGAAGCAAAAAGAGTATATAAAGAGATAATTAAAAAGCGGGGCATTGGAGACACCTGGGGAATTGAAGCACAGAAAAGATTAGAGACTATACAATGAGAAAAATGCCGCAGGAAACGCAGTATCATCCGCAGGGGGAATGGCGGATTCGCAGGAAACGCAGTACCATCCCGACTAAAGTCGGGATTCGCAAAAAAATTATGCCAATTTCTTGCGGCGAGCTGAAGGCGATACTGCAAGTTCTGATAAGAACGATACTGCGAGCGTGCCTCGAGGATTATCGAGAGGCAAAGCGATACTGCGACTACTGCGTAAAAGATATTGCATTTGTCATTCATCCACGCCCATCGCAGATGAGCGGGATTCATTTGTCATTTGGAATTTTAATTTTGGTATTGTTCTTATCAATCTCTTGCTGTGGTTATTCAACCCGTTCATTATTGCCGAACCATATGCAAAAGGTTCATATTAAACTCTTTAAGAATCAGACTTTTAAGATTGGGCTTGATGAAATAGCAACCACTACTGTTATTGAAGCATTTCGTGGTGGTTCAAACTTACGTATTGTTGACGAGAACAGTGCGGATATTGTGATTGATGGTAAGGTTTCCGGTTTTACAAAGGCTCCTTATACTTACACAAGTGACCAGACAGTTATTGAATATAAAATTACTGTGAAATTTTCTGTCCGTTGTGTTGATAAAGTCAAGAATGATGTGTTCTGGGAAGGCGATGTTTCAGATTGGGCATCCTATGCCTCAGATGAAGAAGAAGCAATAAATGCAGCGATTAAGAAAACTGCGGAGAACCTGGTAAATCAAATCTTAACTAATTGGTGAAAAGTAGAATACTTTTTTTAATGGTATATGTTTATTTAGCATTTGAAAATGTTATTATTTACCCCGTTGGAATGCCTCATCCTTCAAGGCGGTATGGTAAAGAAAAAGTGGATCATTTTTTCAAAAAATGCCTCGCCATTTCTAGCGGGGTTTCCTACGGGGTTTGTTAAATGAAGCGTTTTGCAGAATTAGAGCTTCCAGATTATCATAAGAAAGACTTTGAAGATATTTTACTTAAGGGTACAGATTTTGGAACAAACCATTTCAGAGAGTTAAATGATAAAAAAGAGTTATTGACAAATAAGGACAAAGCTCAATACTGCGTTGAAAGAGGTAGTGAAGAATATTTTTATGGTTTTTACGATTCGGCACTGAGATACTTTGCCCGGGCATTAAAAGAAGATGAAAATCAATATATCGCCTGGGTAAACCAGATAAGAGTTTTGATTGATACTGGTAAATATAAAGAGGCTTTGTTCTGGGCAGATAAAGGTATTGCTCGATTCCCCGGTTGTTTGCTTATGGTGTTTGCTAAGGCTTATGCCCTTGCTTATGCAGGACAAATTGAGCAGGCAAAAAGGTTGATTAATAAGCCGGTGCTTGAGAAAAATGAGCCATCTCTATTCTGGCTTTTCAGAGGCGAGGTATTGATTAAGATAAAACAGGGAATTTTCCACAAATTGATATTTCCATATAAAGGGATCGGCAAAACAGGAGCATTCTTTTGTTTTATGAAAGCGCTCGATTCTAATCCAAATGACGGCTTTATGAATCAAAGAATAGGAATTACATATCTTAAAGCAAAAGATACGGTTCGCGCATATGAACATTTGAAATCTTCAGTTATCACTGCTCCTCAAAATCCACTTACTTTATATTGTCTTGCTGAATGTTATTGCCGAAAGCGTGATTATCAATATGCCTTATATTATACTAAAAAGGCAATAACATTTAACCCCAAATTTGATGCAGCAATTGAGTTGCTACAACGTCTGCACAGCCCATATGGGAGGTTCGTGCGCAGCTTTTGGAGAATTGTGAAGTGAAGTTATACAATTAAAAAAGGAGTACTTATGAAGAGAGGTTATATAAAAATTCAAGATTTGTATAGAATAAAATTTTTGAGGGAGATTGTTCTTTCTCCTTGTGGTAATAAAATTGCCTATACTGTGGAATGGATGGACAAGAAAAAAAATAAATATTTTTCGAACCTTTATTTACTTACAGAAGATGGTAAAAAAAATCATTTTATCAGAGGCAATAAGGATATAAAAAATCCTGGATGGTCGCCCAATGGCAAATACATTTCATTTATCAAGACTGATATAGAAAAAGGCGAACCAAAGCAGAATATCTGGGCTATACCGGTAGATGGGGGTGAGGCGTATGCCGTTACTGATGCAAAAGGTTTTTTTGGAAATTATGTTTGGACTTCTGATAGTAGATATATTATCTGTGAATTTACTGTAAAGAAAGAAGATAAAGAAAGAATTCCAGAAAAGGGCAAACCGCCGTTGTATTATCATGTGAAGAATATGTGGTATAAGCTGGACGGTAAAGGTATACTGCCTGAAGAAAAAAGCCACATATGGAAGGTGAATGCCAAGACAGGGAAGATGAAACAATTGACCTTTGGCAAAAATGGTGATGCATCTCCGAACGTATCGCCAGATGGCAAGAAAGTCGTGTTTGTCTCTAACCGCCAGAAAAGCTATGAAGAAAAATTACAATATGTGGATATTTACGTTATCGATATTAACGGAAAAAAAGAGAAAAAGGTAAAAACACCAGCAGGGCCCAAAGGGCTACCAGTATTTTCTCCGGATGGACGTTCTATTGCATATATTGGCAGAGAATATCCTGAGCAATGGTTTGGTTGGCGAAATTATTATCTGTGGGTGGTTACGGTCCAAGGAGGTAGAGCAGTAAATATAACAAAATCTTTTGACCGAACGATCCCCGGCTATGTAATTGATGACCTTGGCAATTATGCGTGCAATTATCCAGTATTCTCGGAAGATGGTCGATTTATTTATTATAATATTGCAGATAACGGTGATTCAAAATTGTATGGGATAGATGTTGAGAAGAAAAAAGTAATAAAGGTTCTCGGTGAGAATGAGACGATTTATGCTTTTGATCATAATGGGAAAAATACCTTTGCTCTGGCTATTAGTAATGCAGTTGACCCGGGGAATCTCTATATATTAAAAGATGGTAAAAGAAAGCAGTTAACTGATTTTAATAAAGGCTATTTTAGAACACACCGTGTAGCACGACCAGAAGAGTTCAGATTCAAAGGTGATAAAGGTGACAAAGTGCAGGGATGGATATTGAAACCGCCTAATTTCAACATCAAAAAGAAATATCCCCTGGTTGTTCAAATTCATGGAGGTCCCTATGCAGCATACGGCAATTCGTTTTTCCATGAATTTCAGGTTCTCGCTGCAAATGGATACGTTGTATTCTATTCAAATCCCCATGGCAGTGAGGGGTATGGTGAGAAGTTTGCTAAAGCTTTGCATAACAGATGGGGCATTCCAGATACAAAAGATATAATGAAAGCAGTAAGGTTGTTAACAAAGCGTAAATATATTGATAAAAAGAGAATGGGCGTAATGGGCGGCAGTTATGGCGGATTTATGACCAATTGGATAATCGGGCATACAAATATGTTTAAAGTAGCAGTTACCATGAGGAGTGTTGTTAATATGCTTTCATTTTTCTCCTCTGATTTTGGATTTAGCCTCCCCAAGGAATTTAAAGGTTATTGGTGGGAAAAGAAGAATTTTCAGTTTTACTGGGATATGTCGCCTTTAAAATATATTAAGAATATGAAGACACCTCTACTCATAATCCACAGTGAACAGGACCATCGTTGTCCAATATCACAGGCAGAAGAGCTTTTTGTTGCTCTTAAATTACTTAAAAGAGATGTTGAAATGGTACGTTTTCCATTAGAGCCACATGGTCTGTCACGCCATGGCTCACCACGACGTCGTGAAAAGAGGCTTGAATTTATCCTGAAATTCATCAATAGATATCTGAAGAAATAGTGAAATTTTGGAGTGTTCCGACAAAAGATCGAGAATCCCGTTACGGGGCAACAAGCCCCCTTGTTGCTTCTTTATACGTTTAATTATGCAATTCTTAGTTATTCTGGCAATTGTCTTTGTCCTGTACATAATCTGGAAATACTGGACCTTGGCACTCGGTGCTGGTTATGACCCTACGCCAATGGACAGGGTATATAAAATGTTAGATATGGCGCAGGTTAATGAAGATGATATTGTGTATGATCTGGGTAGTGGAGACGGTAGAATTCTAATTACTGCAGCAAAAAGGTATGGTGCAAGGGCAGTGGGTATGGAAGCCGACCCATTCAGATTTATATTTTCCTGGTTGAATATTCTTTTTTCCGGCCAGTCAAAAAAAATAAAATTAAAATTTGGCAATTTCTTCAAGAAAAAAATAGATAATGCTACAGTAATAACAGTTTTTTTGTATAGACCGACAAATAATAAACTAAAAGAAAAATTCTTAAAAGAGTTGAAACCAGGGACGCGTGTTGTTTCATACGTATGGACATTTGATAATTGGGAACTCGAAGACTGTTTACCAGAAGATAGGATATACCTATATATAATAAAGAAGGCAATTCAAGGCAATTCAGGGCAGAAGAAGGCAATTGATGGCAGATAATAAAGACACGGAGATGGGGAGACAAGGAGAATGGTGGGCAAAGGGAGAAAGGAAGTTTTGAAGTTAGGAAGTTGAGAAGATGGGGAAAGAGGAAAGAAGGGAAGTTTTGAAGTTACGAAGTTGGGAAGATGAGAAAAGAGGAGGGAAATTTCATACGAATAACGAGTCACGAATTTAGGAATTTAGGTGTTTACCCAAGCCCGTTATAAACGAGCTGGGTTTAGGTATTTTTATATTGTGGGAGCGACTTCCAGTCGCGATAAAAACCTAAGGTATTCTTGACTTTGTACTAAAAAGGCTTATAATTTCGCAAAATGAAATTTGATATTTCAATCGTAATCGTTAACTATAATGTCAAGGCGTTTCTTGAACAATGCCTTATGGCAATCGAGCAGGCAAAACATAGTCTCAAAATCGAAATTTTTGTAGTTGATAATAGTTCAGTAGATGGCAGTCAGGCAATGGTAAAAAAAGGATTCCCATACGTTCATTTGATTGAAAACAAAGAAAATATTGGATTTTCAAAGGCAAATAATCAGGCATTAAGATTGGCAAAAGGCAAATATGTTCTCATTTTAAATCCTGATACCTTGATTCAAGAAGATACCTTGACAATACTAAAAGATTTTCTTGATAAACATCCCAAAACAGGGGCTGTTGGTTGCAAATTAATAAACCCGGATGGTTCATTTCAAGCTGGAAGTCGAAGAGGCTTTCCCACACCCTGGGTTGCCTTTACGAGAATTATTGGATTGAGCAAGATTTTTCCCCGGATCAGGTTATTTGGTCAATATAACATGACCTATCTTAACCCTGATACTGAGAGCGAGGTTGATGTATTAACAGGTTCTTTAATGTTAATAAGAAAAAGCGTTCTCGATAATATCGGATATTTTGATGAAGACTATTTTATGTATGGAGAGGATATTGATTTATGTTACAGAATTAAGAAGGATGGATGGAAGATTTATTACACGCCAACCACCACGGCAATACACTATAAAGGAGAAAGTACAAAAAGGGGTGAATTTTCATACATTTCGAACTTTTACTCTGCGATGTTAATTTTTATACACAAACACTTTCAGAATCACTATTCATTTTTATTACGGACCATTTTAGCTATTGGTATTTACATTCGCGCGTATATTGCTTACCTCGGGCATTTATCAAAAAGTCTCGCATCGCCATTGCTCGATTTTGTACTTATTATTTTGAGTGTTTTTCTGGCGATAAAGATATGGCTCCCTTATTATCCGCTTGAAACATTTCGTATTGTATTACCCGTATATACATTTATCTGGTTTATCAGCATCTATCTATTCGGTGCTTATCACCTAAAAGGTAGATATCATTTAAAACCAATTCTCGGGAGTTGTATTGTTGGGCTGATGGTGAATTCGACGTTCACTTATTTCTTAAAACAGTTTGCATATTCTCGGGTTGTTGTTTTGATTTCGTTTATACTTATTCTATTTATATTAAGTATATGGCGCATTGTATATCGGTTTGCAGGTCCGATTCCGGAAAAGGGTCCTTTATCAAAAATACGTCGTGCAATCATTATTGGTACTGGCAAAGAGGGCAAGAGAATACTAAAGAAGTTGGAGAAAAGACCTGATATGCAATATGAGATCTGTGGGTTTGTAGATTTTGAACAAAACAGTATTGGTAAGGAAATTGATGGAGCTGAGGTTTTGGCAACAATAGATAATATTAAAGATGTCATAAGGGTTGAAAAGATTGATGATGTAATATTTTCATCTGACCGTTTGACTAATGCACAGATACTTGAAACTATAATCCGTGCCCGGGGTAGCGGTGTAAATTTCAGGATAGTTCCCCATGAACTCGAGTACATTGTAGCAAAATCATCAGTTGACGAGATAGATACAGTACCTTTACTTGATATTACAGGTGTCGCCGATCCTCTGGATTTGATGGTCAAAAGGATTTTTGACATCGTCGTATCGACTTTAGTAATAATTGTGACGTCTCCTTTAATGTTAATTAATCTTCTTTTTGGAGGCAGGTTGGTCAAAAAGACAATTGTCGGCAATGCCGGGCAACCCATCAACATCAGATTTTTCAGGCAGGGAATGGGTTTTATGAAGTATCTCCCTTTATATTTTTCAACGTTTGCAGGTAAGTTAAGTATCATAGGATCAGAAATGACTGAATTTAAGCCGAGTGAATATCATCCTACTTATAAACCAGGATTAACCGGTCTTGTGCAGGTGAAATTAAAAGAGAAGAAGAAGGCACTTACACAGCGGCAAAAAGATTATTACAACCTTTATTATGTAAAGAACCAATCAATCATCACTGATTTGCAGATAATACTCAAATCTATCTTCTAGTGCCGTTTCAAATAGTTGTAGGGACACGCCATGGCGTGTCCCTACAACAGAATTGGAAAATCGAACATTTACAATTTGAAACGGTACTAGGCTGTTAGCTATATAGGTTTTGCGGCGTTTTTTTGTTCCACGGGGCGGGCGGCTGTCTCATTTCGAAATTCGACATTGAGAAAGATGCCGTACAACGAACAACGAAGTCTAAAAGACTTCGAGCGGATCTACATCTATGTCCAGTGTACAATTTTTGGTCTTATATGAATTCAGAAATCTCAATTTTCCGTGTCTAAAGTTCTTCGGTGTTTTAAGAAGTATAAAAACACGATATTTTTTTCTTATTTTATAATAGAATGAATTATTAGGACCAAATGCCTTTATATTTTGCATTTTACTAATAATTGCAAATATTTTTTCTGCTTGGTTCCATACAGCCTTTTCATCTTCTCCTTTAAATCTCAAAAGAATAAGTTTAGAAAATGGTGGAAAATTGAGTTCTTTTCTAAATTTCATTTCCTGACTATAGAATTTAGGGTAATTCTGTAATTGACTGAAGAGAATTGAATACTGCTCAGGGTGATACGTCTGCATCAGGACCTTGCCGGGTTTTTTGCCTCTTCCAGACCGACCAGCAACCTGGGTAAGAATTTGAAATGTTCGTTCACCGCTGCGGAAATCAGGAAAATTTAAAATAACATCGGCATTGACAATGCCGACCAAAGTAACTTCGGGAAAGTCCAAACCTTTTGTGACAAGTTGTGTTCCCAGAAGAACTTTTGCTCTACCCTGTTCAAAGATATTAAATATCTTTTCTGCCTGGCCCTTTTTTCTTGCTATATCACGGTCTAATCTTAGAACAATTGGTTCATCTGTTTGCTCATGGTTTAGAGCTAATCGTTTTACTATTTTGTTCACCATTTCTTCAATTCTCTGCGTTCCTGCACCCCGGTATAAAAGTGTACCACGTGCACATTTAGGACAGATATTCATTTTTTTAGATTTATAACTGCATATATGGCATGATAACGATGATGTTTTTTCTTTTTTTGATTTATGATAAACCATAGGTAAATTACAATACGGACATTTGGCAACAAATCCGCAAAATGGACATATTAAATTCGGCGCGAATCCACGACGATTTAAAAAAAGGATAATCTGTTCATTATTTTTTAATGTCTCCTCTATCTTTAATTCTAAATTAGGAGATATGAATTTTCTATTCTCCTTTTTCAAATCTATAATTTCGACCTTGGGAAGTGATCTATTATCAATCCTTTCTTTTAGAGTAAGCAATTCATATTTACCGATCCCCGCGTTACGAAAAGATTCAACCTGTGGTGTGGCACTACCAAGTACTACAACAATGTTCTCGAATTTACCCCGCGTGACTGCAACGTCTCGCGCATTGTAACGCGGCATGCGTTCATGCTCTTTGTATGAATGATCATGCTCTTCATCGACGATTATTATCTTCAAATCCTTAATTGGAACAAAGATTGCTGAACGCGGACCGATTATAACTCGATATTCACCTTGTTTAATAGCATACCATAATCTCCTGCGTTCCTTATCAGATAGTGATGAATGTATTGTTACAACGTCATTATTGAATCTTTCCTGAAATCTTTTAAAAACAAGCGGGGTCATAGATATTTCAGGAACCAAAATCAATGCTCTACCACCTTTTTTTATAACTTCTTCAACACACCTTAAATATACTTCTGTCTTGCCACTGCCGGTTATACCGTATAGAAGAAAGGTTTTAAAGTAGTCCGTTTTTAAAGCACTCAAAATTCTTTTTATTGCATTACTCTGGGGATAAGTTGGTATCGGTGTTTTTGCTAAGCTGGGCAGCGCAGCAGATTTCTCAATAGATTCATATTTTTTTAAAATCTTTGAAGGAAGGGTGAGCCGTAAAACTTCGCCCAGGGTTGCAAGATAATAGTCAGCTATCCATTTATAGAGTTTTAATAAATTTTTTGGAACAAATTTCTCTTCAATTAATTCTTTAACATCCTTAATACCACTGATATATCTTTGTGAGTTTATTTTTATGACGATTCCATATTTTAATTTATTTCGCAGTGGAACCAGGACAAGATCTCCAACCTGTAGATTATCTTGAGAATTATAAGTAAAAAAATCGAATTTTGTCCGGGGGATTGCAATATCAACCTTCATTTTGAAATTATAACAAAACAGAAATAAAAGTCAATGTGTGAGGGGTGAGTTTGTAAGGATGATACCGCGTTTATTTTTGTACTATCTTCAAAAATCTATGTTTACCAGCTCGGACAACAACGGGCTTTTTAAATTTCACAATATAATTAATATCTTTTACACGCTTTCCATCGATATCGATTGCACCTTCCCTGATTTTTCTTTTTGCTTCCCCTCTTGAACTCATTAAACCTGTTTTTACAAGGAGGTCAATGATATTAAGTTCTTTACTTCTTATTTTAAATTCTTTAATCTGTTTGGGAAGTTCTTTTTTTGTAAACACCTTTTCAAATTCATCAGCAGCTTTCTGTGCTGCCTTTGCCGAATGATACATACGAACAATTGTTTTTGCCAGCTCAAACTTTGCGTCTCTGGGATTGATTGAGCCTTCATGCATTGTTGTTCGATATTCCTCGACTGTGTGTGGAAAGGCATCGGTTGCAAGTTTAAAATATTTGACGATCAATTCATCAGGAAGGGACATAACCTTACCAAACATCTGCTTTGCTGATTCAGTAATACCAATATAATTATCAAAGCTTTTACTCATTTTACGAACACCGTCAGTTCCCTCTAAGATTGGTAACATCATAATTACCTGCGGCACCATTTTAAACTCGCGCATCAATTCCCTGCCAACGAGCAGGTTAAATTTCTGGTCAGTGCCACCGATTTCGACATCAGCCTTAATCGCAACTGAATCATAGCCCTGGCATAATGGATAGATTATTTCATGCATATAAACCGGCAAACCCTCTTTCAAACGTTGAGAAAAATCATCTCTTTCTAAAATCCTCGCTACAGTGTATTTAGATGCAAGTTCAATAAAATCATACATTGTTAATGCACCAAGCCACTTGCTATTATATGTAAATTCAGTTTTCTCCGGGTCAAGTATTTTGAAAATCTGCGTCTTGTATTTTGCCATATTCTTTTTGACCTGTTGTTTTGTGAGTTTTGGACGGGTTTTAGAAGCACCACTTGGGTCGCCGATCAAACCTGTAAAATCGCCTACTACTAATACCGCTGTATGACCTAAATCCTGAAATTGCCTCAATTTTCTCAGTTGTACACTAATACCAAGGTGGATTTCAGGGGCTGATGGATCAATCCCCAACTTAATCCTCAAATTTTTCTTCTTTTTTAATTTCTTTAATAATTCTTCCTCAGAAATTACTTCGGCGATATTCGTTTTAATTATTTGTAGTTGTTTATCTGACTTCATGCTGAATTATATGCAAAATCGAAAGGAAGTCAATAAAAATATCGAATCACGTTTTGCCGCGTAGTATTACGTTCGACACATATTTTTTTGCAATTGTTTGAAATTTTTCCAGAGACGGGATATAATCCGTTCCCAATTTTTTTCTGTATTCTTCTTTATACGCGTTGTCAGGGACAAATGCCTGTAATGCCCATTTTTTGGCACCTTTTATTACTTTGCCAATCTCGTGAATTGCATTTTCGTCTATTATCCCGGGCACACAGGTTGTACGAAATTCATAATCGATTAGATCACTCATTAAAATAGCTTTTGATTTTTTAATATTTTCAATATCTATTTTTTTGCCTGCGGCTACGTGATATCTTTTGTCTAAAGGTGCTTTAATGTCCATTGCTACATAATCGACCAGTTTCTTATTTATTAATTCTTGCATGATTTCTGGATATGAACCATTCGTATCAAGCTTTACTGCAAAACCTAAGTCTTTTACTTTTTGGCATAGTTCAAATACGTTTTTTTTATAAACAAGCGGTTCTCCACCAGTAAGTACAACACCATCAACCCAACCTTTTTTCTTTTTTAGATCCTGGGCTATTTGATTCCACTCGATAACCGGGTATTTCTCAGGATACATTATTAGATCCCAGTTCTGGCAGAACGGACATAAAAAATTACATTTATCATAGAACAAGACTGTGGTGATTTTACCATCCCAGTCAATTAATGATGTTTTAATAATCGCCCTAATCACATTCAGAAATGTTATGTGGGAGAACCCTTCTGGGTTCGATAATCGTGGGCAGAAGCCCACTTCCATCGTAGATGAGCGGGATTCATCCAGCCCATTACAAATGAGCGGGATTCATTTGTAATTTGACATTTGTCATTTGACATTCATCCCTCGTTTGTTGTCTTTAATTGCCTTGTTCTTTGCCTCGAATTGCCCCCAATTGCCCTGTTTGTTTATCTCTTTCATTATTCTTTCCACAACCTGGGGTATACTTGCTTTAACCTTTTCTGTACACTCTTCACTAAAGCATGAATTATCCTCTATTTCTACTGCATAGATATCAATACACGTGGGCATCTTATAGCCGAATTCTCTGCCCAATCTTAGTGCAGTGATAAAATCTATGCCATGCGAAGCTGATAAAGATGGTTTTTTTTTGAGGGGGTTTACTTTAATTTTATAAATATCTCCGGGTTTTCCATCTGTTGTCTTTATTGAATCGACAAAGAGCACCTTGTCATACCCAAGGATTTCATCGAGCATGCTGAGGCCGTCAATACTACCCGATTTAATAGTGATATTAGGTTTTTTAATTCGTTTTTTAAGTTCCTCTGTAATCTTTATTCCTACGGCATCATCACATCGATAAGGATTACCCACACCGTAGATGAGAATCTTTTGCATACCTATAATATAGTAAGATTGCTACTTAAGTCAAGAGATGCAGTATTAAATAAGGAGTTAAATGGCAAGATAACCTCACTTCGTTCGGTTACTTGCAGTATTGGCTTGAAATTCCAATACTTTTAAATAATTCTCCGTTTCGCCGATTCTCCCTTGCTCCGTTTCCTATTTGGCTATTTACACTGTCTTCAGTGTCTTAATGATTTCCTTATCAGCATTATATATATCAACTTGAAGCGGGACGTGTCCGTTAATCGTATGCGTAGCACAGGCTAAGCAAGGGTCATAAGCGCGGAATGCCATTTCAACCATATTGAGCAATCCATCATTAACCTTGCCACCTTTGATCAATGCTCGGGCTGCTTTTTCAATCGACATATTCATTGCTGCTGAATTATTGACTGTAGCAACGATCAGATTTGCCTTGGTCAATACGCCTTTCTCGTCGGTTTCATAGTGGTGGAACAGAGTTCCGCGCGGCGCTTCGATCACGCCAATACCCTGTTTTGGAATTTGAAAATCCATATTGCGGATATTCGGATCAAGGATTTCCGGATCATTAATGAGTTGTACCATTGCTTCTGCAGCCTGGAGCGCTTCGATTAACCGAGCCCAGTGGGTTGCCAGGGTATTATGTGCTGGTTTTCCGCCCAGTGTTTCGTAGAACTTTTCATAGTGTTCCTGTGCTAATGGTGTTGCCATTCCGTCAGAGGCATTTAGACGTCCCAATGGTGCGACCCTGTACACGCCGCTGTCTTTACCATCAACAAAGCCTTTCCACCCTACTTTCTTTAGATAGGGGAATTTAATATAGGTCCAGGATTCTACACCTTCAGCAATATGTTCGAGATAATCATGTACCTTGAACTTTGCAAACTCTTTACCTTCTTGGTCAACGACCCGGATCCATCCATCATAGAAATTTACCTTATTGTTGTCATCAACCAGACCCATATAATAGGTTTTATGTTTGTAAATGTCACCAACAATAAGATCTACATATGTCTTATTTGCGAGAACAATGTCAGCAAATGCCTGGAGACTGAATTTTGCAAATTCTATTGAATCCTCAGCTGTTTTTTTAAATTCTTCCTGCATTTCTTTGGTCATTGGTTTTGACACACCACCCGGCAAACAGTGAACTGGATGTATAACCCTTCCACCCATGGTTTGAATAATATTTCTCGTACGTTTTCTAATATCAATGACTTTTTTTCCGATTTCTAAGCCAACCTTACCAATCACACCAAGTATATTACGTTCAGCTGCAGGTGCATCAGGTCCTACAATAAAATCAGGTCCGCCAAGAAAATAAAAGTGGAGGTTGTGGTCTTCAAACACAAAGGCATTATAGATAAATTCCCTGATCTTTCGTGCTGCTGGAGGAGGTTCAACACCATATAAATCATCAAGGGCTTTTCCTGAACAGGTATGATGTGCAGTTGGGCAGACACCGCAGATCGTTTCAGTAATACGGGGCATTTCTTCAGCAAGACGACCTATAGCAAATCTCTCGTAGCCGCGCAATTCTGGGACCTGGAGACATGCATGCGCTACATCGCCTTTATCATCAAGAAATATTTCTATTCTTCCATGACCTTCTAAACGGGTAATTGGATCGATTGTTACCTTTTTAAACATTTTAAACCCCCTGTTTCCTTCTTAAGATTGAACTTGGTAAAGAATACATGTAAAAGAGTCCAATTGGATCAAGTACAGATTCAGCAATTCGTTCAATTTCTTTCTCGTCGTCAACATCGATGATTGATGCAAGGCTTGATAAGAATTTTGCGCCCATGTCCTTTACCTCTTTGGTTGGACCAAAACAGCCGCGGCACGGCATATTGGCATTTATACAACGCTCACCGCACCCACCTCGTGTTGCCGGACCAAGACAGATAATGCCTTCGGTAAGAAAACATTTTTCTGGATCATGGATAACCTCAGATATTCTTTTAATTTCCTTAATAGCCAGTTTGTCAGGTTTGCTTTTATTTAATGGACAGGTTTCACACAATGCCTTGTCTACTGTCAGTACTGAACCTTTTTCAGGTAATTTGCCTTCTAAGATTGCTGTAATTGCTTGCATAATCAGGTCTGGTGGTGGTGCACAGCCAGGAAGATAGTAGTCGACCTCTATTGTTTGGTCAAGTGTCTTTACGGTATCATAAAATTCAGGAAGTAATAGTTTCCCCTGAGGGATTTCAGTTACTGTCTGTGGATATACACCTTTGGGATTTACAGTTGTGCGGGTCGATTTGTAAGCGGTTTCAAATATCTCTTTTTTATTAGCAACATTAGCAAGTCCGGGAATACCGCCAAGATGAGCACAGGCACCAAACGCAACAATAAGTCCTGATTTCTTGCGCAGGAGTTTTGCTATATGTTCCTGTTCTTCAGTACGAATTGCGCCGTTGATAAAACTTACTGCAAGCGCATTATCCTCCATTGCCTCGATGTCTTTATATTTAAAATCCATTGCTACTGGCCATAACCTGATGTCAACCGCCTCAACAACCTTGAGAATATCCTCTGCCAGGTCAACAACTGCTTCTTCACAGCCGCCGCACGAGGCACACCAATAAAATGCGACTAATGGCTTCGCCATTTATTTCCTCCTTTCAAAACACAGATTACACAGATTACGCAGATTTTTAATTTGCACGAATTTGTTTATTAAATAAATTGCTCTATTTCTCCGATTCACCGTGTCACCGTTTCTCGCCGCCATACCTCAAAATAGTTCGAGGCAAGCTGGTAGATAAGAATATTTCCAGCATCTAAAACCAAACCCTTACCCATGTTATTTAGGTATTTATTTATCTTTAGGTATTTACCCAAGCCCATTGTAAATGGGCTGGGTTTAGGTATTTTAGGTAATTTAGGCATTTTTATTCGTTCATCTCCTTAACTATTTCCACAAATTTATTTGCTTCATCTTTACCAATCCATTCTAATCTTACAATATTTTTATTAAAACCTAATAGATCCAAATTTAGTTTTAACATTTGTTCACGCACCTTGGCGCGGAAATTACCTTTGGCATAATGACAGGCATCAGGATAACATCCGCCAATAAGTATACCTTTTGCTCCACTAAGCAATGCAAGCATTACATGAGATGGGTCAACCGCACCACTGCACGGAACCCGAATTATCTTAACATTCTCAGGATAGGAATACTTGTCATATGCTGCTTTATCTGTAGCATTATATGCAGACCAGCGGCACAAAAGCGCGAGTATATCACCTTTTTTAATAAGGGTACGAATCTGGTTAGATAAGCCTTTAGGATTGAATCCCTCTAATTGGCTCGCATATGATGGACAGGTAATAGAACAGATACCACAACCCATACACAATTCTTCATTGACTTTAATTTTATCATCAACAATTGAAATTGCATTATACGGACAGGTTCCAATACACATTCTACAGACACTGCAGAGATCTTCATTAATTTGTGCATTGGGTTGTCTTGTTTCAATCTTATCATGTTTAAAGAGGTTCAAAACAGAAAATGCGGCTTTACGTGCATCAATCAATGTATCTCTTACACCA
>Ga0209986_10000152_pt1 | contig 61481 bp, 43 predicted proteins | sample BlataG_FD_183168 | JGI IMG/M metagenome (GOLD analysis project Ga0209986, IMG submission 183168) | Deep subsurface microbial communities from Black Sea to uncover new lineages of life (NeLLi) - Black_00105 metaG (SPAdes) (version 2) | ecosystem: Environmental > Aquatic > Marine > Oceanic >... | reverse complement strand
GGTGACGTCGGAGAAACGGGGGATGAGGTTGATGATGGTGGATTTGCCAGAGCCGGTCGCGCCGAGGAGCGCCACCGTTTGGCCTGGCTCGGCTGTGAAACTGACGTTCTTGAGAACCAGTTCGCCCGCACCGAAGTAGCGGAAACTGACGTCCTCGAAAGCCACCCGTCCCTCGATGGCGGGAAGGACGATGGCGTCCGGCTTCTCGACCACTTCCGACTGGGCGTCGAGGATCTCGAAAACGCGCTCCGCCGAAGCTCCTGCCTGCGAGATCATGGCCATGATCATGCCCAGCATCAACATGGGGAAAAAGGCCATCATCATGTAGTTGGCGAAGGCCACCAGCCGCCCCACGGTGAGGTGACCGGCGATGGCCTGGTAGCCACCGATCCAGTAGACAGACAAGAGCGACAGATTGGCGATCAGGAAAATGAGAGGCATCGCCATCGAAAACAGCCGTCCGACGACCAGGTTCAGGTCGAACAGGGTCTGGTTGGCCTGGGTGTAGCGCTGCGCCTCGTAGGGCTCGCGGGCAAAGGCTTTGACGACCCTCACCCCGGCCAGGTTCTCCTGCAGCACGATATTGAGATCGGCCAGCCGCTGCTGAATCCGCATAAACAGCGGCCGGGCCTTGCTGGCGAAGAGGCCGAAGACCCCGAAGGTGAGCGGCACCAGCACGAGCATGATGAGCGCCAGTTGCCAGTCGGTGGCGAACAACAGCACGATGCTGCCGACCATCATCAGTATGGCGCTGAGGAGTTGGATGAAGCCCATACCGACGAACATGTGCACCATCTCGACGTCGGACGTGGCACGGGTGAGGAGTTGCCCGGTCTGAGCGCGGTCGTGGTAACTGAAGGAGAGGGATTGGATCTTGGCGTAGAGTTGGTTGCGTAGGTCGTAGGCCACGCCTTGCGCAGTGCGGGCAGAGAGCACACCTTGCAGGAAGGTGAAAACCGACCCAGCGATGGCCAGGCCCACTGTTCCTACCGCAGCCCGCAAGACGACGTGCATCTGCCCGGCAATGATGCCGTCGTCAATGATCGTCTGGGTCAGGCGCGGAATGACCAGGCGGGTGGCAGTCGAGATGAGCAGGCCGAGGAAGGCCCCCGCAGCCAGCAGCCTGTAATGTTTGAGATAACTCAGTGCGCGTCCGAGATGCTTCACGAAGATTGCCTCCAGGGTTATATTGTACACATGGGGGGAATATTGTCAATTTAGCGGCTAGCCACCCATACAGCAAACTTTGCGAAGGGGCAAAGGCGGCAGCGATGAGCAAGAAGCCACCTGCGTCAACGGCACGGGTGGCTTCTGACTGTTGCCAAACGAGAAGAAATCGGCTATACTATGGCTGGGAAGGAAAAGTCTGAAATCTAGCCGGGGACAAACGCGGAACTGAAAGTGCTGCTGGTCTCTCTGGGCCTGGAGATCTAGAGCCACTGGTGGGAATCTTATTTACACCTTCTCCCAAAAATGTTAATAACCAAACTCTTACTTACATCTGTGTTAATAACCGTTTCCTTTACCTTCAGATGGAAGGCGACTGATGGATCCTAAAGCATTTCGCGAAAGCCCGGCAGGGCGAGTTGTGCGCTCCATCCAGGGAGGATACTGGGCCTTTGTACCGAACCCGCTGCCTCCGGAGTTGGCTTGGTCTCCAGACTTGGTGACCACGCTTTCGGATGCCGACCGGGCTTTGGGGGAACTCTCTGGCCTGGGACGCTTGATGCCGAACCCGCATCTACTCATCATCCCCTTCATGCGGCGGGAAGCTGTGCTCTCGTCCCGTATTGAAGGGACACAGGCGTCGCTTTCCGACCTCTATGCCTTCGAGACGAAGCAGCTCCCACTTTTTGAGCACGCCCCCGACGTTCGCGAGGTGCACAATTACGTGCGGGCGCTGGAACATGGACTGGATCGGTTGACAACGCTGCCGCTGAGCCTGCGTCTTATCCGTGAAATCCACGCCCAGTTGATGGAAGGTGTGCGCGGCGAACATCAGCCCTCCGGCGAGTTCCGTCGCAGCCAAGACTGGATTGGGCCGCCGGGCTGCACGCTGAACGAAGCCACCTGCGTCTCGCCTCCTGTGGAGGAGATGCGCGCGGCCCTCTATGCCTTGGAGGGTTTCCTGGACAGCGAGCCAACGCTGCCCCCGCTGGTGCGGCTGGGATTGATCCACTACCAGTTCGAGGCCATCCATCCTTTTCTGGATGGCAATGGGCGGATCGGGCGTCTGTTGATCACCCTGCTCCTGTGCCAGTGGGAGTTGCTCTCCCAACCGCTGCTCTATCTCAGCGCCTACTTCAATGCACACCGGCAGATTCATTACGACTTGCTCTTAGCGGTCAGTCAGGAGGGCGCGTGGGAAGCATGGCTTATTTTCTTCCTGCGAGGTGTGACGTCAGAGGCGCGGGATGCCGTGGTCCGTGCGCGGCGGATACAAGACCTGCACGAACAGTATCGCGAACAGTTGCTGGCTGCCCGCGCTCCTGCCGGTGTACTCCAGGTGATTGATTTGCTTTTCATTCGGCCTTTGGTAACAGTGCGCCAAGTTGAGCACAATCTAGGCATAACTTATCAGACCGCGCGGCGTTACGTTAATCAGTTGGAGGAAATTGGCATCCTCCGTGAGATCACCGGGCAGGCGCGCAACCGGGTTTACCGCGCCGACGAGGTGCTGGCAGCCATTGAGGAACCTTTGAATCCCAACGACGACGTCCCTCCTGGAGAGGCACGATGATGGGCACGAACGAGTTGCGGACTCTCTTCTCTATATCATACCTAAGCTTTGCAAAGGGGCAAAGGCGGCAGCGATAAGCAAAAGGCCACCTGCGTCAACCACACGGTGGCTTTTCTGTTGCCAAACGAGCCGAAATCTGGTATACTTCGTCAAGCATGACTCTTATCGTTTGACCTCACCTTTTTGTCCTTCAAAATCAGGGGTTCCCCAATTGCGGATTCACCCGAAAATCGTGTATAATATGTCTTGGACATCTGAGCGAAGTGGTATGAGCGAGAATACAGTATTTGTCGGGTGGGTGGCGTGCTGGCGTCTCTCACACCAAACATAGAATACGGAGGAGGAATCACATGAAGACTTTGCAGGAGCAAATAGCTAGCTATCTTGAGACGCTTGGCTACGGCTTTCCAGAAGTAGCAAAGGATTTTCTGGTGGCTGACAAGGCTGGTCAGAGTGGAACACGAGATACGATGTTAGTATGGATCCCCCCAGAACCGGAACACGAGGAGGACATCCCACACCTTGAGCGACGCCTTCTAGGTGAATTTGAGGATCGAACCAGGCAGTATCCGGGTGCAAGTCGGTGGGTAGTTGCACACACATTTGGGGGGTTCTCACAAGAGTTTGCTCGGGACGAGGCAAAGCGACACAATGTCAATTTGAGGGTTCCAATTCAGTTTTTCGATACTGCTTTCAAATCCGACGAGCGTCCTGATGAAACCGGATCTGCGCTAAGAACGCTTCGATATCCTCCGGCACGCATCCCTCAACCTTATAGCATCTTAGTTGATGGCGAGCCCCGGGAGAAGGGCGATGATCTGCTAGAACATCTCTGGCAAGAGTTTCGTTTCTCGAAGGGACCGAGTCTTCGGATTGTGGTTGGTCCGGCGGGCATCGGGAAGACTTGGCTTTTCAGGACACTTTTCTCTCGTCTGTACAGACATTTCTTGAACCGGAAACGCGAACTAGAGACCTTTCCGCGGCCAATTCCACTTATCCCAGAGTTTCTCCCAGACTCAGTCGTACTCAGGACACGAGAACTGATAGGTAAGTTCATCGATGCAGAAGTAGCAGTCCCTGTCTCACGAGCAACATTTGAGTGGATGATAACACATGGCTATGCTGCCTGGTTGTTTGACGGTCTTGACGAACTTTATGCTGGAGACCAAGACTTCTTTCAGTATCTAACAGATCTCTTGACGCGTTCAGACAGCCAATCCCAGATTCTCATTAGTGCTCGTGAGTCACTTCTGACAAGTTGTGAGACGTTTACCGACTTCCTCGATGACTACGGTATGGATCCCACAATTCATATGTATCGACTTGATGGCTGGGAGCGCCCGTCAAAGCATGCCTTTGCGCAGCTTAATTTTGATCCACCGAAAGACGACCAGTTTTTTGCCTACATCTCGCGCTCAGATTCGCTTCGATCTCTTTCCAGCTTGCCGTACTACTGCGACTTGCTACAAAAAGGATTCAAACAGGGAAAAACGGAGGAGTTTGTGGATGACTTCACCCTGCTTGATCATGCCGTTTCAGAAATCATCGAGCGTGAAAGAGCCAAACCCAAAGGAGGATTGAGGCCCGAAGACTATCTCCCTAACGGTCTCAACGAGTGGCTCGAGACGGTAGCATCTGAATTCTTTGCAACGAGCTTCAAAGGCATTGATATAGTGGACATGGAGGTATACGCCGGGGTGGTTCTAGATCCAGGGCTGTCTAACGAAGAGCGTGAGAATGCAATCACTACGTTGATTCGATTTCCTCTCTTTGCAGCTGGCATCGAACCTGGAGTGGTGGCCTTTGAACATGAATTGATTGCTGAGTACCTGGCTGGGCGTTACTGGCTTCATAGGCTTATCAATGATCCGGGGAGGGTAGCGTGCGAGTTGGGTATGCGCATTGATTTCGCGGATTCGTTAATCGGCCGCTATATGGCCAGCCAGATACTGAGGCAACCGAAGGGTGTGCAGGCCCTGGTTAGGGCCTTGAAAACGGAGGCACTCCCGGGTAGGTCTTTTACTAGTCTCTTGCAGTTACTCCTATCAGGGTCACCGGCGAGGGATTTGCTCAAGAAACACAGAATCAGTCTCGAGGGCCGTGACCTGAGCAAAGTGCGGTTCATAGACAGAGATCTCGACGGGTATTGCTTCAGAGGCTGCGATCTGTTCGGTACTGTATTTAGAGAGTGTCACTTGCAGAACGCCCTGTTCGAAGGCTCTAATTTCGCGGGAACGAAGTTCGAGAATTTGTCTAAAGGGGCTTTAGAGGGAGCTCAATTTGGTGACTTGGAACGCTTCGAGTACGCGTATGTAAATGGGCGAAAAATCGAGGACCGCTTGGCTTTCGCCAGATGGATGCACGAAGCGACCGGCCGAACCGAGCCAATCCTACAGCCTTGTCCAGCAGCGCTTCAGCTTAGGACACTCTTGCGCAAGTTTGTCCATGCAGACGGCACTGGACGACGAAGTGAATTGACGGCCAGGGCTCTAAGCAGGGGAAAGCGACATCCAAAAGCACCAAGGCCTGAGGACTGTGTCGAGGCTTGCCTGCGTTTTGGCTATCTTCAGCATACTCACCGGTATGATCTTATCAGGCGCGTGCCAGGAGACCGATACAATGATATGGTGCATTTTGTAAAAGACTGGAAATTGACAGACAGTTTAGGAGAATTGCTTGACTCATTGTGTCCAGAGCCTGATTGTGAGCACGTACCGGAACCACGTTAATGAGTGGGGCGCATTGTTAAGGGATAAGGGGTAACGGGTAGGTGGAGTAGACGCGCTAGCCGCGCATGCAGATTCAGGGTGTCCCCGTCGGTAACGACATCTTTGGTTGAAAACGGCGCATCGCCTAGTTATGGGCGAGGGGAGGATCCGTCCTCCCTCCCGCCACTACAGAACCGTGCGTGCGGCACACTTTCACCGCACACGGTTCCTCAGTTGAGCATAGCCAGTGACGTCGTAAACGCGCGCAGGCGAGAGGGCGGTTTGCCCTCGACCTGACCAGGTCGTTTGCTGACAAGCAAGCCCGCGGCCCCGCGTTTTTCGCCTACTGGCACCGGTCGTGATGGAGAAAGCGGGGCGGCGGGGGGCATTCGCTTGCGCGAGGGCAACCGTTGGGATATGATTGGATCTGTATCTGCCAGTTGGCCACCGTAGGCAGGTAGGACGAAAGTGATGACTCCGAAGCAAGTTTACGAACGTGCCATCCTCAACTGGCCGGAGGAGGATCGGCCCCGCGAGAAGTTGCTCAAGCATGGTGCCCACACCCTGAGCAATGCTGAATTACTGGCCATCCTGATTCGCCTTGGGGTGGAAGGCTCCAGCGCTGTGGACTTGGGCCGCGAACTGATGCGTAAGTTCAAGACGCTGCGGGCCATCAGTGCCTGTGACCCTGCTGAGTTGCACAAGATTAAAGGATTGGGCACCGCCAAAGTTGCCCAGATCAAGGCAGCGGTGGAACTGGGGCGGCGAATGATGAGCGAGGAGCGGGCGCTTGAAGGTCCCATTCGTTCCTCGTCCGACGTGGCCGACTACTTGATGCCTCTGCTACGTGACTTGAAATACGAAACATTCAAGGTGGTTTTGCTGGACCGGCGCAACAGTGTTATGGACGTTGTGGATATTGACGAGGGCGATGTAGCCAGGACCCAACCTTCTATCCGCAAGATTATGCTGCGGGCAGCTCAGGCGTATGCAGCCGCGATCATCGCCGTTCATAATCACCCGTCCGGCGACCCGACGCCCAGTGAGCAGGATAAACTCCTCACCCGTGATCTGGTCATTGCCGGGCGGACGATGGAGGTTCGCGTCTTTGACCATCTGATCACCGGCGACGGATGCTACTTCAGCTTTGCCGATGAGGGTTTTATTGAAGAGTACGAGATACAATCTATCCTTTGAACCCAGCGACGTGTAGAAGAATTCCAAAGGAGGGCGTGATGGACACTCTGCATTTTACATCCAGGGAAAAAGTGTTTGACTTTCTCGACGATTACGCCTGCCAACGCAAAGAAGAGATCGACCGGCATCAACTGGGCAAGGATCAAGGATTAATCAAGACTTACTTGATGGAGACACTACCGACCAATGGGAATGCTGTGATGGACGTACCGGTCATCCTGCGTGGCACCGGCTGGCGGATCACTCCTGTTGATGAGGCGGCACTCTACCGGGTGCGAGATAAGGAAGGGGAGCTTGGCTTCTTGGAGACCCTCTCGTCGCGTCACCTGGCGCTACATTCGACCAAGAAGACCGACCGCGCGGACAAGGCGTTGCGCAACGCCGTCTTTGCCACGGCCCAGTTGGACTTTGCCTGGCTGGCTGGGAGTACCTTCCAGACCGTCTGGCAACATCTCGTCTTGCCGCAGATGCCAGACCGGTTTGTGACGTTCAAATTCGAGCACCTGGCCCGTTTTGAAGATGCCCCGTGGGATGAGTCGGATGAAGAACTAGATGAAGATTGGAGCGCCGATGAACTGATTGAGCGGCGTGCCTCGACACTGGCGATCACCGAGCGCTCTAATCAGATAGCGCGATTTCTGCCTCAACTTCAGACGTACCATCCCCCTTTTAAGGCGATCAAGATGCTCCGCATCCCGGCCGCTGAAGCGCGAGGTGGGTATGATTTCTGGTCGTGGGGCAAGGTGACATATCGCGCCCCGACGTTCCGCGACGGTCGCACCCAGATTCTCTCCATTACCCGCCTGTATGAACAGACGACGCGGGCGATTGAGCGACGGCTGTGGCTTCAGGCAGAAAAAACCACTCTGCGCGACGGGGGTGAAAGTGTGACTCTGACCGGTGCGCCAGTCACGCTGGCCTTCGATCCGCCGCTGTCACTCTCCACGTTCCAAAACTTTATCACCACAACTTTCGAGCGCGGACAGGGGCCGCTCCGCCTGTGGGGAAATCCTATCCCCCTGGGAGAGCGGAAGGTGCATGTCTATGGGATTGACCTGCATCTGTGGAAACGCATCTACCTGGAGATTACCCCTCAGCGGATGATCGTCATTCTGCCTCAAGGCACTTGTGGTAACACCGTCCACCGCCTGGTGACGAATGTGCAGCGGTATCTGGACCCGACAGTGAGGGTATTTATCGCTGATGAGCGATACAATGACCTGGTAAAAGGTGCGTTCTTGGGCCAGGCAACCAAGTAAAAGCGAGCATGGATATGGAGCAAACTCCCCTCTTTCAACTTAACCTGATGATCTGGCTAACGTGGCCTGCGCCGCCTAGCGGAATTGTGCGCCCCATCTTCCGGGAAGATGGTTTTGCCCTACGAGGAATCGGGTCAGCCTTTGAGTTGCCCTTGGAAATCCGGGCCAGAGCCGGTGCAGCCGGCACCCCGTTCAAGGAACGCCCAGGCCCCGATCTGCTGCTGGACCATCACCAACACCGTCTGTTTTTACCCATCGAGTGCAAAGTCAGCAGTTTTGGGCCGGACGTGCCACCGGGCAACAAAAAGCACCAGGCCTGCCAGGCAGCCGCCTTGCTCTCCGCCACCGGTTCTTATCTGGCCGACTATTTCGGCCTACCAGCGCCGGCGGATTGGCAGGCTTATCTGCTCTACGCCGTCAGTGGAAGTCAAGAAGCGGCCATGCAAGCGACATTGGGACATCTGAGCACGCGATTGCAGACCGCCCACATTGATCCAACCCCGGCCGGCGCATTGGGCATCCACATGCGGGATGACGGCATCTATCTAAAACTTGCTCCGGCCGCGAGCGTTCCCGTCACAGCCTTGCAGGCGCTACCCTCTGATGGGGTCCGGGTGGTGGAACTGGAGAATGGCGAAGACCCACGTCTGCTCTACCTGCTTCCCTGGGACCCCAGCATCGGCCCGGCCGACGAGTACGAACGCCGTGTTCTGGAGGAACGGGTGCGCAGCGCGCTGACTTCGCTCATCGGCAGCCGCCTGGATGCCCCCACCTTTGAGGTGTCGCTGGATGAGATCCTGCAAGCAGCCGTGGAGGTGTGGGAGGTGTGGCATGATCGTCAGGCAGCGACGGGTTTTCGCAACGCAGTCCGGGTCTACGTCAAGCAAATCCTGGCTCAGCTGCGCAAGACGGGCGTGGACATCCAGATTCGCCGGAACACTTTCATCTTTGTCCAGATCACGCCCCAGGTTGCTCAGATGGTGCGCCGCTACCTGACCAGCGCGTCTTTCCGGCAGGGCGAGATTGATCTATGGAGCGAGGCTGTGCAACTGGATTTCAGTTCTCTGGCGGACGGCTGGTGAGACAAGGAGTATACAATGCCTAACCTGACCAAATACCAACGCCAACACATCGTCGAACTGCTGGAGCGAGGCGAAGACCTGCCTCTGGACTACAAGCACCTGCTCTTCCCGCCAGAGCGGAAGGAATACGAACTGGTGTACGCTGGCAAGGACCGGGAAGAGGACATTCTGGCTGAGACGATGGGCGTGCCCCTTCAGCCGTTGAAAACCTTTGGCAGTGTGGAAGACGGTGGCTGGCAGAACACGCTCATCTTTGGTGATAACTTGCAGGCGATGAAAACGCTGCTGCAGTGGAAAGAAGATGGGAAATTAGTCAATGCCGATGGCTCCTATGGAGTGAAGTTGATTTACATTGACCCCCCATTCGGAACTGGCGATGAATACGGTCTTGGAAGTGGGGAGATGTCCTATTCAGCCAAAGTGCAAGGTGCGCGCTTCATTTCCTTTCTGAGAAGGCGCCTTGTCTTTATGCGCGAGCTGCTCACTTCAGACGGCAGTGTATACGTGCGATTAGATTACCATTTCGGCCATTATATCAAGGCGATTATGGATGAGACCTTCGGGGTTGAGCACTTCCAAAACGAGATAGTTATCAATCGATTCAAACGACAGCTTCGGGGGCTAAAGAAATTCAATGTTGCCACTGATAGTTTGTATTACTACACACGGACGTCTGACTATCTCTTCCATCCACTGCCACGTCACAGGCTATGCTCATTCTGCGGGCAGGAAAGGCCTCCGCAGTGGAGACCCATGAGCTCGCCAGGTCTTCGACGTCCACCAGAGCGGACTATACAGGGTAGGCTGATGTTGCCACAGCGAGGCCGCCATTGGACATTCAGCCAAGAACGCATTGAGGAAATGGAGAAACAAGGTCGAATACGCATTCATGAGGCGAAATCATATATCGATTTGGAAGGTAAGAGAGTAAGGGGTCTACCCGAGTATCTGCAGACAGTAGATACACCGGTTGATTCCAGCTGGACAGACCTGCGAGGTTATGTCTTCGGTGCAAAGTACCCAACAGAGAACCCCGAAGAACTCTTAGAACGTGTAGTCCGGGCTTCATCCAACCCTGGGGACACCGTCATGGACGCTTTTGCTGGCTCCGGCACTACCTTAGCCGTGGCCGAGAAGCTGGGCCGACGCTGGATCGGGATTGACTGCGGCAAACTGGCCATCTACACCATGCAGAAGCGGATGCTTAACCTGCGGGAGAAGATCGGCAACAAAGGCAGACGGCTTCAACCCAAACCGTTCACTCTGTACAACGCCGGTCTGTACGACTTTTCCAAACTTAAACGGCTGCCGTGGGAAGACTGGCGCTTCTTTGCCCTGCACCTCTTTCAGTGCCGTGACGAATCCCACACTGTTGGCGGGGTGCAGTTGGACGGCTATCGAGGTGCTGACGATGTGCTGGTCTTCAATCACTTGCAACACGGGGGTGTGGTGCTGGATTATGGTTTTATTGACGACCTGCACAATCAGATCGGCGGCAAAGTGGGCTCCCGCTTCTTCATTATCGCCCCAGCGGCCAGCGTCATCTTCCTTGAAGATTACATTGACAAGGGCCGCACCCGTTACTACGTGCTGCGCATCCCCTACTCCATCATCAACGAACTGCACACCCGCGATTTCGAGGCCATCACTCAGCCGATGGACGAAAGCCAGGTCAACGAGACGGTGGAAGCAGTCGGCTTCGACTTCATCCGCCTGCCCGAAGTAGTGTGTGAGTATCTGGTCAGGCCACGGGAAGGGGAATTGATCAACGAAGCTGTCATCCAGATCAAGACCTTCAAGAGCAAAGCTATGGTCAAAGGAGCTACCCAGAAGGGCAACCTGGAAACCCTCTCAATGGTGATGGTGGACTACGACTACGACGGTGAGGTCTTTGCCCTGGACACTGTCTTCTATGCCGGTGACATCGAAAAGAATGGCTGGGAAGTGCGGCTGCCGCTGGAATCGCTGGGCCAGCAGGTGATGATTATCTACATTGACATCTACGGCAACGAGTATAGGGAGATCAAGACCACGGCAGATTTCCGACCGGTTGCGGACGAGACTAATGCGGAGGAGACGGCCAATGCGTGACCAGCAAGTCTTCCTTAACCAGGACTTGGTGCTGCGGGTCAGCACCAGTATTGATCCGGCCCGTTTCGACATCACCCGCTACGAACCGTTTCTGGATGCTCTGTGCGGCTCGCGAGAGTACCAAAAAGAGGCCATACGGGTCACGCTGCGCTATCTGTTGGGCGGGCGCTATGCCAACCTACGTGCTCTGGCTGAGGAGAACTTTCATTCCAATGAAAAGTTGCAGGAACGATATGGCTCGTTCAGGGAAATGGAGCGCCACCTGCAACTGCCCGATCAACTCTCTTGCTCCCTTGACCTGGCTACGGCCACCGGCAAGAGCTACGTGATGTACGGCATTGCCCGCATCATGTTGGCCGAGGGCGTGGTGGATCGGGTGCTGGTGCTCTGTCCGTCTCGCACTATCGAAACGGGGCTAATGGGAAAGTTTCGCCCCCTCTCCGCCGACGCTACCCTCAAGGACTTGCTGCCGCAAGATGCCCGCGTGCGTAACCCGCACATTATCAATGCCACAGAATCCATCGTGGATGGGACCATTTGCATAGAGAACTTTCACGCCACACTCAGGCACGTCAAATCGTCCATCCGTGACAGCCTGGCTGGCAAAGGTGACCGCACGTTGGTCTTGAACGACGAGGTCCACCACGTCTACAACAAGCCAATTGGCCGGACTGCGACCAGCCGTAGCCTTAAGAAGTGGAAAGAGTTTCTCCTCGCCCCTGAATTCGGTTTTCACTACTTGGTCGGCGGTTCGGGCACTTGCTACATAGATAACGACTACTTTGCCGACGTGATCTACCGTTACTCGCTACGCGAGGCCATTGGACAGGGGTTCGCCAAGACCATTGACTACGTGGCGGAGGACACATCGCAGTCGCAGTACGAGAAGTTCCAGAAAATCTACGACAACCACCGGGAAAACAAGACCGCCCGTTACCGCAAGGTCAAGCCGCTGACCATTCTGGTGACCCGGGACATCTCCGCTTGCAAACGTCTGACCGAGGATCTGACCGACTTCCTGGCCGAACAGGAAGGAATCCCTCGCGAGGATGCGGAGGAGAAGGTACTCATCGTCACTTCGGCTCAAGAGCACCAGGCCAACGTGAGAGCGCTAGCCGATGTGGACCGTCCCAACAATCCTGTGGAGTGGATCACCTCAGTCAGCATGCTCACCGAGGGATGGGACGTGCAAAACGTCTTCCAGGTGGTGCCCCACGAAGAGCGGGCTTTCAACAGCAAACTCCTCATCGCCCAGGTGTTGGGCCGGGGACTGCGCGTACCCGCGGCTTATAAGGGTGAGTGGCCGGTGGTCACCGTCTTCAACCACGATGCCTGGTCCAGTCGCATCAAGCACCTGGTGGATGAGGTAATGGAAGTCGAAATACGACTTCACTCCTACCCTGTTGCCAAATCACCGAACCACAACTTCACTCTGCACCGACTTGACTACAGTAAGAGCCAAACTGTTGAGGAGTTTGAGCAGAAAGGTAAATATGACTTTGGCAAAGGCTTCATCACTCTCATTTCTCAGGTGCCTGCTCTGGAGCGAGAAACTACCTACGAACGCGCCGTGACCGGCGACCGGCGTACCAAGAAAACCCTGGTGCGGTACAGGATGTACACAGTGGATGAAGTAGCAGAAGACATCCATAACAAATATGGGGCCATTGATATGGAAACAGAGGGGGAGACCACCTTTGAACAGCAGTATCCATTGGAATGGCTCAAAGAACTGATTCGCAAATCGCTCAGGAGAGTCGGTGAAGCCGAAGATCAAGTGAGTGCTGAGAACAAGCAAAAGATATTGGCTGCATTTGGCGTCACTATGCGTGGCGCGGCCAAGCGCGTGCGCTATCAGATGACGCCCAAGGCAGTCGAAACACTGAGCACGGCGGACAGACCACGCGACAGTGTAGGCTTTGCATCATTGCGACGAGGGGACGTACGGGTGTTTTGGGACCAGTTCTCAAAGCCGTTAAGTGACGAGGAGGCACAACAACATCTACAGCAAGCCCTCGATGATTGGGAACTGGAACGGAGCCTTTTTGAGATCAGCAACGCCTATCTGTTCAAGACGCCGCTTAACATTGTCATTGCCAATCACGAGCCCGAATACCGTTTTATCCGGAAAGTGTTACGCCAGGGGAACGCAACTGCTATAGATGCCTGGATCAAATCCACAGATCAAGGCTTTTGCCCCATTGAGTACGCTTGGCGTAAAGGCGAACATCCCAAACGGGGCTATTTCAACCCAGATTTTTTCATCAAGAAAGGCGATCACATCCTGGTCATCGAGATCAAAGGGGATGAAGAAGTCGCCGAGCCATCACCCGAGAACAGAGGCAAATACAAGTATGCCCGGCAGCACTTTGAGACACTTAACCAACAGCAAACGGAGTGTACCTACTTTTTCCACTTCTTGACGCCCTGTGATTACGACAAGTTTTTCAAGTTGCTGCGAGATGGGAATTATGCCCGGTTCATGTCTAAACTGGACGCGGAGTTGGAAGGCAACGGTGAGTTCTCTTAACTAGGTGCGTACCAGACGGCAGCGTGGTGTGTTCAGAAGTCACAACCCCAACCTGGAAAAACATGGTGTAGACTTTGCGGATGCCGTTGGTGTATTTGAAGACGAGTGGGCGCTGACTATCAAAGAACAATACATCGCAGGCGAACAGCGTTTTGTGACGAGCTTATGAGCGAAAAAGAGTATGATTTTGACAATGCTGAGCGTGGGGCCGTTGTGAAGCCCCGTCCTGGCAAGAACCGCATCACTATTCGTATTGATACCGATGTTCTGAACTGGTTTCGTAACCAAGTTCATGAAGCTGGTGGCGGCAACTACCAAACGCTAATGAATGAGGCATTGCGAGAGTATATTCGGTATCGAGATGATATGTTTGAGAGCGTCATACGAAAAGTGATTCGAGAGGAACTGCAAATGGTTGTCAGGTAGTTCGCTGGGACTTCGGCGAGCCCTTCGGCTATGCTCAGGATAGACTCAGTCGAGCCATTGAGCCCCTCAGGACAAGCGAAAGGCCACGAAAGGCGCCAGATGCTTTCGTGGCCTTCGGTTTTCGGTACAGCGTGATCATGGGCGATAGGTGGCGGGCGTCGGGGCTGGTGGAAAAGAGACAGCCCACCCAAACAAAGGGTGGGCGTCGGGCCGGAGATGCTATCTCCGGGGGAGTTGCTTATATTTTAGCAGATTTGCGAAACTTTGTCAAACTTGACTGGAATACCCAAGAAGCCAGCTTAAGCCGCGCTCTCGACCTGCTGGCGATAGGCAGCCATGTCAAAGATAGCGCGCGCTGTTCGTGATGGCCATCTCCCGCTGTCAAAAAACAATCCACCCCAGAAGGCCAGCCATCAGACTCCCCATGATAGAACTGCCGAAGTTGACCAAGTCGTTGTTCAGCCAGCGCCAGCCGCGCAGATGCCGGGCTGGCTGGCCACAGCGATGGATCCTGGCCTCGGTCTCCTTCTGGCATTGAGAGCAATAATAGATCCCCTGCGCTGTAGCCCCCAGTAGGCTGTCAAAGGTGGAGCCAGCGAGGCCACCGAGGATCCCGATGGGCACCAGCCAGAGATAGTGTCCGTTCAGTGCGCCGCTTCCCCAGATCGCTTCCACCTGACCCAGGACGAGAGCCGCCAGGCCGATGAGGAGACCGCCGCCAAAAGCCGCTATCGTCCCCAGAGCTGTCACCCCTCCCGAAGTGCCGACGGACACCCTCTGGCCGGTGGTCAAAAGGCGAGGTGTAGTGGGGCTCAGCACGCCAAGCTCCGTGGCCCAGGTGTCGGCATTGACGGCTGCCATGGTCCCCACAAAGGCTGCGAAGAGGATGGGGTCGGGCTGGCAGAAATAGGCTATGGCCAGAATAGCCCCCCAGCCTCCGTTGGCCAGGGCCTGGCCCAGATTCCGCTGGCCGGTCTTAGCGAACTTCTCAGCCAGCCTCCGCTTATCGTCCTGCCGGTAATGGGAGAGAAGGCTGGAAGAGATGAAGAAAGCGATCAACAGCAGGCCCCAGGTCCACCCACCCAGGCCGAAGGTCAGGGTACCGACGAGGATCGCCCCCACGGCGCCGCTGGGGGAAAGCGATCGCCCCCGATAGCCCGCCCAGGCGATGATGCTGCTGAAGGCCACACTAAAGGCCAATTGCCACACATTCAAAGTCCTTGCCTCACAGGTAGTGCTGCGTAAGTCTGGTGAATTATATCCCAAAACCGTTTTGCCATCAAATTCTTCTGGTGATTTAAGCCATCTTGAGGTATAATATTATGCATACGCTAGATCAGGAGGAGCAATGGAAATCGGCACCATTAAGCAGGTTGACATCGAAAGAGAGATGAAGGGCTCTTATCTCGATTATGCTATGAGCGTGATCGTGGCCCGCGCTCTGCCCGATGCCCGCGATGGCCTGAAGCCAGTGCACCGCCGCATTCTCTACGCCGTGCACGATATGGGCCTCCACCACGATAAACCCCACAAGAAGAGCGCCCGCATCGTGGGTGAGGTGCTGGGCAAGTACCACCCTCACGGGGACGCGGCTGTCTACGAGGCCATGGCCCGCATGGCCCAGGACTTCTCCCTGCGCTATATGCTGGTGGACGGCCAGGGCAACTTCGGCAGCGTGGACGGCGACCCGCCAGCGGCTATGCGCTACACCGAGGCCCGCCTCTCAGCCATCGCCGAGGAGATGCTCGCGGATATCGCAAAAGGGACCGTCGATTTCACTGACAACTTCGATGGCACCCTGCAAGAGCCAGCCACACTGCCCGCCAAGTTGCCCAATTTGTTGCTCAATGGGACCTCGGGTATAGCTGTGGCGATGGCCACCAATATCCCCCCCCACAATCTGGACGAGCTTTGTGACGCCATTTGTTTCCTCATAGATCACTACGACGAGCTGGATGAGGTGGCCGTCGAGGACTTGATGGAATACGTCAAGGGCCCCGACTTCCCCACAGGGGCGTTGATCCTGGGCAAGGATGGCATCAAGAACGCCTACGCCACAGGTAAGGGGCGGGTAGTGATGCGAGCTGTGGCCCGCATTGAGGAGATGAGTTTCGGCCGCCATCGCATCGTGGTCACGGAACTCCCCTACCAGGTGAACAAAGCGAGTCTTGTAGAGAAAATCGCTGAGTTGGTGCGAGATGGTCGCATCGTCGGCATTTCAGACCTGCGGGACGAGTCGGGTCGTCAGGGCATGAGCATTGTGATTGAGCTAAAGCGCAGCGCTCAACCCCGCACGGTGCTGAACCAGCTCCTGAAATATACGCCGCTGCAGAGCACTTTTGGCGTCAATTTGCTGGCTCTGGTGGATGGAGAGCCCCGTCTCCTCTCCCTGAAGCGGGCACTGCTGCTCTACGTCGAGCACCGGCGAGAGGTCATCACCCGCCGCACTCGCTATGAGCTGGACAAAGCTCGCCACCGAGCTCACATACTTGAGGGCTTGCGTATCGCCCTGGCTAACCTCGATGCAGTCATTGCCACCATCCGCCAGTCCAGGACAGCGGAGAACGCCCTCAACAATCTGATCAGCAAATTCCAGTTGACCGAGATCCAGGCCCGAGCCATATTGGACATGCAGCTCCGTCGCCTGGCAGCGCTGGAGCGTCAGAAGATCGAAGATGAACATGTCGAGGTCATAAAAACCATCGCCTATCTGGAGGATCTGCTGGCCAATCCCCGCAAGATCCTCTATCTTGTTAAAGCTGACCTGATGGAGCTAAAGGAGAACTATGGCGACATCCGCCGCACCCGCATCTTAGCCGAAGCGACTGAGGAATTCGAGGAGGAGGACTTGATCCTCGACGAGGATGTCCTAATCTCCATCACCCAGCTTAGCTACGTCAAGCGCACTGCAGCCAGGGTTTATCGGCGTCAGGAACGGGGAGGCCGCGGCGTCACAGGCATGACCACCCGGGAGGAGGACGCTGTGCTCTACCTCTTCGCCGCCAATACCCTGGATAACATCCTTTTCTTCACCAGCCAGGGCCGGGTCTATCGGGCAAGAGCCTATCAGATACCCGACGCTGGCCTGCGGGGCAAGGGTATGCCTCTGGTTAGCCTCCTGCCTTTGGAGGAGGGCGAGCTGGTAACGGCGGCCCTGGCTGTCCCAGACTTCGAACAGGCCGAGACTTCGTCCAGCCTAACTGAGCTGTACCTGACTATGGTCACCCAGCAGGGCAAGATCAAGCGCACTGCTCTGGCGGAATTTGCTTCCATCCGCCCCAGCGGGTTGATCGTCATCAATCTGGATGAGGGCGATGAATTGGGCTGGGTCAAGCTCACTCGCGGCGACCAGGAGGTCATCATCGTCACCGAACGAAGTCAGGCCATCCGCTTCAACGAGGAGGAGGTCCGCCCCATGGGCCGATCCGCCGGGGGCGTGATGGCCATCAAGCTGGCCAGGGGCGACCGGGTAGCCAGCATGGATGTAGTCAGGCCCCAGTCCGACCTCTTGATAGTAACGACTAAGGGGTACGGCAAGCGAACGCCCCTGAGCGAATATCCCGCTCAGGGGCGTCACGGCCGAGGCGTCGTCACCCTGAGCTCTCGCTACCTAGATCAGACCGGGCCTATCAGCGCAGCACGGGTGGTCGCAGAGGGGGACGAGGTGACTTGCATCTCTGCCCAGGGAATGGTTCTGCGGACAGAGGTGGAGAGCATCCCCAGGATGGGGCGAAGCACCCGAGGCTCCAAAGTAATGAATCTAAGGAAGGGCGACACTGTGGCCTCCATCGCCCGCCTGGAGGCGCGTTAACGACGAATGGACCAGGCTCAAGGTAGTGGTTATTTCACCATTGTGTCGTCAGACCAACCGCCCGTTGGGCCAATACGCTAACAACCTCACCCTGTTTTTGCAGTATCCCCTCTACTGTTATCAGGGGAGCATCGCGCAAGCTATGACGGAACCTTTCGTAAACATCTGGGCGCACTATGACGTTGACCAGACCGTATTCATCCTCAAGGGTAATAAAAACATGCCCCTTGGCTGTTGGCGGCGCCTGTCTGACCACCACTAACCCCGCCACTTTCACTTTCTTTTTGTCCTTGCGATCCTTCAAATCAAGACTGCTGAGGATGCCCATCTTCTTCAGCCAGGGGCGATAAAGAGCCATTACCTGATCGCTTACAGGTAGGCCTAAGATGCTGTACTCTATCCCGATCTTCTCTGCTTTGGATAGGCCAGGAAGTTTAGCTCCATCATCATGAAACACCAGGTCTAACTCCTCTTCCTCATATCTCAGCTTACCCAGTTCCCAAAGCAGTTGTCTTCTGGGCTTACCCCAATAGTCCATCGCCCCAACCATGATAAGATTCCCCACTGCTTTCCGGCTCAAACGGGTGCGGCGGCAAAAATCCCGCAGCGACCTGAATTGCCCATCCTCCCGTGCCTCTTCTAACCTCGCAATGCCAGCTTTCCCTAGACCATGCACGTAGCTGACCCCCAGGCGTATCCCCCCATCATCCAGGATGCACCTGGCGTGGCTGCGGTTGACGTGTACGGGTAGAACCCTCACCCCATGCCTCCTGGCATCGCCTACGATCACCTCGGGGCTGTAGAACCCCATCGGCTGGTTGTTGAGAAGGGCGCAGTAAAACTCGGTTGGAAAGTGGGCTTTTAGATAAAGCGTATCGTAGGCTGTCTTGGCAAAGGCAGCGGCATGGCTCTTGCAGAACCCGTAGGAAGCAAAACCCGCCAGTTGTCTGAACATCTCCTTTGCTATCTGCTCATCCACCCCGTTTCCAACGGCCCCCTCGATAAACCTCTCTCTGAGCTTCTCCATTTCGAATTCAGAACGATGGCGGCTCATGGCGCGGCGAAGATGGTCTGCCTCTCCTGGAGAAAAGCCGGCGATGGCCATGGCAATCCTGATCACCTGCTCCTGGAAGACGACCACTCCCAGAGTCTCCTCAAGGATCGGCTTAAGCTTCGGATGCAGGTACTCGACCCTTTCTAAGCCTTGCCGACGACGAAGATAAGGATGAACCATGTTACCTTGAATCGGGCCAGGCCGGATGATGGCTATCTCAACGACAATATCCTCAAACCTGCGAGGACGCATTTTGGGAAGGGTCTGCGCCTGCGCTCTGCTCTCGACCTGGAAGGCACCGATCGTATCCGCTCTACAGAGCATGTCAAAGACAGTCGGGTCATCTAAAGGTATGCTTTCAAGATCAGGTTCGATACCCCCATGCTCCTTGATCAGCTCCAGAGCCTCCTGGATAAGGGATAGAGCTCTCAAACCCAGAAGGTCTATCTTGATCAGGCCCAGGTCCTCGATGTCATCCTTGTTAAATTGGGTTACTACCCTACCGGGCATGGTTGCCCTCTCCAACGGGACAAGGTCGATGAGTGGCGAACCAGTAATGATCATGCCTCCAACGTGGATCGAGAGGTGGCGGGGGAAGCCGTCGATCTTGCGGCAAAGCTCAATCAACTGCTGCCAGGGGAGATATTTGGCCTTATCAGCAAAATCTTCTATCCCGGCGAGCTCGTCTTTAAGGCTCTCAGCCTGACAGGTATCCAGAGACTTGGCCACCTTATCCAAAAGCGGCAGTGGGAAGCCCAATGCTTTTCCTGCGTCGCGCACTGCGCTTCTTGCTCGAAAGGTGACCACATTGGCGACCATACCGGTATATTGTTCGCCATACTTTTCGTAGACATAGCGGATGACCTCATCCCTGCGGCTGGCAGAAAAATCGACGTCGATGTCAGGCATGGTATGGGCATCCTCGCTGAGGAACCGCTCGAAGAGTAGGTTATGGCGCAGCGGATCAACCTTAGTGATATCCAGGACGTAGGCCACGATGGAGTTGGCGGCCGATCCCCTCCCCTGGGCCAGGATCCCGTGCTCTCTGGCAAAGCGCACAATGTCCCAGACGATGAGGAAATATCCGGCTAGACCGACCTTATCGATCATTCTCAGTTCGTGATCCAATTGCCTCCTCACCGCGTCCGTGATGGTACCATACTTACTCCGGGCTCCTTCCCAGCAGAGCTTGCAGAGGTAACGGAAAGGTGTCTCCCCTTCGGGCACGGGAAAATCTGGCAGGTTCCGTGTAATATCTATTACACGGGGCAGGCGACAGGCGGTCAGGTCCAGATCAACGCTGCATTGCTCAGCAATAGCTCTGGTATTGGCGATGGCTTCAGGGTAGTCAGCGAATAGCTCTTCCATCTCCTCGGCCGACTTGAGGTAGTACTCGGAATTGGCGTATCGCAATCCGGCAGAGTCGTCCAGGGTGGTACGGTTCTTGATGCAGACCAATACATCCTGCAGGCGATGGCCTGACCTTTCGGCATAGTGCACGTTATTTGTGGCCACGTACCCCACGCCCAGATGCTGTGCCAGATCAACCAACTCTGCTATTAGACGTTGATCTTCAGGCAACAAATGATTCTGTAGTTCGATCCAGAAGTTCTCCTTTCCAAACACACGCGCATATCTCTCTCCAGCTTCGAGAGCTTCTTTCCCGCGCTTAGCCAGAAGGTGGCTGGCAATCTCGCCTTTTCGACAACCCGACAAACAGAAGAGCCCCTCTGTATGTTTCTTGAGGGCCTCGAACTGTAGAGAAGCATTGCCTTTGCTATGGGAGAGCTGGGCATGGCTTATGAGGCGGCACAGGTTGGAGTATCCAGTCTGATCCTTTGCCAGGAGTACAAGATGATAACCTCCCTCTCCTTCGGCAAGCCCTTCGACGGGCTCAGGACAAGCCTCAGGACACTGCCCTTCGGCGGGCCCTTCGACAGGCTCAGGACGAGGCTCAGGGCGATGCAGGGTAAGCTCGGCCCCGATGATAGGCTTTATCCCCCTCTCCCTGGCAGCCCGATAGAAACGAACTACTCCATAGAGCCCATCGTGATCGGTGATGGCCAAGCTGTCCATGCCCAATGCTTTAGCTTGATCGAGGAGATTTTCAGGGTGCGAGGCCCCGTCCAATAGAGAGTAGTTTGTGTGACAGTGGAGTTCAACGTAGTCATACATGGACGACCTAATCGTAGATGCGCTGAAGATACCAGTTGCCTTTGAGGCCCTGGTAGATGATGCAGAGAAGCCCGCTGTCTGCTTCTAGCTTGAAGTAGTCTCGCCAGACCTCCCTGCGCCACCAGCCATCGTGAACTCGCCAATGCTTGGAGATCGAAACGATATGATGAACCCTCCCGTTCCACTCAAAGGCAAGGGGAGTGCCACTACCGTCAACCATAACCTCGACCTCCTGACCTTTACGCCAAAGCCTGGTCATCCCTTGGCCTCGTATTCCGCTAGAACGAACCTTTTCTCTGGCAAAAGGGCTTGCCTGTCCACGAGCAACGCCTGATATAAGCGATCCGAGCCATACTTGAAAACGAGATGGTTGAGAGCTTGATCCAGGTTCCCGTTTATTCCGCCTTGCCCCAAAAAGAGATCGAGCTGTCTCCCATTCTCAGAGCAGATTCCCCTGAAAGAGATGCTCACACCGCCTACACCGCATGGGTACTCGAAGCTTCCTAGAAGCTGAACGATATTGAGCTCGATCTTTTCCTGATTGGATGTGGGCTCATGGAAAGCAATGCTTAACTCTTTGGATTTACCGTTGTCGAAGTGAAGGCTTAGCATGAGCTTCTGGCACATTCTAAAGGAGGCATGGAGTTGTCCAATGAGGCTCCTGACAAGCTCTTTAGCTGTTTCCAGGAGTATGTCCATGTTTTCTATGGGGCTATCAAACTCCTTACTGGCCTCAAGTGAAAGCTCTTTGTGCCACGGTATTACCTTCCTCTCGTCTTGGCCACAGGCCAGGCGGTAAGCCAGCCCTCCCTCTCTGCCGAATTGAGCGACCACTGCTTGAGTTGGCAGGGAGGCAAACTCTCCCATGGTCTTGATCCCCAGGAGCAAAAGGCGCCTCCTCATCTCCTCACTCATCGGCAGTACGCTTATGGGGAGATGCTCTAGAAACCTCGTCTCCCTGCCCGGTTTTACTATCAGGGCTTTGTTCAGGCCAGCAGAGCAGGCGGCTACACAGGCAACAAACTTATTGCTTGCCAACCCTAACATCGCTTCCAGTTGAGTCCTCTCCTGAACCGTAAGGCCGATGCTCCGGCACAATCGGATATCATTACCATACAGGGCTTTCAAGCCGTTGACCTCCAGGTAGGCCTTTCCCAGGCCGTCTGCCTCGACCTCGGGACTGAAGGATTGCAAGCCCCCCAGAAGCTCCTCAAAAGCGCGCAGGTACTTATCCTCGGCAAGGCGTAGAAAGATGGCTTCTGGACAAAGCTCCTCAGCCTGTCTCAGGGGAATCTCCTTCTTTACACCGCTCATCGCTGCTTCCTCAGAAATGTCGTAGACCCTTCCCTCTTCGTAGGGCATCCCACCAACCACTACTGGTTTCCCTACCAGGGAATCATTCTCCCTTCTCTCGACGGCTACTGCGAAATGAGGGACTATGATACAGGCGATCTTTGGAGAAGTGTTCTTAAGCGCCATTTCCCTTGACGGTTCCATTGAAGGTGATGGATACGCTGACCCTCTTACCGGCCGGGGCCAGCTTGTTCTTTACTACCGTTACCTCAGCCCTATATCCCGTAATATCGCCATACCTTTTGATCCACTTCTCCCTCCCAACCAGCAATCGGACCGAGGCATAGTGGCTCAGAGCGAACCCGCTGAGGTAATTATCCTTTGACGATGGCCCGTCCTGTGTAATATCTGTGACACAGGGCCCGCCACGTGGAATACTTATTCCACAGGGCCCGCCGAAGCAAAGGGAGGTAAGGAAGATCAAAGCACAAGCTGAATCAGCGAGGGGGCCTGTGAGCTGCCTCAATGCCTCAGACATAAGCTGCGGAGAGGAGGTCTCCCCCAACAGGCTTGAAACAGAATCAAAAACTATGGCCGCTAAGCCCCTGCTTGAGACCAATGAATTAGCGATTGCCAAGGCTTCTCGGCCGCTATCGGGCTGGACGATCAGGAGCTTTCTTAGATCCACACCGCACCTGAAGGCATAATCAGGGTCAAGCGTTCGGGAAAGATCTATGTAGGCAGCTATGTCCTTTCGGTCCTGGGCATAGGCGATGATCTTCAACGCTATGGTAGTCTTGCCAGAGGTGATAGGTCCGAGTATCTCGGTGATGCGACTGCGGGGGATGCCTCCTATTCCTAAGGCTTTATCCAGCTTGTCAAATCCGGTTGGGATATGGGGGATTTCAATTCCAGCCGTGGAAGCCTCTAACCTGCGTAGTGCTTTCGGCCCCCAACGCCTCTGGATCTGGAGGACCGTCATCTCCAGCTCTCTCAGCTCCGCCTTGTTCTTTTTCGACCCCAAGACTGCCACCTTCTCTCAAAAAGTAGAACAAACGTTCTATTATATTATAGCCGAAAATCTGTTCTGTGTCAAGGGGGTACAGAGGCGAAATGAAAATTTTAAGGTTTGAAGGAACGGATCGGGGTGACAAACTAAAAAACACTGCCAGCAAGATAGCAGTGTTCGGTATATTTTGAAGCTCAAAGCGCCTAGAGTCCGCTCTTCATCAATAGAGGAAATGTTATCCATTCAAACCGAAGGTGGAGGGATAGCTGGCACAGGCTCAAGGTTAATCGGCAAGGGATAAGTGCGGCTATGTGATAACTGATGGCTGAAACCAACCGGCTTCGCACATGGCGATAGCCAAACAGTATTGGAATATCTCCTTTCTCTTTCGTTGCGCTCAGTATAGCAGATTTCAGTCCACTACCCAGGTCAGGCGGCCAGCTTTGTCCAGAATCTGTCCCATCACGTGGTGACGATGTTCCTGGCCCAGAAATAATAGGCCGTTGCGGTTTGTGGGATTTTATAGTATAATTATGAATAGCAGTTTCCAACTTTGCTGGAAGCCACGTTGATACCTCGGCTGTCGGCAAGGACTGTGATTCTGGAAACGACATCAGTAAGCATTGCCGGTAGTCTCCATCTCCAGACCACAAGGTTCAAATAGCTGAAGAGCCCGCTGTACAGAAAAGGATCACTGCTAGCTTACCCCAACTGAGCAAAACCAAAAAGAGATGGCCCGCCTGGTTGTAGACAACGAGAATTTTATAGCCTTTGCTTCGGCCGGTAAGATAGGCGATAGGGTAAGCGCCCCATCTCCAGGAAGCCATCAGAGAGAGCTTCCCTGAGCGCTAGCCAACTATTTTGGAGAGCATCGAGGAGACATCTAAATGAGGAAACCATTATTGGCTTGTTTCTCGGTACTTCTGATTTTGGGCGTTGGCTGCAGACCTGCTGCCGAGATTCCCCCGACACCGACCGCTACACCTGGGCTGCCCACCTCAACTCCGACCCCAACCGAGATACTGCCCACTCCCACACCGAAACCGCCTACCCCAACGCCGACCCATACCCCGAGCCCCACTCCTGTACCTACTGCCACCCCGAAACCGCCTACACCAACGCCAACCTATACCCCGGTCCCCACTCCTACTCCTGTGCCCACTGCCACACCGACACCACTTCCACCAACACCGACCCATACCCGGGTTCCCCCCACTTCCACTCCTGTGCCTGCTGCCACCCCCACGCAGGGCCCCCCGCCCGCAAGTGTGGAAGCGGCAATGATCGCTATCCCTGCTGGCGAGTTCACCATGGGCAGCGATGTTGAGGACGAGAGGCCGCCTCACGTGGTCTTCGTGGACGCCTTTGAGATTGACAAGCTTGAGGTGACCAACCAGGAGTTTGAGAGGTTTGTCTGGGAGACAGGCTACGTCACCAGTGCGGAGAAGGCAGGTGAGACGTCCTGGCGGTACTATGCTAAGGACAAGCCCAGCCACCCTGTGGTGAAGGTGAGTTGGAACGATGCCGGGGCTTATTGTGCGTGGGCTGGGAAGAGGTTGCCCATCGAGGCGGAGTGGGAGAAGGCGGCCCGGGGCACCGATGCGCGCGCCTATCCCTGGGGTAACCAGTGGGATGCGGCCAAGGCGAACGCCAAGGAGGCAGGCAATCGCGGGACCACCGCTGTGGGGAGCTTTCCAGCCGGGGCCAGTCCCTATGGTGTGATGGACATGGCGGGCAACGTGGCCGAGTGGACGGCTGATTGGTTCAAGGCCTATGCGGGGAGCGACTTCGCCTCCCCCTACTTCGGTGAGAAGTACAGGGTGATAAGGGGTGGTGGTTGGTTCAGCGACAAGCAATTGGTGCGGACAACCGAGCGGAGCTGCAGCGGTGTTGAGCTGGCCAACGACGATGTGGGCTTCCGCTGCGCGCGTTAGTTTATCACTATTGGCCAGATGTCATTCACTCACCCATCAATTGTAGAACCAGCTCCCGTGAACGGGGTCGGTTGTCGAAGTCAATGAAGACGATCTGTTGCCAGGTACCCAGGGCGAGCCTTTTGTCCACGAAGGGCACCGTCAAGGAGGGGCCCACGAGCGAAGCCCTCACGTGGGCGTGTCCGTTGCCATCGCCCCAGCGCAGGTTGTGCTGGTAGGAGATGTTGGAGGGAGCAAGGCGGTCGAAGAGATCCTGCAGATCGGAAAGCAAACCCGACTCGTACTCCACCGTGGTGACCCCTCCCGTCGAGCCAGGCACGAAGACGGTGACCGTCCCGTCCTTTAGGCCCGAACCCGCGACCTCCTGGGCCACCTGCCCCGTTATATCAAGGATATGACAATTCCCTTTGGTCTTCAATCCTATTCTCCTGGTGACTACCATATCACTCCTCACTTTTGCCACGAATTACACGAATTTCACTAATTTATCCTATTTTCTTCGTGTTAATTCGTGGCTGATTTATGGTGCTCCCCCCAAGTTCTGTATACACCCCTCCTCACTCTACCTCGATCTCGAAGCCTAGGGGCACCACTTGGATCCAGGTGTTGCCCGGCTTCAATGGGATGGGGTCGGCCGTGTCGTCAACGAAGCGAACCATATCGGGACGTTGCGACCTGACCCATTTACCCTCGAAAGCCCGGCCATCGCGGAAGACTATTGCCCGGCCTTCCCCCCATATCTGGATCTCGATGGAGTAGTAGATACGAGGCCCGGTGCTGTCTTCGACGATGTCCGTCTCCAGGTGATTGGCGCTGAGCACCACCACGTTCCTGGCGGCGATTTGCTCACTCGTCAGCTCGTCTCGATGGGGCTCCCCGAAGATGGAACGCAGGTAAGCCTCGCGTTGCCGGTCGTATTGGTACTCGGCCGAGGCATATTTAGGCGTGTAGAGGATCTCGATGCTCGTGGCCGGGCTGCCGCCCGCTGGCGGCTCCTCGGAGAAAGCCCATCCCGCAAGGTCCTGGCGTTCGTTCAATCCTCTCTCCTCGGCGATCTTCCACAGGGTCTGAGTGTCGCTGAAGAGGGTGTGCTCGAAGGCTTTGCCCTCACTGGGGATGCGGCGAAAGCCAGAGTGGCCAAAGTCGGGGGATATGACCCTCTCGAAGAAGTCCGATTCTTCGATCCTCTGCTTCACCCCGCCGCTGGCCCCGGAGTAGGCGAAGATAGCCTTGAACATGGCTGGGATCTCCAGGTCGGGGAGGCGGGCGCTGCGGATGGAGCCCACCTTTTCGGCATCCTTGCTCAGGAAGATAGCGGTCAGGCGTGTCAGCCCGGCCTCGGACAGGTGTTCGAAGACGACGTCGGCGTAGCTCAGGCCCGCCTGGGGGCGCACTATCGGAGGGAAGCTGGAGATCTTCACCGCCAGGGGGCGTCGCTCCAGGACTTTGACATCGCTCACCTCCTCGCCAGTGAGGGGACAAACGTTGAGCGACGACGTCGGCGTCGGCAGGGGTGTAGTGGTGGCTGTAGGGAGCTGGACGGTGATTGGAGTAAGGGTGGCGGTCGGTTTGGGAGTGGCCGTGGGCGGCACATTGGGGGTGGCTGTGGGCGGCGCGGTGGGCGTAGCTGGCGGCTTGGGCGTCTTGGTGGGTGTGGGAGTGGGGGATGGGGAGGGCCTGCAGCCGCTAAGGAGGAATAGCAGGAATAGCCAAGTGATGGCGCAAAGGCAGAGAAAGGCACGCTTCCTTGAAGCTGTCTTAACACCTATCATGATTGTTCTGACCTCCGGCAAGGGATTTCGAATGGCCGAGCATATTATATCACATTTGCCCCAATTAGACCACTTTTCTCCCTGGGAGCGTACGGGCAAGACCCCCTGTTTGCCCGCGGGCGGCCAGGGGTTTCGCCCTTGCGCCGTTTTGGGCTGAGCTCACGACGAGGCCCGCAGCCGACCCTACAAGAAACTTGTCCTGAGCGAAGCCGAAGGGAACGACAATCGCTTCGTCGAACAGCCGCCGGACCGGAGGCCCTCCCTCCGGGGCTGGAGCCCTCTCCGAGCAGGAGGCCTCTGGGGCGGAGCCTCGCCCGGAGGGAAGAACGCAACCCTGATTCGGGCCTACCCTTCGGGCTGAGCCCCTCGGGCTGAGCATCGGGACGAAGCCTCAGGACGAAGCCTGGGCTACGATCGGCTCGACACCGTCGCCCAAACCCTCGCCGTCAACCAGCTCTACGACAAGATGTGCTTGTACTACAACTTCTTGCAGCCGGTGATGCGCTTGACAGAGAAAACCCTGGTCTCTGCCGAGAGGCAACCTGCACGTGTAAAGCGTCGCTAGGACCAGGCCCTGTGGAATAGAGTATTCCACGGGGCAGGCGCGCACCCCCTTGGTCCCCTCTGCGTCACGACTGCCATCACCCAGAAACACCGAGAACAACTAGAAGGCCTACGGGACCGGACGAACCCCCGTCAGTTGCGGCAAGAGATCTAGGACTGGATTGACCACATCTTCTCCTTGCCTGGCGGTGTCCCAGGGAAAAGCGAAGATGTTTATCAGGTACTGGGGTTACCGCCAAATCTGCACATAGGAGAGTACAGTCCGGGAACATTATCATTTGACTTGACACGTGCGCGTCTTGGTACGACTTGGGCCAGGGGGGCAGGCTGACGCCACTAAGAGGAGCAATAGAAGTGACGCCGCGCGGGCATTTTGTTCATTCAATAACAAGAAGGTTTGGGGGGGCAAAGAGATGTGTGGAGAGCGACGTTTGGCGTAAGTTACCGCCTGCTTTGGGGAAGCACCATTAGGTATGACGTCTCTTCGGTCTGTTGCCGGCTTCGTCATAAGAGTGGTAGTAGGCTTCGGCTCTGCCTGGGGAGAGTTTGTTTAGCACGGCCCCAGTATCTTCGCGCCCGTGGCCTCCAAAGCTTCCTTTGCTCGCAGGCAGATTTGGATGGGCGAGTTTCCGGCAGCGATGACCAACAAAGTCCCAGTGACCTGAGAGGCAAGCATGCTAGCGTCTGCAACAGCAAGGATTGGCGGGCTGTCCAAAATCATGACCTCTGCTCGTTCCGCTAGTTCTCCAAACAGATCTCGAAAAGGCTCGGAGTCGAGAAGCTCGGCCGGGTTCGGAGGCAATGTCCCGGAGGTTACCAGTCGTAACCCATCCATCGGGGTGGGGTTTAGTATCTCTTCTACGGCGGCAACCGTCGACGAGAGCGTCCGTCAAGCCAGGCCCGATCTCAAGGCCGAAGAGCTCATGCAGTGAAGACTTCCTTAAGTCAGTGTCAACCAAAATGACACTCTTCCCAGCCTGAGCCAGCGTAACGGCCAGATTGGCGGCCGTGATGGTTTTGCCTTCTTGCGGACCAGAGCTAGTGATGAGGATGGAGGAGCACGTTAGGTCGCCCAGCAGCGCGTACCGAAAATTGGTCCGCAAGATACGATAGGCCTCTGTGAATGGGGACCTCGGGCAAGTGAGCGTGACAACCTGGTCCTTCAGACTAGGGATGCCCTGTATTTGAATGATAGCTCCCAACGTGGGGATGCCCAACGCCTCTTCGACATCCTTCTGCGTCTTTAAAGTGTCGTCCAAATACTCGATCAGGAAAGCCACACCCAGCGCCAGCATTGCGCCTACCACTGCTGCCAAGAGGGTGCTGGGCAAGACGCGCGGGGACACCGGCTTTTCAGGCACCTTTGCCGCCTCAACAAGAATTACGTTGTCTCTCTCCTGAGCCTCGGCAACGCGGATTTCTTCTTAACTCTTCAGCAAGGAGGATTAACCCCCCTGTACGTGGCCACAGCGGTCTGGAGCTCTGCTACCTCATCTGAGCCGCCACCCGATTCCTGGAGGGCCGCAATATCTGCTTCCGCGCGCTGGATATCCGCTTGAATCTTGTCCATCTGTGCCAGAAGACTTTCCTTCGAGCTGAGATAACGCTGAGTGTGCAAAACTTGATTCTGAGCGGCGAACACCCTTGGGATTTCATTGGCGATGCGCATGTCCAGCACAGGGTCGGTGTCTTCCACGCTCAGATCGACTAACTGTGTGTCCCTCACGATGTTGACGTCTACGTTACCCGCTAGCTCTGAAGGCTCGACGCTGAGCCCCAGATTAGCGACAACCTGTTCCAGAACAGAGCCTTTTTTTGGTAATTCCGAGTAAGTTCTGGCCAGTCAGTATTGCCCTGCAACATTTGCGCGGATCGCGCAAATTCTTTCTTGCCACCAAGGCCTCGGCGTGAGCTCAGCCGAACGCCACAAAGACACGAAGGTGTTTTGAGACGCCACTACACGCTGCTTTTCACTGCCCTTCGACAGGCCCCTGGTCCTTTGGCCCAGGGACAAAGGGCTCAGGACACTGCTTTTCTTTGTGCCCTGGTGTCTTTGTGGCAAAGGGTTTCGTTGCGGCTACGCCGCGCTATGCCATAGCCGTGATGGACGCACGCGGGGAGCTACAATGCTCATGCGGAGAGCGAAAAGAAGGGGGTAAGCGCTATCGTGCTTCCCTTTTTTGGCCAGGGATCATCAGGGCGTGACCTCTCTGAATGCCGTCCGCAACAGCTCCAAGTGCAATGACATAGAGCTCAAGCTGGAGGTCAAAGACGAGAGAGGTGCCGTCGTTAGCTCTGTGGGCGACTTCTGGCTGCGCTCTGGGCATGTCAAGCTCATAGACTTGGCCAGCATAGACAGCCCTTCGGCAGGCCCCTGGTCCTTTGGCCCAGGGACAAAGGGCTCAGGACACAGCGGGGTGCCTGGCTTCGTTGGCGCGGGGGTAGTAGAGGTCACAGACGTGCAACAATTGTGCGACACGGACGGCGATGGGGATGTGGATCAGGAACCAATCATGCCTTCTCTGGTGGTGGTGAACAAGGACACTGGCCCTGGGGACGTCACCAGCGTATATGAGGGCATCCCCGTGAATAGGCCATCGCACCTCATTGGCAGCCAACAGAGAAGCCACCAGGATTGCTCTGGTGGCCTTTTGGCATTCATCCGGCATGGATGTTGGTTGGAGGTGAAAGGCCGCGCGAAGGTTGGTAACACCAACGGCAGCTCAAGGCAAGGGGCGACATCGCGAGGCTTCGTCGTGAGCCTTCGGCCCGAGCTCAGGCCGCGGGCTCAGCCGACGGCGGGGTCTGGATAAAGCTGGCAAGCAAAACCGCTATCGCTCAGTTGAACATTCGACCGGGCTTGCATTGAAAGCTCGCTCCGTGGCCTGGTTGTCGTGCTGCGAGAGGAGGCGGAACGATCCCTTCCCGCGATGGTTATGGCTCGGGGACCAGGATTCGAACCTGGATTTTAGGATCCAAAGTCCCGCGTCCTGCCGTTAGACGATCCCCGACCGTTCCCCCATGGTTTGCACTATGGGGGGAAGGCAGCGAGGGTGGGCTTCGAACCCACAACCTTCCGGTTAACAGCCGGGCACTCTACCAGTTGAGCTACCTCGCTGCGTCTAATTCTTGCCAGCGCCTCAGAACTCTTTAGTTATCTCAAGTGGGCCGCGCGGGACTCGAACCCACAACTCTCGGCTTAAAAGGCCGATACTCTGCCACTTGAGTTAGCGGCCCCACTCACATTATATCGTACTTATCATAAGTTGTCAAAAGGCCCAAGCTGGGCTATAATAACTCTCCGGAGTCTGTTCGCTTGCAAGGAGGAATAAGTGACCCAGCCACACAAATATGATCTTGTCGTCATTGGCGGGGGGCCAGGAGGGTATGTTGCCGCCATCCGCGCCGCCCAACTGGGGGCCAAAGTGGCCCTGGTGGAGAAGGGGCGCGTCGGCGGCACCTGCCTTAACCACGGCTGCATCCCCACCAAGGTGCTGGTGCGGAGCGTCGAGGCGTTCCATTTGGTGGAGGAGGCTTCAGCCTTCGGGGTGATAGTCGAGAAACCCACCTTCGATTTCGCCCGCATCATGACTCGCAAGGATGAGATCGTGGCCCGCCTAGTGGGAGGGGTGGAGGGGCTGTTGAAAGCTCACAGGGTGGAAGTCGTGTCGGGGACGGCGACAATCGTCGAGCCGGGGTTGGTTCTCGTAAAGCCGGCGAGCAGCAAGCAACAGGCAGCAGGCAACCAGCCTCTTGCTTCCAGCTTTCAGGAACTGGCTTCCGGAAGCGTCATCATCGCTACTGGCTCTGTCTCCGGCCGCCCCCCCATCGCCGGTTTAGATGCGCCGGGTGTCCTTACCAGTGCCGATGTCTTGGAGTTGAAGGAGGTCCCGGATAGCCTAGCAGTCATAGGCGGGGGTGTGATTGGCCTGGAGTTCGCTAGCATCTTCCACGGTCTGGGTACAAGGGTTACCGTACTGGAGATGCTCCCCACCCTGCTGCCCACTATGGACGGCGAACTGGCCCGTCGCTACAGGAACTACCTCCAGCGGGGAGGGGTGGAGGTGCACCTGCGAGCGCGGGTGGAGGAGATCCGGCCGAAGGGAGATCGGCTGGCGGTCAGGGTTGCCGACTCTGGAGAGGAAGTTGAGGCGGAGAAAGTGCTGGTAGCCACGGGGCGGGTGCCCTACACCGAGGGGTTGGGGCTGGAGGAGCTGGGAGTCAAACGGGAGCGGGGAGCTATCGTAGTGGACGAGCATATGGCCACCAACGTGCCGGGGGTATACGCTGTCGGCGATGTGACCGGGGGAGCGATGTTGGCTCACGTGGCCAGCCGCCAGGGGGAGGTGGCGGCGGAAAACATCCTGGGCCGCCCTGTATCCATGGATTACCGCGCCGTACCCAATTGTGTCTTCACCCTCCCGGAGATGGCCGGCGTAGGGCTGACCGAGGAGGAAGCCAAGGAGGGGGGACTTGACTACAAGGTAGCCCGTTTTCCCTTCTCGGCCAGTGGGCGGGCACTCACTATTGGTGAGACGGCAGGCTTGGTGAAGCTGATCTGCGAGAGGGGATTTGGCAAAGTCTTGGGTATGCACATCATGGGGCCTCACGCCAGCGACCTCATTGCCGAAGGGACCCTGGCCATCCAGATGGGGGCCAAGGCCAGGGACATAGCCGAGACCATCCATGCCCACCCCACCCTGCCCGAGGCAATCATGGAAGCGGCCAAGGCAGCGGCGTTTGGCGAGGCGATCCATTACCGCAAGAGATGATTAACGTTTCCACGGGCACAGCCGCAGTGTTCGGCCTGGACAACATAAAAATGGACGCCGCGCCTACCACAGGCTACTTGATGCTGGGGGGGCGCTGTGTCATGGATTGTGCCTTCTGCGCCCAGGCGCGCTCAAGCCAGGCTAGCGCCTTGAAGCTCTCCCGCATTACTTGGCCGGAATTCGACGAGTCACAGACCTTGGCGTTGCTTGCCAAAGCCGTCGAGCGAAGAGACATCAGGCGCTGTTGCCTCCAGGTGACGGTGGCCGAGGGTTACTTCCAGCGTACGCTGGAGGTGATCCGAGCTGTGCGAGGAACCTGCAATGTACCCGTTGATGCCGCGATCTTGCCCAGAGACATGGCTCAGGTTGAGGAGTTGTTGGCAGCAGGAGTTGATCACATCGGCTTCGGGTTAGATGCCGCTGGTGAGCGGGTCTTCCAGCGAGTCAAAGGTGGGAACTGGGCGCAGAGTGTCTCCCTCATCGAAGATGCAGCACGGCGGTTCCCCGGCCATGTAGCCGTGCATCTCATCGTCGGCCTGGGTGAAAAAGAACAGGAAGTGGCCGAGGTGATCCAGCGGATGCACGACTTAGGCCTCATCATTGGCCTCTTCGCCTTCACCCCTGTCCGAGGTACACGCATGGAAGACGTTTCGCCACCTCCCATCTCTACTTATAGACGGATGCAAGTCGCTCGCTATCTCATAGCCAACGATCTGGCTCGAGTTGGGAACTTCACCTTCTCCACTGCAGGCCAACTAGTCAGTTTTAACCTCCCTCCTTTGCCAGAAATCCTGGCTGATGGCGTTGCCTTCCAGACCTCTGGTTGTCCCGATTGCAACCGCCCCTTTTTCAATGAGCGGCCTGGCGGGACGATGTACAATTACCCAAAGCCATTAACGTCGCAACAGACAAAGGCTGCTATCGAAGAGTTAGAAGTACTGATTTAAGGGCACTGTTCGGTTAGAAGTCTCGATTCAAGATGGTGGGAAAACAAGCGAGATCTGGCACTGCCGATATGACCGATTCGATCATCTGTTACCCTGTTGCTGATTGGCGGCTGTTGAAAACTGGACTTGCAGATGGCGCTACCAACATGGCTATTGACGAAGCCATCCTGTGGGCTGTGGCTGAGGGGGAATCCGGGCCAACACTTCGCTTCTACAGTTGGGAGCCGCCTTGCCTTTCCATCGGCTACAGCCAGTCAATGGAGGGCGAGGTGGATGTAGATAAGTGTCGGGAGTCCGGCACCGACTTCGTGCGGCGGCCAACGGGCGGGCGATCCATCCTCCACGCCGACGAGCTGACCTACAGCGTTGTTGCCCCCCAGGCGGAGCCTCGCGTTGCCGGAGGCGTAATCGAGTCCTACCGTCGTCTGAGCACGGGGTTAGTTGCGGGCCTGCGGGCGCTGGGCCTGGCAGTCGCTCAGGTCGAGACCGCTAACGACAAGGGCCAGTCAGCGGCTTGTTTTGACGCTCCATCTAGTTATGAGATCACCGTGGACGGCAAGAAGTTGGTAGGCAGCGCTCAAGTGCGCAAGAAGAGCGTACTGCTCCAGCACGGCTCGCTGCCCCTGGAAGGCGACATTGCCCGCATCTTCAACTTCTTGAAAGTGCCATCGGAAAGGAGGCAGGAGGAGTTGAGGCAGGAACTGCGGGTCCGTGCAACTTCGCTGGAGTTAGCGCTGGGATATAGCGTCCCTTTCGAGGAAGTTGCCCGACATCTAGCGACTGGCTTTGCCCAGGCCCTGAACCTGCAGTTGATCCCCGGCCGACTCAGCGAGCACGAGTTGGCCTTAGCCGAGAAGCTCAGGCGGGAAAAGTACACGACACGGAAGTGGAATTTTCGGGGGTGAGGTATGCTCATTCCATGTTACCAAACCGGGCAGAATATGGTAAAATAAGGTGCTGGACCCACGGGGGTGGATCATGGTCATCGGTACATGCGTTATCGAACTGCGCATCCCCGGCAACAGGTCGCTGAAGGGCAAGCGGAGGGTGCTCAAGTCCGTCATGGCCCGGGTGCGCAACCGGTTCAACGTCTCTATCGCTGAGGTGGGCAACTACGACCTCTGGCAATCGGCTACGCTGGGGGTGGCCTGCATATCTAACGCATCCGACTACGTGCACGGCCTCCTGACCAAAGTTGTGGAGTGGATCGAGACCAACCGCCCCGACGTGGAGGTGGTGGATTATCGAATTGAGATGTTCTAGACAGCTACCCTCCCGCAGGCTTGAAAGTTGCCCTAACAACGGGGCAAGACCGAACTGAAGGTTTGTTTCTGTGCCAAGACATCGTCGTAGCCTGCGGGAGGGTGAACCTTTGAAATCAACGAAAGGAAAGATGCTATGAGCAGCAAGAAAGCCCCGCAACAGATGCGTGTTAACATCGAATTGCCAAAGGATTTGGAAGCCATCTACTCCAACTTCGCCCTCATCACCCATTCTCCCTCGGAGATCGTCATAGACTTCGCCAAGTTGCTCCCCAACGTGCCCAGGGCCAAAGTCTACGCGCGCATCTTGATGACCCCCATGAACGCCAAGCTCCTTCATCGGGCCTTGGGCCAGAACCTGGGGAAGTTCGAGGAGAAGTTCGGCGAGATCAAGACGCCTGAGCACAAGTTCGAAGAGGAGAAGCCCATCGGCTTCATTAAGTAGGCAGCCTACCATTGCGGATTTCGGATTGATTCCGCAATCCGAAATCGAGTGAGGGGGTCACTTTGGAAAAACTGGACGCCATTGCAGAGAGAATCCGGCAGGACTTCGAGGCCAAGAACGCGGCGCGGGACGAGGCGCTGCGGCGCTCGCGGGAGTTGATCCGCTATTGCGCCAACTCTATCCGAGCTACCCACAGGGTCGAGTTTGAGAAGGCCAGCCAACTCCTGGCTACGGCCCACCAGGCGGCCTCCGAGTTGGTGGAATGTGTAGCCGACTACCCAGACCTGTACTACGCCGGCTACACTCAGGATGCCATGAAAGAGCTAGCCGAGGCCAGCATCACCTATGCTCTGATCACCGACGGGCCTCTGCCCGATCCCGATGACCTGAGCGTGGAGTACGCCGCTTATCTCAACGGCCTGGGCGAGGCGGTGGGAGAACTGCGCCGCTACGTGCTGGATATAATCCGCCGCGGCCAGACCGAACGGGCGGAGGAGATACTCTCCGCCATGGACGACGTCTACGCCGTCCTGGTCACCATGGACTTCCCCGATGCCATCACGAGCAGGCTTCGCCGCACTACTGACATGGTGCGGGGAGTGCTGGAGCGAACGCGAGGCGATTTGACTATGGCCATGCGCCAGGATAAGCTGCGGGAAGCTCTGCGGGCCTTCGAGGAAAGGGTCAAGGCCAATAGCTAAAAAGACCGGCAAAGTCATTCGAGCCAGCGAGATAGGCGAGTATGCCTACTGCGCCAGGGCCTGGTGGCTTGGGAGAGTGCTTGGCTACCGCCCAGCCAGCCTCGAGAGGATGGCGGCTGGCGAAGCAGTCCACATCCGACATGGACAAAAGGTGGTAAGCTATCGTCGCCTGCAGCGCTGGGCGTACGTGTCACTGGCGCTGGCCTTTCTGGCTGGCGCGTCATTCCTTTGGTTGGCCCTGCGGAGCTAGGGGGTACGGGGGAAAAACACCGTGACCGACCCTCGCATGATTCTACTGGCATGTGCTCTGCTTCTGCTTGGGGGAGGCCTGCTTCTGCTCAGACGGGCTCGCTGCCTGCACAGACAGACAGGGTTGCCTCAGGGCCGAGTGATCTACGCTGACACCGGCACCTGGAATCACTGTGAGAGGCCTCTCTTCTCCAGCCGCTATCTCCTGACGGGTAGGCCCGATTATCTCGTTGATGACGGAAGGACAAAAATCCCTGTTGAGGTCAAATCCACCTTTTGTCCTCCGAGCCCCTATCGCTCCCACGTACTCCAACTAGCTGCCTATTGCCTTCTGGTGGAGGAAGAATATCGGCAGCCCCCATCCTATGGTATCATCAAATACTGCAACCAAACCTATGCCGTCGAGTATACCGCGCAGTTGCGGGCGCAATTGTTAAGTGTCTTGGCTGAGATGCGTCAGGATCTCGCCGCCGCCGACGTAGGTCCCAGCCACGCTAACCATAACCGCTGTTGGGGCTGCGGCTATCGAGAGAAGTGTGGAGAGGAGTTAGCGTAGAAACTAGCATTTTGTGAACCGCTGATTTTATCTGCAATCTGCATGCGTTTGACAGAGTCTCAAAACTATGACACAATTTAGGTCGGATGGACAATGGATGCTTGGAGTAAAGCGAAATTTGCTTCCTTGTGGTATTTAGGAAGGTGCGCGATTGAAAAGGGATCAAAGTGAAAAAGTTGAACCTATTCTTCATTGCCAGTCTATTGTTTGCCTATGCTTGCACCCCGGCCTTGACGCCTGTTCCGTCCCCGCCACCTGGTAAAATGGATATCTTAGTGAAGGTCCATGTATTATCAGATTCTCCAGCATCTGGCAGTGAATATGAGCGCAAGGAAGGCGAGCCCCAAAAGGTAGGAGTCTATGAGTTTTGTCTCAAAAAACCAGGAGTTCCAGGCTCTGGCGCTTTCAGGAAACTCGATTCGATTCCGCTTAAAAAGATAAACACTATAGAATTCTACGGCGAGAAAAGGGTCACCAAGACAAGCGGGGCTTTATGCGTTGGATATCCAGCGACAAATATCATTGACGGGAAAGCTTGTGTTGAGATTGACCAAAGCAAAGACGGGGTGGAAACCACAGTGCATTATTGGGAAACAAGTTTAGGGATACTCCGATAAATGGAGGTGAGATAATGAAGGCTTTGCAAAGAGTTCTCAATATCTGTATGGTTGCGTTCCTCTTTATTCCAGCTTTGTTGCCTCAGCACGATATGCGTGCACAGGAGACAGAGCAGATAATCCTCGATTATGCCGTTGGAATTCCAGAAGTTGAGGCCGGGTTTCAGCAGCCTTATAAGTTAGTGAAGATTCCAGAACTGGATATTTATTCCATTCCTGGGAAACCAGTATTGCCTTTCAAGACAGCTAGAATATTAATTCCCTACGGGGAGGAAATCGAGGATATACAAGTTGTCCCCGGGGATAGAAACTACTTAGGCAGGTTCTATATTCAGCCGGGTCAAGAGGCAATTCCAATTGATGGAGAGGAAACGGGACCCACTCCTCCAGATACATCAATATATAATTCAGCCAGGCCTTATCCCGCAAAACCTTTCTCCGAGGTTGGCATTCAGTGGAAAAGGGGGTTTCAAATTCTTATTCTGAACCTCTACCCGCTAGAATACATTCCCGAGTCTATGGATGTATCCTGGTTTGAGAGCTTTGAGGTGACTATAAACACAAAACAGGCTGAAATAAGCGAAGGTGGCTTATATCGAGGTGTAACACGAGATAAGGAGCTCATATGCGATGTAGTGGATAACCCGGAGCAGCTGAGTACATATCCTTTACAAGAACCATGCTTAGCCATAGCCCCGAAGCCACAGCCTACACCGACTCCAGAGTTGGCCCCAGGGGTAAAGGGTCCAGTTGCCGTGGAAACGCCAGTTCTTCCTGAGCCTGCAAGTGCTCCTCAATTGTCCCTCCAGGCCGATCTCGATATCCGCTTAAGCGTTCCTTCCTTCAACCAAAGGAACCCAGATTGGGCTGATCAAGTGATGCAAACTTGTGGGCTGACAATCGGAGAGGGGGGATGTGCCTTGACCTCGGCAGCAATGGTCTTCCAATACTATAATGCAGACAAGAATCCAGGTGAACTTAATACTTGCATGGGCAATAATGCCTGCCCCTTTGATTGGGAATATGCTTCAAATCATTGCAGCGAGGGTAAGGTCTTGAAGTCAAGGAAAGCCAGCTTTATCGGCTGTTATAACTTCAGCTATAGTACACTGGTTGGGGCTCTTCAGAATGGCTATCCCCCAATTCTCAAGCTAACAAAGCCAGATGGCAGACAGCACTGGGTGGTTGTCAACGCTGTCCATGGCGATGGACTTAGCCCTGATGACTATGAAATTGATGATCCTTGGGATGGGAACAACAAAGGTCTGGCTTCCTACACCGATAACGGTTGGTCATTAAGCGATATTGCGCTTTTCTCTGCCACCCCATACGATTACCTCATCATCACAAATGAGGAGTTGAAAAATGCCTCCGAACCGAACTTCCAGACGCTAGCTGACTCGAAGGAATCGAGGGGTATTGAAACAACGATAGTAACGGTTGAGGATATATACTCCAATTACAGCGGCGAGGACAACCAAGAAAAGATTCGTAATTTCATAAGGGATGTCTATGTGAATAATGGTATAGAATATGTGCTCTTGGGTGGCGATGCCGATGGCGGAGATGTTGGTGGTGAAAGTGGAGATAACATTGTGCCTGTGAGAGGGCTATGGGCGTGGGATTATGACATGGACCCGCCCAATATTCCCTCTGACCTATATTATGCCTGCCTAGATGGAAACTACGACTACGATGGCGATGGGATATATGGTGAACCAAATGATGGCCCTGACGGTGGTGAGGTGGATTTAATGGCAGAGGTCTATGTGGGCAGAGCTCCGGTCGATTCGGCGGAAGAACTGTCCAACTTTGTAACGAAAACGATAAGCTATGAGCAATCCGTTGGTGATCCATATCTCAAGGAAGTTTGGATGGTGGGTGAATTACTCTGGGAAGAGGGGGGCTGTGCTGCAGAGGAAGCAGTAAATCGAAGTGATGTTACCAACCCGGAGGGAGTGTTAAATTCAGTGCGTAGATTTAGGGATGTGGCTTTCAACGAAGAATATGTTAGGCTTTACTACGAGTATAGTCCAGATGTGAAGAGGATCTTGATTCAAGAACCAAAGCTCTTAGCGGAATTGGCTAGACTGGTAGTCAAACACACACCCGCTATTAGGTATGTTGCAGGAGATAAGGGCGGAAAGGACATCAAGTTGACAGAAACTGACATAGATGGGGTCATCTCGTTTGTAGAAAAGTTCAAAGACGAAGTTAAGGGGAGGGAAGAAAAGATCGGAGCCCCTAGAGTAGCTCGGATGGTAGCATTGATAGAGGAATTTGAAGAAGAAGCCAATGAATCCGAGGACAAGAACTTCAGTGAGGCGTTCAGAAGCTCTATTTATTCAGGCATGGGCGGCAATGCAAGACTTGAAGGAGAAACATGGGGTGCGGACTACAAAGACGAGATTAAAGATGGCTCATGCAATTGTGGCTACTGTACAGAAGGCTTCCGCGATGTCTATGATGCACACACATTATACGACCGTGACTACGAAGGACACGATTGGCCAAAGTCAGAGGTAATCAACATCGTTAATGGCAATGTTCATCTTATAAACCATTTAGGTCATAGCAATGTCAATTATGTGATGAAGATGAACAACGACGACGCAGACGCTTTAACTAATAGCAAGTATTTCTTCGGATATAGCCAAGGTTGTTATGCTGGCTCATTCGATAACAGGGATGCCCCCTCGCCCTACGGATATGGTGATTATCTATCCTATGACTGCATCGCCGAGCACCTTGTTACCAACCCAACAGGGGCCTTTGCGTTCATAGCTAACTCTAGATTTGGCTGGGGACAGAAGAAGAGCACCAACGGTCCTTCTCAATACTACGATAGACAGTTTTGGGATGCAATCTTTAACGAGCGTATCGCGAATCTTGGTAAGGCAAACCAAGATTCCAAAGAAGATAACATAGGACACATTTCTTCCGGAGTGATGAGGTTCTGCTATTACGAAATCAATCTCTTGGGAGACCCTGAAACACCGTTATTCGATCTGCGACCGCAATATGAACATGATATTGCCATAACTGAGATGCATGTCCGACATGAAACGGAGTCCGGTGTCTCAATAGTGGTTCAAGCAACAGTCACAAACGTTGGCAAAAACGATGAAAGCAATGTACAGATACAGTTATTGGAGGAGGATGCTGTAAAAGATACCACTATAATCGGAATCTTGCCAAGTGGATCTTCATGTGATGTTCAGTTCATATGGGTAAGCGATATAGAGGGAGCATATAAGCTCAAGGTATATGCTGTACCTGTAAACGGAGAGGAGTACACAGATAATAATTATCAGGAAGACATCATCAAAGTGGGCAGGGTTATTCTTGTAGACGATGATGGGGAACAATGCCCGGTGGCAGATTTCATGAGTATTCAGGAAGCAATCCAAGGGGCAAGCGATGGGGATATCTTAAGAGTCTATCCCGGAACCTATAGAAATTTCGTTGTGAATAAGCAAATCGATCTGACCGGCGTGGGTATGCCTCTTGTTGATGGACAACGAGAGGGAAATGTCATAGAGATCCAAGCCGATAATGTCACGCTGCAAGGGTTCAGGATTATAAACAGCGGCAATGATGATAATGCCGGCGTATTGGTAGAATCCAGCCATAGTGTGGTCACGAATAATACTGTTACCTCGAACCAGTGTGGCATTGGCCTCAATGCTGCCTCTAACAATACAATCTCGGACAATAATGTTAGCAGAGGCGAATATGGTATCTTTCTCGAGTCTTCTTGTAGTAATAACGACATTTCAAGGAATATGATTTCTTCAAATGACAACGGAATCTATGGTTATGATAGCGCTAGTGCTGCTCTTTCCTCTCCTCCCCCTGTTCTCCCCAACAGGATTTCTTCTAACACTTTGAACAATAACCATCAAAGTGGGTATGATGATATGGGAGGGAATGAGTGGAGTGAGAACTACTGGGATGACTACGTTGGAGAGGATGTGGATGGGGACGGCATCGGAGATACGCCTTACGAAATCCCTGGCACTGCTGGAGCAAAAGATGGCCATCCCTTGATCGAGCCTATCTCGCCATTCACTATTTTCCTTCCCTGTGTCTTAAAAGGCTACAGAAGCTGAAAATAAAGTCGGCCGTAACCTTTGCCCCGCTTCTCAAAGTCGAGGAGCGGGGCTTTTGATTACCCCGGTCGGCAATATAATAGAGCTCACAGCGCCCGATGCTTGCTGCCTCAAAGTGACACATCTCTTCCCATTTGTCCAGGGCTGTAGTATAATATGCCAGCAAGATAGATTCACAAACGAGGAGGTTCCCGTTGGCCTTGTACAGCGCGCGACGTGGCACACAAGATATCCTGCCCGAGGATCAACCCTACTGGCGTCACATCCAGGAGCGCATCCATTGCATCGCTCAACTGTACGGCTATCAGCAGTTGGACACGCCCATCTTTGAGGAGACAGCGCTCTTCGAGCACGGCGTGGGCGAGACCACGGACATCGTGGAGAAGGAGATGTACTCGTTCCTCGACAAGGGTGGAGATTTCATCACCTTGCGCCCGGAGTTCACAGCCGGGGTGGTCCGTGCCTACCTCGAGCATGGCATGCATGTTCGCCCCCAACCGGTCAAGGTTTACTCCATCGGTCCCTGTTTCCGCTATGAGCGACCACAGGCCGGACGCTACCGCCAGCATACCCAGTTCAACGTCGAGGCCATCGGCGAGCAGGACCCGGCGGTGGATCTGGAGGTCATGTCCGTCGCCTGGCACCTCTACGAGGACCTGGGTTTCAAGGCGCTCTCTTTTCAGCTCAATAGCATCGGCTGCCCTCGGTGCCGCCCTGACTTTCTAAAAGTGCTCGTTGACTATTACCAGAGTCACAAGGACAGTATCTGCGACGATTGTCGGCGGCGCCTGGAGCGTAACCCTCTTCGCCTGCTGGATTGCAAGACCGAGAGCTGTCAGCCCATCATTGAGGCCGCTCCTCAGATGGGAGAGTACCTGTGCGACGACTGCGCTGAGCACTTCCAGACCCTGCTTGGGTATCTCGATTTCCTCGGCTGGCCATACACTCTCAGCCATCGGCTGGTGCGTGGCCTCGACTACTACACCAAGACTGTCTTCGAGGTGTGGGCCGAAGGCATTGGGGCTCAGAACGCCGTGTGTGGTGGCGGGCGCTACGACGGCCTGGCCGAGGTGCTGGGCGGCCCGCCTACACCGGGCGTCGGTTTTGCCTCGGGCCTGGAGCGCATAGTCTTGACCATGAAACATCAAGGGGTCCAGGTGCCGACTCTGCCCTCGCCTCAGGCATTGATCGCCCACCTGGACGAGCAGACCAAATTGATCGGGGTGAAACTGGCCAGGGATTTGCGGGCAGCCAGCATCGGTGCGCTTTTCTCCTTCGGCGATCGGAGCCTTAAGGCTCAGTTGCGGCAGGCCAACCGGCAAGGCGTGGCCTTCACCCTGATCATCGGGGAGAGGGAAGCCGAGGCTGGCCAGGTGACCGTGCGCGACATGGCTAAAGGCGAGCAGCACCCTGTAGCTCTGGAGGACGTGACAAGTTGGCTGAGCCAACGGCTTGGTCGAGACTGACCATAGCGACGGAGCATCGTCAGTGAAAAAAGCTGCTTTACTACACCATCCAAAGCTGCCCGAATCGCTGGATTTGGCCGGGGAGATGGCCCATCATCTGGAAGAGAGGGGCGTTTCTCCCTGGCTGTGCTCGGCCTGGGACGAGGACGAAGTCGCCCGCTGTGTGGGTGACTTTGATCTGTTAATCACTTTAGGAGGCGATGGCACTATCCTGCGGGCAGCGCGGATGACCGCCGGACATTCAGTCCCCATTCTGGGCCTCAACATGGGTCGGGTGGGCTTCCTGGCCGAGATGGAGATCGGGGACTGGCGGGAGAAGCTGCAACGAGTGCTGGCGGGGGAATACTGGCTCGAGGAGCGGGTCATGCTTCACGCTGAGCTTTGGCGGGGCGGAAACGCCCTGGAGGACTTCGAGGCCCTCAACGACGTGGTGATCGGCAGGGCCTCCTTCGCCCGCGTGGTGCGCCTGGCTACCTACATTGATGGAAGCTATCTCACCACCTACGTGGCCGATGGCCTCATTGTGGCCTCCCCCACCGGCTCTACAGCCTACGCCCTGTCGGTGGGGGGGCCGATTTTACCCGCCGAACTGAGGAACATCCTCCTCATCCCCGTCGCGTCCTACCTGAGCCTGGATCGGGCCATCGTGCTCTCGGAGGGGGCGAAAGTCGAGATAGAGGTCTCCACTGACCACCGGGCCATCCTCACCGTTGACGGCCAGATCCACGTGGAGCTGGAGGATGCCGATCGCGTGGCCGTCGGGGTCAGCCCTCACACCTGTCGCTTCGTCAGGTTGCAAGACAGGGCCTACTTCTACCGCACCTTGATGAAAAGGCTATGCCTCCCCTCCTATGAATAAGCCTCGGGACGGGACGGAGAGCATCCCCTACATCGCCGTCCACCGCATAGGGGGATCCTCTGTCTCCACATTGAGCCGCCAGAATAGATAGAAAGGCAGGTCATTGTAAGAAAATTGCGCTGGTTCGACTACATCACCATCAACATCTATTGGCTGGGGCTGAACATGGCAAGCGGCAGCCTCACGCCCATCATCCTGCCCTATCTCGTGGCCCTCTTCGTTGGCGAGGAGGTGAAGGGCACAGCCCTGGGCACTCTGCGGAGCGCGGGGCTGGTCATAGCCATCCTGGTTCAACCCACGGCCGGCCTGTTGAGTGACCGCAGCACGTTGCGCTGGGGGCGCCGCCGCCCTTACATCTTCCTCGGCACCGTGCTGGACTTGCTCTTCCTGACCGTGATGGGCCTGGCCGGCAGCTACTGGTTCCTCTTCGCCAGCGTGCTGCTCCTGCAGTTCTCCTCCAACATCGCCCACGGCGCCCTGCAGGGCCTCATCCCCGACCTGGTGCCCGAGGAGCAGCGGGGACGGGCTTCCGGGGTCAAGGCCCTCATGGAGCTATTGCCGGTCGTTTTGACGGCCTTCACCACAGCCAGGCTCATCGGGGCGGGGAAGATGTGGGAAGCTCTCCTCCTGGTCATGGGCTCCCTGTTTTTGACCATGCTCATCACCCTGTTTTTCGTCCACGAAGAGCCCATTACGGAAGAGGTGAAAGAGCCCCTCTCCCCGCGACTGGTACGGATCGCCATCCTGACGGTTATCTTCGTGGCGGTGACCGCCCTTGCCGGGGGATTGGTGGGTCTGGTGGGCAGGCTTTGCGGGGGCATGGGAGTGGTGCAACTCGTGGCCGTGGGGCTGGCCGGCCTGGTGGCGATGGCGGGGGCCATCATCGTGGGCGTGTGGTGGAGCGCCAGGGTGGGCATCGGCGAGGGGGCGCGCAAACACCCCTCCTTCACCTGGTGGGTGGTGAACCGCTTGCTCTACCTGGCGGCCGTGGGCTCGATCCAGAGCTTCGCCCTCTACTTTCTGCAGGACGTGCTGCACGTGCCCAACGCCCCGGTCGCCGTGGGCAACCTGATGGTGGTGGTGGGCATCTTCACCCTGCTGGCGGCCCTGCCCAGCGGCTGGCTGGCCGACAGGTTCGGGCGAAAGCCGCTGGTGGCCCTGGCCGGCGTGGCCGGGGCCCTGGGAACCTTCCTGCTCTTCCTCTCCCACACCATGCCCATGGTGACCGTGAGCGGCATCATCATCGGCATGTCGGCCGGCATCTTCATGACCACCAACTGGGCACTGGGGACGGACCTGGTGCCTCCTGAGGAAGCGGGGCGCTACCTGGGCGTCTCCAACCTGGCTGGCGCTGGGGCTGGCATCGTCGGGGCGGGGATCGGCGGCCCGATGGCTGATTTCTTCAACGCCTACCAGAAGGGGCTGGGCTATCTGGTGATCTTCGCCATCTACGGCGCGCTATTCCTCCTCTCCGTCGTCACCCTGCTCAAGGTGCGGCCAACGCTCGGTGAGGAAGGGGCGTAGGTAGTCCAGCGATGTCTTGGCCTCCTTGATGGTCAGCTCGAAGATGATGGGGCCCTCGAATGCAGCCTCTTTGAGGGTATCGAGCAGGAAGCCCAGCGGCAGGTCGCCTTCCCCCAGGGGCAGGTGATCGCCCCGGCGGAAGGTCCCGTCCGGCTGGGGGCGATAATAGCCGTCGTGTAGGTGTATTTCGGCCAGGCGCGGCAGTGACCTCCGAAGGGCCTCCTCGAAGGTCACAGGGCCAGGGTACTTCGCCAGCACGTGGCCGGTGTCGAAGCAGAGCGAGAGGTCGAGCTCCTCGGCCAGGGCGAGGGTGAGGTCGAAGGGGAACTGGATCGTCTCCACGGCGATAGCCCGCGAGGCGAGCTTGGTGCGGCGGAGCAGCTCCTCAACGCTGTGAGCCGCGTGGCGCTGAAACATGCCCATCACCAGCGGGCGCGCCTCGTCCGGTATGGCCTCCATGGTGTAGAACTCGGCTGCGAGCGCGCCAGTGGCGTGGAGCACGTAGACCTCGGGCTCCAGGGGCGCCAAGCGCAGCATGGCGTCCACTAGTGCTTCCACCGAGCCCTCGCGCACCCAGCGCACGGGCGTGGAGGGCTCCACCGACCAGAGGGGGAGGTGGACGGTGTAGCTCAGCTCACGCGATTGCCGGAGAGCCTGCAGGCGCCGTATGGTCGGCAGCCCGAAGCTATCCGGGAAGAACACGTTCAGGTCGGTGTTGAGCTCGACGAGCGTGAAGCCGAGGTCAGCGATGCGCTCGACCAGGATGGCCGCGTCCGCGGAAGGCGGGGCGAACTGGCCCTGTGGAGTAACTATTCCACGGGGCTGGTCGCCGCCTTTCTTTCGGGCCAAAGCCGGCATCGCCATCTCGATCAGCAGCGAGCGTTGTAGCATTTCGATTCCGAAGCGTAGCATAGTTGCTCCTCCTTGCGCATCCTTTTTTCATCTTACCACGATTCGGCGGAATTGGCAAAATGTGACAGCCAATCGGCCGCCATGATTCAGGGGGAAAGAATGGCCGACGACGAGGTGATATACTGCAGCTATCATCCGAATGTGGAGACCCGCCTGCGCTGCAGCAAGTGCGGCACCCCCATCTGCCCTAAGTGCGCAGTGCAGACGCCGGTGGGATTCCGCTGCCCCGATTGCGTCAGGTCCCAGCAGGCCATCTTTTACACTGCCTCACCTTTGGATTACGGCATCGCCGTGGTGGTGGGCTTGGTAATTTCCACTCTTGCTGCTCTTATCCTGAGCCAGGTAGGCATCTTCTTGGTGCTCATTCTAGGGCCCTTGGCCGGTGGAGTCATTGCTGAGGTCGTCTGGTGGGTTATCCGCCGCCGACGCGGCCGCTGGATCTGGCTGGTGGTTAGCATTTGCATCGCTCTAGGAGGGCTTCTATCGCTCATTCTGTCTGCGCTCCTTCTTAACCCAATCAGCCTTATCTCTCTCATCATCTACACTGTCCTGGCAATAAGCGTGGCCTACGGCCGGCTGAGGTGAGATTGTCGGTACTGTACTACTGTTGAAAGACTTTAGTAGCGTGCATAACCGTTCGGTAAAGTCAGTCGGACTCCCGAACTCGTTCGGGCGTTGCCAGAGTGATCTTCGTAGGCAATCTGCACTGCAACGGGAACACCTCAACAAGTTGAGGACTCCGCAACTTGACCCATCAGTCATGCGCGTTAACAAGACCTTGACTTATGTTAGTTGAGCTGAATGTCAGGAATTTTGCTATCATTGATGAGTTACAACTGCGCTTTAGCTCTGGCTTCAACGTCCTGACCGGTGAGACGGGCGCGGGCAAGTCCATCATCATAGACGCTGTGAGCACCCTCCTGGGCGGGAGGGCAGATAGCACGCTGATCCGTTCGGGCACCGGCGAGGCGCGGGTGGAGGGTATCTTCTACCTGAATGAGGCTATGAAGGACGCCATTCTGCCCCTGCTGCAGAAGGACGGGCTGGAGGGAGACGATGAGAATATCCTCGTCCTGGCCAGGGAGATCCGACGGGAGAGGCGCAGCATCTGCCGAGTGAATGGGCGGGCCGTCACCTTGGGCACCCTGGAGAGCATTGGGCAGCACCTGGTGGACATCCATGGCCAGACCGAGCACCTGTCCCTCCTCAGAGTCCGGGAACACATCGTTTTCCTGGATCGTTACGGTGACCTCTGGTCCCTGCGGCGAGAGGTGGCGGACCTGGTGCGCGAGTTGCGCCAGGTGCGCCAGGAGTTGAGTGGCCTGGTGCGCGATGAACGAGAGCTGGCCCGCCGGGCTGACCTCTTGACCTATCAGATACAGGAGATTGCCTCAAGCAACTTGAAGGTCGGTGAGGAGAAGGAGCTTAACGAGGAGCGAACCCGCCTGGCTAATGCCGAACACCTGAAGGAATTGGCCAACGAGGCCTACCGCGCTCTCTACGTGGGTGAGGAGGGGCAGCTTTCGGCCATTGATCTCCTGGGCCAGGCAGCCCACAGCCTAACCAGCCTGGAGAAGATTGACTCCGGCCTCAAAGAACAGCGCCAGGCGGCTGAGGAGGCCTCCTACCGACTGGAGGACCTGGCCCGAAGCTTGCGGGTCTACCGCGACAGCATCGAGTTCAACCCGGCCAGGCTGCGTCAGGTAGATGAGCGACTGGACCTCATCTACAACCTGAAGCGCAAGTACGGCGCCTCCATCGCCGAGATTCTGGCATTCGGCGAGGCAGCCCAGCGCGAGCTTGACGGGATAGTTCACAGTGAGGAGCGGGTGGAGGAACTGAGCGCTCGCGAAACAGAGCTCTTGCAGCAGATCGGGGCTTTGGCCGCCCAGCTCTCGGCCCGGCGGCGGGCGGCAGGTGAGCAGTTGGGGCAGGCTATCGAAGCAGAACTCAAGCATCTGGGCATGGAGGGGGCTCGTTTCGGGGTGGCTATCGAACAGAGAGAGGCCGAGGACGGCGCCTGGGTAGGGGACAAGCGAATGCGATTCGATGCCACGGGCATTGACCGGGTGGAGTTCCTCATCTCGCCCAACGTCGGCGAACCGCTGAAATCACTGGCCAAGATAGCCTCTGGGGGTGAGGCCTCGCGCCTGATGCTAGCTCTTAAGACCGTCCTCTCGGCGGCCGACCGCACCCCGACCCTCATTTTCGACGAGATAGACGTTGGCATAGGCGGACGAGCGGGCGGGGTAGTAGGCAAGAAGCTCTGGAGCCTGACCATCGAGATAAGCCCCGGCGGTGCAGGCCACCAGGTCCTCTGCGTCACCCACCTGCCCCAACTGGCCAGCTATGGCGACGCCCATTTCAAGGTGGACAAGCGGGTCTCCGGCGAACGGACCCTGACCACGGTGCAGCAGTTAACCGAGGAGGAGCGAGTCGAGGAACTGGCCAGCATGTTGGGCACCGCTACCAGAGCGACGCGCCGCAGCGCCCAGGAGCTGCTGGAGCGGGTAAAGCGGGCAAAGGAGGAGGGAGTATCTTGAAACTGAAAGATGTTGTTCGACCTCGAGAAAGTGTACTCTATCCCGGGGGGTTGCAGGGCGACCTGCGTTCCTTTCGGTTTGGCAAAAGAGGTGAAGATGATACCCTGGAGAACCGCGTAAGTCAACAGGGCGTTTTGAAACAAAGGACGGGCCTTGATCGACTATGTGATGTTCCTCGATGAGTCGGGGGATCATAATCTCAAAGCAATTGACGAGAATTTCCCCCTCTTTTGCCTGTGTGGTTGTATTTTCGAGAAGGGATATTATCATGAAGTCGCTCGGCCCCTTGTAGATGAGTTTTAGATGCGATTCTGGAATTCCACGGATGTGATCTTGCACTCCCGAGACATCCGCAGGCACCGAGAAGCCTTCTACTTTTTGAAGGACGGAACCAAGCGTAGAGAATTCTACGATGCCCTGAATCAACTCATAGTCCAATTAGACTTCTCTATAATCGCGGCAGTGGTTCTCAAGCGTGAGCACATTGCTCGCTATGGAGATCGGGCTGAGCATCCCTACCACTGAAGCCTGGAGTTTATAATGGAGCGGTTTGTGCTCACGATGCGCCGACAAGGTCAGGGTAATCAAGGGCACATACCGGCTGAGTCACGGGGTCAGGTAGAGGACAATTTACTGAAGGATGAGTTCTTCAGATTGAAGAGCGAAGGCTCATACTACCAGACTTTTGAGGAGATTACCACCTTATGGACAGAGAAGAAGCGAAAGAACATCGTGGGGTTGCAAATCGCCGATTTGGCGGCCTATCCCATAGTTTGTAAGGTGCTTCGCCCTCAGGTTGAGCATCTCTCATACAATGTGCTGCGGGACAAGATATGCACTAGTCAAAGTCAACCGCCTAGGATTCTCGGATATGCGATCAAGATCTTCCCCCAGGCCACCTTTGACCATTACTTATACATAGACGGTGGATACAGATAAAACAAAGAGAGAGCCCAAGGCTCTCCCTTTGCGACCGGGTACTCCCGATCCATCTTTCGTTTGATATTATATCAGATTTTTGAACATTTGTTAAGCAATTTTGACCATTTTTCAGTAGAAATTTCTTTGTGAAGCGCGATCTGTGGTAAATAAAGAAAGCGTCTCCCCCTGGGCCCCGATTTCAGTCTGTCCCGACGCATTCCAGCGGCAGCTAGGCACCTTCTCCGAAGGTCCAGGGTCACTAGGACTTACGATACCGCTTTCGATGTATATGATATCATATATCTTGACACTTGTCAAGTTCGTGGAGGTAGACCCCAATCCCACCACAAAAGCCCATCGAACGAACCTTCCCCATCAACGAGGTGAACCGCATCGCCAAGCGGGAGGCTGAAGCTAGACGTCATTACCGCCCTATCTACGCCATGCATAAATGGTGGGCGCCACGGCTAGGCTCCGTCTTCCGCACCATCGCCACATCTACTCCTTTTATTCGATGAGAGAGCGCTGGAGCGAACTGAAGAGAAGATTGATAGGGGGACTCTTCCACTTCGAGAAGGACGAGACGGAGCGGCCCTGGAATCTCTACCTCCAGGACGTACAGGTAGATGGGGATGTGGTGGTCTTGGACTCAATCATGGGATCAGCATCGGCAACTCGGCGAAGTCGTCGGATGATAGCGCGTCGAATTCGCTGGCGCCCACCATCCGAGGCGTAAAGCGGCTCAAAGCCTTCTTTGAGGCGGGATTTAACATCAGGCGGGGTTAATGCTATTCCGCGCCAGAAGGCAAGCTTGGAAGGGGCATCGCCAAGAGAAGCGATGTCCCTTTTTTCGTTGGCAAAATGGCGCGTTTTGTGCTATAATAGTTAACTATAGATACGTCGCTTCCCTGGCTCAATAGCCCACAACGATTATAACCAAGGAGGTGCAACTTTGGCAGTAGACCTACGATCGTACATTTTCCTCGACAGCTTGCAGCCGCAGCTAACAGCCTTCATCGGCTCCACGGCCAGGGGGTTTCTGCCCATCGTGGGCGACGCTTCCCTTTGGGTGGAGATCTCGCCCGGCATCGAGATCAACCGCATGACGGACATCGCCGTGAAGGCCACTAACGTGCGGCCAGCAGTGCAGGTGGTGGAGCGGCTCTTTGGGCTCCTGGAGGTGCATTCCCCCGCCCAGGCGGACGTGCGGGCGGCCGGGGCGGCCATCCTGGACGCACTGGAGCTTCAGGAGAGCGAGCGCTGGAAGCCCAGGGTTTTCTCCAGCCAGGTGATCCGCCACGTGGACGACCATCACGCTCAACTGGTCAACCGCAACCGCAAGGGTTCCATGCTCATCCCTGGCCAGACCCTCTACATTCTGGAGGTGGAGCCTGCCGCCTACGCGGTGCTGGCGGCCAATGAGGCAGAGAAGGCGGCCCACATTACCCTGATCCACGTGCGGCCCTTCGGCAGTTTCGGCCGGCTCTGGCTCGGCGGCGAGGAACGGGACATCATGGCCGGCTACGGAGCTGCTGAGGAGGCCATCGAATCAGTGACAGGGAAGGTGGTGGAGTCAAAGAGGCGAGCGTAAGACAGGCTCTGTGCTTGTACTGAGCCCTCGGCCTGAGGACCTCGGCTGAGCTCGGTCGAAGCCGTCGGGCCGAAGGCCTGTCGAAGTAGAAGTTGGGGACGTGTTCCCCGACTCCCACTTCCCCTCGTTTGCTTCGACAGGCTCAGTACAAGTTCAACAGAACAATCACAGAAAGGGAGGTCTTACTACAATGGCAGAAGCGTTAGGCATGATCGAATGTAGAGGTTTCACGGCGATGGTCGAGGCCTCGGATGCCATGGTTAAGGCAGCTAAGGTCGAGCTAGTGAGCTACGAGAAAACCGGCGGAGGCTATGTAACAGCCATCGTGCGCGGCGACGTGGCCGCTTGCAAGGCGGCTGTCGAGGCCGGCGCCCGGGGCGCGGAGAGGGTTGGCGAAGTCATCTCTGTCCACGTCATCCCTCGGCCGCATCTAAACATTGATCTGGTGCTGCCCCTGGGCCGCTACGAACAGGCCAAGGGCGAGATAGAGGGGTAGCCCAACTGGACACACTCTGAACTGCAGCCTGGACAGGTGTTAGTTTTCGGCAACGGCGGCCCGCTGGGTGTACCTCCGTGTCCGTTTCAGCGGCGCTCAAGGCCGTTAGAAATAGCTTAGGCCAAAGCCGACCGCCCCTCTAATTTCTGAGGTGCTGGATCTCACTCTTCACATCTCTTGGGAGGCCCATGGAGGCTCCGGGTCGCGAGGTCATTACATCGTCCCCTTCGACAATGCTCAGGGCAAATCCTTCGACAAGCTCAGGACAAGCCCTTCGACAAGCTCAGGACAAGTTCGGGAGGCGAAAATGAACCTATGGCGAGAGTTACCGCCGGGCCCTCGGGTGCCCGAAGTGGTCTTCTGCATCGTTGAGATACCCAAGGGTTGCCGCAACAAGTACGAATACCAGGAGGACACTGGGGTCATCAAGCTCGATCGCGTCCTCTACTCCTCGATTCACTATCCTGGCGACTACGGGCTGATCCCGAGGACCTTCTGCGAGGACGGCGACCCGCTGGACATCCTGGTGATGACCAATGAGCCGACCTTTCCCGGCTGCGTCATCGAGGCCCGGCCCATAGGCGTCTTCCACATGCTGGACGCGGGGCTGAGCGACGACAAGGTGCTGGCCGTGCCCGCTACCGATCCCTTCTGCCACGACTATCACGACATCGGCGACATCCCCCAACATTTCTTGGCCGAGGTAGCGCATTTCTTTAAGGTCTACAAAGATTTGGAGGGGGTGAGGACCGAGGCCCTTGGCTGGGACTCGGCCGCTGCGGCCAAAGAGGTGATCGCTCACGCTGTCCAGCTTTTCGAAGACCGATTTGGGTAGGGAGGTTACAAATGCTGATAGGAAAAGTGGTGGGCACCTTGGTCGCCACCCGCAAGGCCGAGAGGATGGAGGGCTTGAAGTTCCTGGTGGTCAAGCAGGTGGACATCGAGGGGCGCGAAACCGACGACTACGTCATCGCCGCTGATGTCGTCCAGGCTGGCATGGGCGACTACGTCCTCTATGCGAGGGGCTCCTCAGCCCGCCAGACGGTTCAGACCGACCGTCGCCCTTGCGACGGCGTGGTCATGGCCGTGGTGGATACCTGGGACGTCCAGGGGGAAGTGAAGTACCAAAAGGAGTGAGGTTTGAGGTGCCAGGCACTTCTGAAGGGGCGCCCGGGGAAAGATGCAGACTCTCTGGAAGACAACCTTCAGGCTGAAGCGGCCATGTAAGTGCCTGGCACCTAAGCGCTCACTTTGAAAAGAGGGCAGCATGTTTCTACAGATTGACGAAGAGCGCATCAAGGCCATCGTGAAGAGGGTGGTAGCGGAGCTGCGAGAACAGAGGCTTGTACTGAGCCCCGCTGAAGTAAGAGAGTCAGTGGGATCCGAAATCCGCATTCCGAAACCTGTACTGAGCACAGCCGAAGTATCCGAAATCCTAGGGGATGGCGTCTTCCAGGACGTTGACTCGGCCATTGCCGCGGCCCAAGCCGCTCACAAGCAACTGATCGCCCTCCCGGTGGAGCGGCGGGAGGTCATCATCTCTCAGATGCGCCAGGCGACCCGAGAGAACGCCCAGGTCCTGGCCCACGAGGCCTGGCAGGAGACGGGCATGGGCCGCTACGAGGATAAGATGGAGAAGAACCTCCTGGTGGCGGACAAAACCCCCGGCACGGAGGACCTCAAGCCCATCGTCTTCACCGGCGACCGGGGCCTCGCTCTGATAGAACGAGCTCCTTACGGGGTCATCGGGGCCATCACCCCCAGCACCAACCCCACCTCGACGATCATCTGCAACGCCATCGGCATGGTGGCCGCCGGCAACGCTGTGGTGTTCAACTGTCACCCGGGGGCGAAGAAGGTCTCGGTCCATACGGTGCAGATTCTCAACCAGGCCATCGTCCGCGCAGGCGGTCCCCCCAACGTCGTCACCACCACCGCCGAACCCACTATCGAGAGTGCCCAGTACCTCATGAAGCACCCTGCCATTGACCTCTTGGCGATCACCGGTGGAGCGGGAGTGGTGCGGGTGGCTATGAACAGCGGTAAGAAGGCCATCTGTGCTGGACCGGGCAACCCGCCAGTGGTGGTGGATGAGACAGCGGACATCGAGCAGGCGGCTAGAGACATCATCAAAGGGGCCTCGTTTGATAACAATATCGTCTGCGTGCTGGAGAAGGAGATCATCGCTGTGGAGGCCATCGCCGACCAGCTCAAGGCGGCTATGCTGGCCCGTGGGGCGGTCGAGCTGAGCTCAGGGCAGCTAAACAGGCTGATGAAGGTGATCCTGCAAGAGGATCACGGGCCTGGCAAGCACGGCGTGATCAAGAAGGCGTTCGTGGGCAAGAACGCGAGCGTCATCCTGAAGGAAATCGGGATGAGCGTGGACGATCGAGTCCGCCTGGCAATCGCCGAAGTGGATCGTTTGCATCAGCTCGTTTGGACGGAGCAGCTCATGCCCGTCATCCCTTTGGTGCGGGTGGCTTCGGCCGACGAGGCCATTGACCTGGCCAAGGAGGTTGAGCAGGGCATGGGCCACACCGTGGTGATGCACTCCAAGCACCTGGATCACCTGAGCCGCATGGCCCGAGAGATAGACACCAGCATCTTCGTGAAGAATGCCCCCTCAATTGCCGGTCTGGGCTTAGGCGCTGAGGGCTATACCTCCTTATCCATCGCCAGCCCCACTGGTGAGGGGTTGACCAGTGCCAAGGACTTCTCGCGGGTGCGAAGATGCACGCTGGTGGATGCGTTTAGGATTGTGTGAACAATTGGGATGCTTGTACTGAGCCCAGTCGAAGTATCTGAACAAATCGTTCAAAAAGTCAAGGATGCTGGTGTCGTGGGCGCTGGCGGGGCTGGCTTTCCCACCCACGTCAAGATAGCGGCCAAGGTAGACACGGTCATCGCCAACGGGGCAGAGTGCGACCCCCTGTTGCGCTGCGATCAGCAACTGATGGCTGCCCACGCTCCGGAGATCATCGAGGGGCTGCGGCTGGTCATGCGGGCCAGCGGGGCCGAGAAGGGCGTGGTAGCCCTGAAGCGAGAGTACACGGGCGCTGTGGCGGCCTTGCAGCGAGCAACGCGCCAGGGCGAGAACATCTCCCTGCATTTGATGGAGAGCTACTACCCTGCTGGCGACGAGTTCGTCCTGGTCTATGAGGTCACAGGGCGGCTGGTTCCGGAGACGGGGCTCCCTCTTGACGTGGACTGCATCGTCCAGAACGTGGGCACACTCTTCAACATCGCCCTGGCTCAGAAGGGGATTCCGGTCACCCACCGTTTCCTGACCGTCACCGGCGCGGTTAACGAGCCCAGGACCTTGAACCTGCCGATTGGCACTCCCATCGGTGAAGCGGTAGCTTGGGCTGGCGGGATCAAAATCCCCCCTTGGTCGGCGAGGACCGAGGAGGATTACGCTGTGGTGGTCGGTGGGCCGATGATGGGCTGGCTGGCTCAGGGCCTCTCCGAGGCTATCACTAAGACCACCACTGGCCTGATCGTGTTGCCCAGGAACAACGTTGTAGTTCGCTATCTGGGTCGCCCGCTCGGATCGTGGGTCAAGCGGGGGCGCTCCACCTGCGACCAGTGCCGCGATTGCACCGACCTCTGCCCCCGCTACCTTCTGGGACACGACCTGGAACCGCACAAAGTAATGCGTTCCATCAACTATGGCCTGACCGAGCCCACGGCTATCATAACGGCAGCCGTACTCTGCTGTGAATGCAGGTTATGCGAGGCTTACGCCTGTCCGTTGGAGCTTTCGCCCATGACCTACTACAAGGAGATCAAGCGCCAACTGGCAGCTCAAGGATGGGAGCCTGTACTGAGCTCAGTCGAAGTAAACGTCGTTCACAAGCGTTCCGATTTGACGCCCCATCCCATGCGCGAGTACCGCCGCGTGCCCCTGGAGCGCCTCGTCGCCCGGCTGGGGCTGAACGAGTACCAGGAATGTACCTGTCCTCTGGACGAGCAGGAATACCAGCCCAAGCGTGTTGCTATCCCGCTCAAGCAGCATCTCGGCGCGCCGTCTCAGCCGGTGGTCAAGATCGGCGACAGGGTGCAGCGCGGCGACCTCATCGCTCGGATTCCCGAAGGCAAGATCGGGGCCAATGTTCACGCCTCGATTTCGGGCAGGGTGGAGGCAGTGACTGACGAACACATCGTGATCTCCGTCCTGAGCCTGCGTCGTCCTGAGCCTGTCGAAGGGTCGAAGGCCGCGGCTTGATCACGGTTGTCTGTTTTGGGAGGCACGCAAGATGAAAGATGAGCATAAGATAAAAGAGCAACTCACAAATGAATCGGTGGAAATGCGCCAGCGGGTCGCCGAGTTGGAGGGATCAGAAACCGAGCGCAGGCGGGCCGAGGAGGCGCTGCGGGAGAGTGAGAGACGCTACCGTCTACTCGCTGAACACGCGACAGATGTGATCTGGACCATGGATATGGACCTGCGGTTCACCTATTTCAGTCCCTCCGTCACGGATCTGCTAGGCTACAGCGTTGAGGAAGCAATGGCCCAGACGCTGGAAGAAGTCTTGACTCCTGCCTCCCTTGAGGTTAGCAGGAAGACTCTTGCAGAGGCACTGGCCGTAGCGGAGCCAAAGGACCTGTTGGAGCTTGAGCTCAATCGTAAGGATGGCTCCACAGTCTGGACCGAGGTCAAAATGGCCTTCTTGCGTGACCCAGATGGCCGGCCTGTTGGGATTCTGGGAGTCGCACGCGACATCACCGAGCGCAAGCGGGCAGAGCAAGCCCTGCGCAGAGCGCATCACGAGTTAGAAACACGGGTTCAGGAACGAACGGAAGAGCTGACAAAAGTCAACGAAGAATTGCGGATTGAAATCGCCGAGCGGAAGCGGGCGGAGGAGGCACTGCGAGAATCAGAAGCGAAGTATGCAGCCTTGGTAGAGCAAGCGAAGGATGGGGTCGTTATTGTGCAAGACGGGATTTGCAAGTTCGCTAACCGGGCTATGGCAGAGACTTTTGGCTACGCAGTCGAAGAAATAGTGGGTCTGCCCTTTTTGGATAGGGTGGCGCCTGAATCCAAGGATCTGATCGCCCAAAGGTACAAATTGCGCGTAGCAGGCGAAGAAGTTCCCCCCGTCTATGAGGCCAGGATTCAGTGCAAGGATGGGACGACAAAGGACGTGGGAATATCTGCTGGGATCATCCAATACCAAGGGAGACCCGCTGATATGGCAATTGTCCGCGACATCACCGAGCGCAAGCGGGCGGAGGAGGTGCTGCGTCAGTCGGAACAACGGTATCGAAGTCTTGCTGAAACCGCACCGGATGTTATCTTCACCCTCTCCACAGAGGGAACAATCACGTCACTGAACCCTGTATTTCAAACGATCACCGGTTGGTCGCGCGCCGAGTGGCTTGGCAAATCCTTTGAGCTCATCATTCATCCCGATGACTTACCCTTCGTGATGGAGCTCTTTCAACGTGCCTTGCAGCGAGAGACGCCGCCGATGTTTGAATTGCGGGTTCTCTCGAAGTCAGGTGAATATTTAATAGGAGAATTCACGTCGACACCGCAAATCCAGGATGGAAAAGTGGTTGGCGTCTTGGGCCTTGCTCGCGACATTACCGAGCGCAAGCGGGCGGAGGAGGCTCTGCGCCGGGAGCATGACCTGGCCGAGGCGCTGGAGGAGGCGACCGCCGCGCTCACCGCCACCCTTGACTTTGAGCAGGTGCTGGACCGCATCCTGGAGCAGGTCAGCCGCATCGTTCCGAACGATGCCACCAACATCATGCTCATTGAGGGCGGCCAGGCGCGCGTTGTCCGCTGGCGGGGCTACGACCGCTTCGGCGAGAAGGAGTTCGTCTCGACAGTCGTCTTCCGCATCCCCGAGGTGCCCGGCCTCCAACAAATGATGGAGAGTGCGGAGCCGATAGTCATTCCTGATACCGCCACCTACCCCGGTTGGGTCCGCGTGCCGGTGACGGAGTGGCTGCGGTCGTACGCGGCCGCGCCCATTATCGTGCGCGGTGAGGTGATCGGTTTCCTCAACGTGGACAGCGCCACCCCCGGCTTCTTCACCCAGGCGCACGCCGAGACCCTGCGTGCCTTCGCCGACCACGCCGCTGCCGCCATTGAGAACGCCCGGCTGTACGAGGCCGAGCAGGAGCGACGCCACATTGCGGAGACCTTGCGCCAGGCCTCCACCGTCCTCAACTCGACCCTGGAGCTAGATGAAGTGCTGAGGTTGATCCTGCAGCAACTGCGACAGGTGATCCCGTACGACAGCGCTTCTGTCCAACGACTGCAGGACGCCGCCCTGAGCCCTTCGACGGAGTTTATCCCGGGCGAAGCCGAGGGGCTCAGGACAGGCCTGCCGAAGGGTGAGCATCTGAAAATCGTGGCCTGCCAAGGATTCGAGGAGCCGGACAAGGTAGTGGGCCTGGTCTTTCCGCTCGACCCCAAATTCCCCAACTATCGCGTGGTCAGGACCAAAGCGCCGCTCGCCATCCAAGACATCACGCAGGATTACCGCCATTTCAAGGACGAGGCAGATACCTACGAGTCGGGCCGCATTCGATCCTGGTTGGGGGTGCCGCTGATGGTGAAGGATGAGGTCATTGGCATGATCGCCGTGGATCGGGAGGAAGTGCATGCTTATACCGCTGAGGAGTCTCAACTGGCAATGGCCTTCGCCAACCAGGCGGCCATCGCTATGGAGAACGCACGGCTGCACGAGGAAACGCAGCGGCAATCGGAGCGCCTGGCCCAGACGCTCGCACTCAGCGAGTTGTTACATGGTGGCCTGGAGCTAGAGCAGGTGTTGGAGCAAATCGCCCAAGGCACGGTAGGGCTGGGCTTCCGCCGGGCGGTGATCAATGTTTGCCAGCCGGAAGAGGACTTGGTGAGAGTGCGGGCTATGGCTGGCCTGGAGGGGCCGGAGGGCGAGGCGCTTATGGGCGCTACCTACCGCTGGTCCGATTTCCAGGCTATCATGCAGGAGCCGTCCCGGGTCAGCCGCTCTTACCTGATCCTTCATGGGAAAGTGGATTGGGAGAGAGATTTCCAGGGTGTGGTGGTCATGCCCAGCAGGGAGGATCGCGGGCCTGGCTACTGGCATCCTGAGGACATGCTCCTGGTGCCACTGTGGGGCACCCGGGGCGAGCCGGTGGGGCTGCTCTCGGTGGATGAGCCGGCGGATGGCCTTCTGCCCGACCTGGTTACTATCCAGACGCTGGAGGCCTTTGCCAACCAGGCGGCCATTGCCATCGAGAACGCTCGCCTCTTCGAAGAGACACGTCGGCGGGCCCTTCAGTTGAAGACCGTCGAGGAAGTCGGGCGGAGAGTCTCCTCCATCCTCGACCTCGATGAGTTGTTCCCCTATGTGACCAAGGCCATCCAGCGGAACTTCGGTTACCATCACGTGGACATCTTCCTCGTCGAGCCGGCCACCGGCTATGCCGTCTTCAAGGCCAGCAGCGACCCTGCACTGGAAAAGGCATGGAGGGAGCAAGGTCTTCGTTTCAAGATCGGCGAGGAGGGGATGATCGGTTTGGTGGCCCATACCGGCGAGCCCCTCTTGGCCAACGACGTCAGCCAGGAGCCGCATTACCTTCCAGATGAGTTGCTTCCGGAGACGAAATCGGAGTTGGTTGTGCCACTGAAGGTGGAAGAGCGGGTGGTGGGAGTGTTGGATGTAGACAGTGACCAGCTCGATGCCTTCGACGAGGATAATCTCTTCGTCTTACAAACCCTGGCCAATCAGATTGCCATCGCCATCGAGAATGCCCGCCTCTTCGAAGAGACGGAACGCTTGAAGGCTTTCAATGAGAGCATCGTGCAGGGCATGAGTGAGGGCATCGTCGTGGAAGACGTTGAGGGATCCCTCACCTACGTCAACCCGTCCACGACGGCTATGTTGGGCTACTCGCGCAAAGAACTGCTGGGCCAACACTGGACGATCATCGTCCCGCCCGATCAGCAGGCCATCGTCCAGGCAGCCGACGAACGGCGCAAGCGTGGTGAAGCCGACCGCTACGAGATCCAACTCATCCGCAAGGACGGCACGCGGGTCCCCGTTCTGATCAGCGGCAGCCCTTGGTTTGAGGAAGGTCGCTTCGCTGGCACCCTGACCGTCTTCACCGACATCACCGCGCGCAAGCGGATGGAGGAGACGCTGCGCGACCTGTCACTGATTGACGAACTCACAGGCCTGTACAACCGGCGAGGATTCTTCAACCTGGCCGAACAGCAGTTGAAGATGGCCGACCGGACGAAGAGGGGAATGTTTGTGGTTTTTGCCGACTTTGACCACCTGAAGCGGATTAATGATGCCCTGGGCCACCGTGAAGGAGACCTGGCATTGATCGAGGTCGCCAATGTCCTCAAAGAGACTTTTCGTGAGTCGGACATCATTGCTCGCATTGGCGGGGATGAGTTTGTGGTTCTGCTGATAGAAACCGATAGTGCCAGCGCCGAGATCCTTACTACTCGTTTGCAAGAGAACCTGGGGGCCCGCAGCGCAGAAGGAGGCCGCCGCTACAAGGTGTCGCTAAGTGTAGGCATAGCGCGCTACGACCCCAAATCCCCCTGTTCCATTGATGCACTGGTGGCTGAGGCGGATAGAGCGATGTACGAGCAGAAACAGGGCGAGCAGAAGTCTTAGCTCAAGGGGCCTAGAGCCGCTGTGCCGGCCAATGCTCGGTACACATACCAACGCCACACTCCGGCTATGAACGCTAAAGGCCTGGAGTGACTGGTAGTAATTACCTGAAATTGGCTTACTGTAGGGGGTACGCAAAATGGAAGATCAGCATAAGACAAAAGAGCAACTCATAAATGAACTGGTAGAAAATGCGCCAACGGGTTGCCGAACTGGAAGCAGTGGACACCGAGCTGCAGCAGCTCGAATGGCTTCTGACGAAAGGCATAAAGCCCGAACCAGCCGAGGAGAAGTACCGTCCGCAGTCTTACGGCAACCTGGTTGAACTGAACACCAGCCGTGTGCTGGTGGACGCCGTTGGAGAAGACATCCTCGCCGACACCGTGAGCGAACACCTCGATTTGCTCGACACTTCCGCGGCGGTCTACGAGAAGAACGGTGATTACGCCTTGGGCATCTTCACGTCGGGCTGGTGCCGGTTGCTCGACGATGCCTCTCGCAGATTGTGTGGCACCGAGGAGAACAGGGAAGCGCTGAAGAGCGGCCAATGGCACTGCCACGAATCGTGCTGGACCGAAGCCTCGAAGGCTTCTATCAAGAGGGGTCAACCGGTTGACATCGAGTGTCATGGCGGCATCCGTCTCTACGCCGTTCCGATTTGGGCTGGAGGGGAGATCGTCGGCTCTATCAACTTTGGCTACGGCGATCCCCCTACAGACCGGCAGAAGCTGAGGGAGATCGCCGAGAGATACGATCTCAGCGTGGACGAACTGCGCGAACAGGCTGTGGCATACGAGTCTCGGCCGCCTTTCATCATTGACGTGGCCAAGAGACGTTTGGAGACTTCAGCCAGGTTGATCGGCGCGATGGTCGAACGCAAGCGTTCTGAGGAGGCATTGAATAAACTAAACCTTGAGCTGGCAGAGCGTGTGGAACAGCGAACCACCCAACTGCAAATCGAACTCACCGAGCGGAAGCGGGCGGAGGAGGCACTGCGAGAATCAGAAGCGAAGTATTCAGCCTTGGTAGAGCAAGCGAAGGATGGGGTCGTTATTGTGCAAGACGGGATTTGCAGGTTCGCTAACCGGGCATTGGCAGAGACTTTTGGCTATGCAGTCGAAGAAATAGTGGGTCTGCCCTTTTTGGATAGGGTGGCGCCTGAATCCAAGGATCTGATCGCCCAAAGGTACAAATTGCGCGTAGCAGGCGAAGAAGTTCCCCCCGTCTATGAGGCCAGGA
>Ga0209986_10000151_pt1 | contig 61487 bp, 55 predicted proteins | sample BlataG_FD_183168 | JGI IMG/M metagenome (GOLD analysis project Ga0209986, IMG submission 183168) | Deep subsurface microbial communities from Black Sea to uncover new lineages of life (NeLLi) - Black_00105 metaG (SPAdes) (version 2) | ecosystem: Environmental > Aquatic > Marine > Oceanic >... | reverse complement strand
GCGCTGAAAGGTAAAGCTATAGGATTAAGCGGAAGCGACGGTAATTTACTGCAGGCAGCTACCAAGAGCCCTGATCTGGGTTATGCGGGTAAGATTGTAAAGGTTGACCCCACTCCAGTTAAACTACTATTGGATGCAGGTTACATGCCAGTAGTGTCGCCAATAAGCTTCGGCTCGGTCGGAAACAGGACAACGCTACTTAATGTCAACGGAGATGCCGCCGCTGGTGAAATCGCGGCTGCGCTAAGCGCAGATAAACTCATCTTTTTAACCGATGTGGATGGAATCCATGATGACTCAGGACAGATACTATCTAAAATCAATGCTGCTGATGCGAAAGAGATGCTCATCTCAGGCACAGCTTCAGGAGGGATGATTCCTAAAATAGAAGCCTGCCTTAAAGCCCTGACCACAGTATCTGTAGCTCGGATTATCAACGGTACAACATCCCATGCTCTACTCAATGAGATAAATAACGGTGTTGGAGGAACCACTATTGTGCCAAAATAACTGGCAGGAATTAGAGCAAAAGCTATTCCTCAGAACATTTGATAGATCTCCACTGACTCTAGTCCGTGGTCAGGGTGCCTGGGTCTGGGATGACCAGGGAAAGAAATACCTTGACTTTGTCGCTGGCTGGGCTGTTGATAGCCTGGGACATTGCCCGCAGGTAGTGGTCGAAGCTCTAGAGAAACAGGCGAAGAGCTTAATCCAGGCATCAAATCAATTCTATACCATTCCGCAGATACAACTGGCACAACTTCTGATAGAGAATAGTTGCCTTGACAGGATTTTCTTTTGCAACAGCGGCGCCGAGGCTAACGAGGGAGCAGTGAAACTGGCTCGACGGTATGGAAAACTTCACCTCAACGGTGCCCATGAAATAATCACAACTCATAGTTCATTTCATGGGCGGACTCTGGCAATGACCGCTGCCACAGGCCAGACTAAATTCCAGGAACCCTATATTCCTTTGCCCACCGGTTTCATTAATGTGGACTACAACAACAGTGAGGCAATCAAGCAAGTAACCACCGGGCAAACTTGCGGTGTCATTCTGGAGCCAATACAGGGTGAAGGTGGGGTTAATGTACCTGAAGATAACTACCTCAAGGAGATAGAGAGTTGGTGTCATGAGCAGGGAATACTCTTTATTCTGGATGAGATTCAAACAGGTATCGGGCGCACGGGAACCCTTTTTGCCTATGAGCAGTATCATGTTGAGCCTGATATAATTACACTTGCCAAGGGATTGGGCAGTGGAGTTCCCATTGGCGCCTTACTGGCTAAAGAGCATGTTTCTGTCTTTGCCCCTGGTGAGCACGGTTCTACTTTTGGAGGTAATCCTTTAGTTTGTGCTGCTGCTTACGCTACCGTGAAATACATCATTGAACATGGTATACCTGAAAAAGCTAAACAGGTAGGAAATTACTTTATGGCCAGGCTAGAAACCCTAAAAAGGCAATTTGATTTTATTACCGAGGTAAGGGGGCGGGGATTACTGATAGCTTTAGAATTTAATGATACAATTGCCGAGGAAATAACCCTGGCCTGTATGAAAAAAGGTTTGCTAGTTAACAGAGTTAAGCCAGATGCCATCCGCTTCATTCCCCCTCTTATTATTACTGAGAGCGAGGTGGATAAAGCGGTCAGCATTCTAGAGACCGTCCTGGAGGAAACAGAACTCTGAGGCCATAACAAGGAGGTTATTAAAATGTCAGACAAGGTAGTATTAGCTTACAGTGGTGGCCTCGACACATCTGTAGCTATAAAGTGGATTAAGGAAAGATATGGCCTGGATGTTATTGCCTTTACTGTAGATATAGGCAATGTAGCTAATCTAGAATCTATCAGACAAAAGGCACTCGACTTAGGAGCTATAGAAGCGCTGGTAACCGATGCCAGAGAAATTTTCATCAACTCCTTCGTATTCCCCGCGCTCCAAGCTGACGCCATCTATGAAGGTCAATACCCCCTGGCCACAGCGCTAGGGCGTCCCCTTATTGCCCAGCTCATGGTGAACATAGCTAAAAAAGAAGGCGCTACCGCTGTAGCTCACGGATGCACCGGCAAGGGTAATGATCAGGTGAGGCTCGATGTAAGCGTAGCTGCACTCGCGCCTGAACTCAAAATAATAGCCCCAGCCAGAGAGTGGAATATGACTCGAGAGCAGACTATCACCTATGCCCAGCAGCACAACATCCCTATTCCTATCACAAAGGCTAGCCCATATTCCATTGATGAGAACCTGTGGGGAAGGGCTATTGAATGCGGTATACTGGAGAACCCCTGGAATGAACCTCCCGAGGATGTCTTTGCCTGGACAAAAGGGCTTAAGGAAACACCGGCGCAACCTTGCTATATTGAAATTGGCTTTGAAAAGGGAATACCTACGAGTCTCAATAACGAAAAGTTAAACAGTATCATGCTTATCCAGAAAATTCACCAACTGGCTGGTGAGCATGGAGTAGGCAGAATCGATCATATCGAAAACAGGCTGGTGGGTATAAAATCGAGGGAGATTTACGAGGCCCCTGCATCCACAGTGCTACTCAAAGCTCACCAGGCCCTGGAAGACATGGTATTGACAAAGGAACAGCTACGCTTTAAGAACAAAGTAGCCATTGAATATGCTGACCTTGTCTATAACGGATTATGGTTCAGCGCCTTCCGGCAGGATTTATCCGCTTATGTTGAGAGCTCTCAAAGATATGTTACCGGTACCGTTAAAGTTAAACTACACAAAGGCAATTGCCAAATAGTGGGCAGGAAATCGCCTTACTCTCTGTACGATTACAGCCTCGCTACCTATGATAAGGGTGATGTCTTCGATCAGAGTGACTCCCCTGGTTTTATCCATATCTGGGGACTGCCAGTAAGAACCCAGGCTCAAGTACAATCACCATTTCACCAGGAAAGCTAATGCTAATAGAGAAAAAAGAATTAGTGAAGAATTATGTGGCCTCTATCCCCTTCGACCGGCGATTATATCGCCATGACATCAGGGGAAGTATCGCACATGTCAAGATGCTATCAAGGGAAGGAATAATAGATGAGTGCGGTGCCAATACTATAATTGATGGGTTATCTTCTATTTGCCAGGAGATCGACCGAGGGGAATTCCAGTTTAGAACCGAGCTCGAAGATATACATATAAATATCGAAGTTAGATTGTTTGAAAAGATAGGAGACGTGGCTGGAAAGCTGCACACCGCTCGTTCCAGGAATGACCAGGTAGCTTTGGATTTACGCCTCTTTCTCAAAGAGGAAATCCTGACAACCATTGAGGAGCTAACAGCCTTGCAAGGTTCACTCGTAGAACTGGCTGCCTCAAATAAACTCATCATCATGCCTGGCTATACCCATTTGCAGCAAGCCCAACCTATTCTTTTATCTCACCACCTGCTGGCCTACTTCGATATGTTACAGCGAGACAAGGAGAGGTTTTACCAGAATCTCAAGCACACCGATGTCCTGCCTTTAGGTAGCGGTGCTCTAGCCGGCGTCTCCTACCCCATCAACCGTGAGTTCGTTGCCCAAGAATTAGGTTTTAGCAAGGTAAGTACCAATAGCCTTGATGCTGTCTCAGATAGGGATTTCGTAGTGGAATATGAGGCAGCCGCTGCCTTAACCATGATGCACCTATCTCGATTAGCTGAGGAAATTATCCTGTGGTCATCAGCCGAATTTGACTTTATAGAAATTGATAAATGTTACACCACAGGCAGTAGCATCATGCCCCAGAAAAAAAACCCTGACGTAGCTGAGCTAATAAGAGGCAAAACCGGACGAGTTTACGGCAATTTGGTAGCTATTCTAACCACGTTGAAAGCACTTCCTCTAGCCTATAACCGTGACATGCAAGAGGATAAAGAAGGTCTTTTTGATACCGTGGATACATTGCATTCCAGCCTAAAAGTATTCGCCGGGATGATGCAAACGATTAAGGTCAACGCTAAACATATTCGCGATGCTATCAAGAAGGACTACATTCTAGCTACCGATTTAGCTGACTATTTGGTGAAGAAAGGCTTACCATTTCGGGAGGCACATGGCGTGACAGCCAAGCTCAGTGAATATGCTATTAGCAAAGACAAGAACTTTTCAGAGCTTAGCTTGAATGAGTATCATAGGTTCTGTTCCCTTTTTGATAAAGATATATATAACACTACCCTGGAATCATCTGTAGCTTCCAGGAATATTACTGGTGGCACTTCGCCCCAACAAGTAGAAGTAGCATTAAATGAAGCCAGAAAGCTTTTAAAAAATGAAGGTAAAAAACAAGCAAATCAAGCTAGCACCATCGATACTCAGTGCTGATTTTGCTCGCCTGGGTGAGCAGGTTGTTGAAGCCACTGAAGCAGGAGCTGACTATATTCACATCGATGTCATGGATGGTCATTTCGTACCGAATATCACCATCGGTGCACCGGTAGTAGCTTCTCTTCGTTCCTGGACACATCTGCCTTTAGATGTTCACCTGATGATAGAGAGACCAGAGCGGTACATTGCTGACTTTGCCGACTGTGGCGCTTCCATTATCACCGTTCATATTGAAGCTTGTCTCCACCTTCACCAAACGATTCAGCTGATCAAGAAACTTGGACTAAAAGCAGGGGTGGCACTTAATCCGGCTACTCCATTGAGTTCAATAGATGAGATCATACCCCAGGTTGATTTGATTCTTATCATGAGTGTCAACCCTGGCTTTGGCGGGCAACCTTTTATTCCTGAAACGTTGGAAAAAATAGCCCGCTTGCGCAGCATACTGGATAGCAGGAAAGCAAAGGCTGAACTGGAAGTTGATGGAGGTATCACCATCAACAATGCACCCAGCATAGCCCAGGCTGGCGCCAATGTTCTGGCAATAGGTGCGACTTTATTTACTGATAAAGAAGGAATCGGACAAGCACTGCAGAAAATCAGAAAGGCGATAAGTTAATGAGCCGTCTTATATTGAGTACGAAGACAGCGTGTACACATGTTAACCCGTTTCTTCCCGCCATCAATAGTGATGGTGACCTTATGAACGTTTGGCAACCAGCGCCTCTTGACATGTTTCTTGGAATGGCTTACGCTATTCCCGAATTGAACTCTTTTACCACAAATATCACACTTCACAATAAACCTCTACCCCTTTACTACAAGGGGTATCTGGGCTATTATATCACTAATAGCATATTAGACAAAGGGAGAAAAGATGAAAACTAACCTGGCCGATGGCAAGATAATTAAAAAAATGTTTACCGCAGGGACTGCGTGGCTTGAGAAATGCGTTCCTGAAATCAACGCCATAAATGTTTTTCCGGTACCCGATGGGGATACAGGAACTAACATGCTGCTTACCATGCACTCTGCCATGGAAGAGGCAAAGCAGAACTCAGATAGCGACGTTTCCTCAGTAACCAAATCAATGGCCTACGGAGCTTTAATGGGAGCACGAGGTAATTCAGGAGTTATCCTATCCCAGTTCCTGCGTGGCCTGGCCAAGGGGTTGGAAGGTAAAAAAACCTTCAATGGTAAGGATTTTGCCAATGCACTAGCTGAATCATCACGGACTGCTTACGAAGGAATCATCCATCCTGTAGAAGGTACTATACTGACGGTGCTTAGAGAAGCAGCTAATGCTGCAGATATAGCCGCCGAAAAAGACCCCGAAAACTTACTTTCAATAGTTGAAAGCGCGGTAGAGACAGCTAAGGATTCAGTAGCCCGCACACCTGACCTGCTACCAGTATTACGGGAAGCTGGTGTGGTCGATGCAGGGGGGCAGGGTTTATATGTATTACTCGATGGTGCCCTTCGCTCCCTTAAGGGAGAGGCAGAAAAAATGAAAACCCAAATACCTCAGCTAGTCTCTGCCGATTTTCCATCACCTCCCAGACTGGCTCAAACAGCTGAGATAGAAGTGCCTTACGGTTATTGCACTAATTTCCTGCTGGAGGGACAAAAACTCGATCTGGAAAAGATCAGGAAGAAGTTAAGCAAGAAGGGGCAATCACTTATCGTTGCTGGCAATGGCGCTACAGTTAGAATCCACATCCACAGCTTCAATCCTGGCGAAGTGCTTGAGTATGCTACACATCTGGGCAAGCTACATCAAATTGATATCATCAATATGGATGATCAATATACGGAGTTTATCAAGCTGCAAAAAGAGCGAATGTCTAAAGTGAATGTTGCTGTAGTAACGGTCGCCTCTGGAGATGGTTTTTTTGATGTATTTAATAGCCTGGGTGCATCGATTATCATTCCCGGTGGTCAGACAATGAATCCTAGCGTCCGCGAGATTCTGGACGCTGTAGAACTGGCGCCCTCAGACAATATCATCCTGCTGCCCAATAACAAGAACATCATACTCACAGCTTCCCAGATTGACTCTCTAACCTCAAAGAAGGTGAAGGTAATCCCTACCAGGACTCTTCCCCAGGGCATAGCAGCATCCCTTGCCTTTAATAGTAGTACAGGCTTAGAAGAAAATACTCAAATCATGGAAGCCGCAATGTCCACAGTAAGGACTATAGAAATCACCAGAGCAGTACGACAAACACAGCTAAATGGTCACAAAATAAAGAAGGGGCAACTTATTGCTATCTTAGATGACGAAAATCTAATATCCAATGGTAGTAATGCTTCAGACTCAATTTTTGAAGCCCTGCTGAAGGCAGATGTGGAAAAAGCTGAACTACTGACTGTTTACTATGGTGCCGAAACTCAATCTAAGGAAGTTGAGGATACAGTTCAGCAAATTCGAGAGGTGCATCGCCACCTCGAGGTTGAAATAATACGTGGCAATCAACCCCACTACAATTACATATTCTCGCTGGAATAGACATTCGTAGTATCGAGGTCAAAGCTTCAGCGTACAATTCCAGAATCCTGCAATCACACACCTGCATAGCCTTCCTGGTACCATCATTACCCCTGGTTATTGGCAGTAACGGACATCCAGTCTACCCTGTAGATACCTGTGCTAATATGGTATTCTATTCACCACTTATACACATGATCAATTGAAGGGTGAATAAACAAGTGAAATATATTGATTCACTGCGCCATATACTTGATTTTGAATGTAAGAAGGGATATTCCAATAAAGCAGTGATTGGCGGTTTGGATAAGTACCTTCACAAGCAGGTGGGACAAATCAGGCAGGATATAGGTGACCGTCAATTATTAGCTGAATTTGATAATCTCAATCTGGCCAACTCCAACTATGGCTCCTTCGATATAAATGGTCGTAAAAAATGGATAGCACAAATCTTTGCCTGGCTGGGTAAATTTGAACAGGCAAAGAAAGACACCCTCACCTCTCCTCTCCCTTTAAAAGAGAGGAACAGAAAGAGTGCAACTACTACCCACCCACCTCCCCGTCTGGCGATGAACACAAGGGTAACAGAGATGGCTAAATCATACCCGGAAAGGAAAAGCGCCGCATTAGACTCACCCATCACCGTTATTAAGGGAATTACACCTCGTGTAGCCACCAAATTTACCAAGCTAAATATCAGGACAATACACGATTTTCTTTACTTGCTTCCCCGACGTTATGTCGATTACAGCCAGAGGAAACACATCTCCGAGCTTGAGGCAGGCCAGGAGCAAACTATTATAGCCACCGTGTGGCAAGCAAGAGTAGCTACCTTTGGCTATCGGCCAGGTACTGAGGCAATCGTAGCTGATGAGACAGGTAACATAAGAGTAGTCTGGTTCAATCAACCTTACCTGGCTAAAAGATTCCCCACCAACTCCAGAGTAGTAATTAGTGGCATGGTTTACCAGTTTAAAGGACTCAAGGTATTTGAGTCTCCCGAATGGGAGATGCTGGAGGATAAAGAACTAATCCACACCGCTCGCCTTGTCCCGGTTTATCCACTAACTCAAGGGCTGTATCCTCGCCAAGTGAGGAAATGGACAAAGGAGGCTACTGACAACTGGGCATGGCAGGTGGGTGATTTCTTACCATCGGAAGTAAAAAACCGGTGCCAGCTACTAAACCTCCCTGAAGCGGTTGCTCAAATTCACTATCCTGATGACCAGTTAATGGCGGAAGAGGCTATAAGGCGTCTGGCCTTTGACGAGCTTTTCCTGCTTCAACTGGGCGTGCTGGCCAGAAAGAGAGATTGGCAAAAAAGCCAGCCAGGCAATGCCTTTAACGTGGACCGGAAGATTATAGCCATGTATTTACACTGTTTGCCTTTCACTTTAACCCGAGCTCAAGAGCGAGTACTGGAGGAGATTTTAGCCGACCTCAAACAACCCAGCGCCATGTCACGCCTCCTTCAAGGCGAAGTAGGCAGTGGCAAAACTGTGATTGCTGTCTTAGCTTTATTAATTGCCGTCGCCAATAACTATCAGGGAGCACTGATGGCACCCACTGAGGTACTGGCTGAACAGCACTTCAACAATATCTGCGGCTATCTGTCTCAAGCCAGCACCTATACTCTGCCAGGTGAAGTGAGACCAGCAGGAGAGCCTCCCCCATGCCAGGAAGAGCCGACAGACAATATCAGATACTATACAGGCCTTATCTCACACCCACTAACCATCGCTTTGCTCGTCGGCAGTCTAAGCGACAGTGAGAAACAGGAATTACATCATAGAATTAAACAAGGAAAAATCGACATTGTTATTGGTACACACGCCCTCATCCAGAAAGGGGTGAGTTTTCACAAGCTTGGGCTGGCAGTGACAGATGAGCAGCAACGTTTCGGGGTCTTACAACGCTCTTCATTACGCCAAAAGGGTTTCAACCCTCACATACTGGTCATGACCGCTACCCCCATACCCCGAACCATGGCACTGACCCTTTATGGTGACCTCGACCTCTCAATCATTGATGAGATGCCTCCAGGTCGGCAGCAGGTAAAAACAATATACATTGAGCCCCAACATACAGAAAAAGCTTATAACTTCATCCGACGCCAGGCTACCAGTGGCAAGCAGGCTTTTATTATCTGTCCTCTAATTGAGGAATCAGAAATACTTGAAGCAAAGGCAGCTACAACCGAATATGCCTATTTATCTCAGGAAATCTTCCCGGATTTAAGACTGGGTTTACTTCATGGTCGCATGCCCCCCGGTGATAAAGAAAAGGTCATGCGCAGTTTCAGGGAAGGTGCCCTTGATATACTGGTGTCAACTTCGGTAATAGAAGTCGGTATTGATATACCCAACGCCACAGTCATGATGGTGGAGGGTGCCGACCGCTTTGGTCTGTCACAGCTCCACCAGTTTAGAGGACGAGTGGGACGAAACAAAGAACAGGGTTATTGCATACTTATCTCCGAAAAATCTTCACCCGAAACAAGAAAGCGCCTCCAGTTGATGGCGGAGTTTCATAACGGACTAGCCCTGGCTGAGAAAGACCTGGAGCTAAGGGGTCCCGGGGAATTTTTTGGAACACACCAGAGCGGTTTGCCCGATCTAAAAATAGCCAAACTGTCAGACTTGCAACTTTTAGAGTTAGCCCGACAAGAGGCAATAACGCTGTTTCAAGGCGACAGTAATTTGGAGAAACCAGAACACCAACCTTTGAGAGAGAGATTATCACAAGTATGGTCTAAAGATACTGAATGGAGTTAATATAGTATAATTGCAGCAGAGTGAAACCATCTTAATGGTTAGGAAGAAATTAGCTGGCTGTCTGCAGCAAGCAGTAATAAAAGCACAACGAGAAGGCAGTCTCGTTGCCGCAGCACTGCCCGAGATAACTATAGAGCATCCTCAAAATCCCGATCACGGTGACTTCGCCACAGGCTTTCCCTTGAAGTTAGCTCGAACAATGAAGACGTCACCTCTAACTATAGCTGAAAAATTAATAGACCATATACTGCTGCCTCCAGAAATTGGTAAAGTTGTGGTCGCTCCTCCAGGTTTTATCAACTTCACCTTGCGAGATGACTGGCTAGCAGAACAGGTGGAATCTATTCTGAATGCCAGCGAGTCATACGGTAATCTTGATTTGGGCAAAGATAGCCGCATTCAAATTGAATTCGTCAGTGTCAATCCCACTGGCCCTCTTCATATAGGTCACGGGCGTGGTGCTGTCCTCGGCAGTACTCTGGCAAACATCCTCACTTCTTCTGGCTACTGCGTAGAAAGAGAGTATTACATAAATGACGCCGGCAATCAGATAGACGCTTTCAACTGTTCTCTCTACGCTCGCTATCAACAATGCCTGGGTAGAGAAGCGGCAATGCCTCCTGATAGCTATCTTGGTAATTACATGATTGAGCTGGCAAAGGAGATTGTTACCAAAGAAGGCGATAGATTCCTGGCTTTATCGCAGGAAGAAGCAGCCTCGGAGATAGGCAAAATCGGGCTCAATAAGATGATTGATAACATTAAGCAGGACCTTAAGCTAATAAATGTTGAATTTGATACCTGGTTTAGTGAAAAAGACCTTTACCAAAACAAACAATACGATCGAGCTATGGCAATACTACAAAGCGAAGGTTATATAACAAAAAGGGACAATGCCATCTGGTTTGAATCGAGCACCCTCGGTGATGATAAAGATAATGTGCTGGTGCGTAGTAATGGTTCACCTACCTATTTTGCCTCCGATATTGCCTATCATTACGACAAGTTCCTGGAACGAGGGTTTGACACCGTAATCGACATTTGGGGTGCTGACCACCAGGGACACATCCCCCGAATGAAAGCAGCTATTAAAGCACTGGGAAAAGATCCTGCACAGCTCAAATTAATAATCTGCCAGTTAGTTAGCTTGCGACGTGGCGAGGAAATGGTCAGGGTGTCAAAGCGCAGTGGAGACATCATTACCCTGCGAGAGGTAGTGGACGAGGTAGGGTCAGACGCCTGCCGCTTTTTCTTCCTCTCCCACTCTACCAATAGCCAGATGGACTTTGACATGGAGCTAGCTAAGAAACGGTCAGCAGACAATCCTGTCTACTACATTCAATATGCCCATGCTCGGATTGCCAGCATTCTCAGGTTAGCCAGTCAAAGAGACATTAATTATAGTCAGGGTGATGTCTCCCTGCTTTCGAGTGAGCCGGAGCTAACCTTAATTCGACGCTTAATCCTTTTACCTGAAACAATAGAAAAGGTGGCAAATACCCTCGAACCCCACCATTTGCCTTACTACGCCAAGGATTTGGCCACTGCATTTCATAGCTTTTATAAACAATGCCGGGTGGTTTCAGAAGATGAGGCACTGACCAAAGCCCGGCTCAAACTGGTCACGGCAACCCAGATTGTTCTAGCAAAGGTACTCCACCTTATGGGCATGACGGCTCCTGAGAAAATGTGAGCCGGCTCTGGCTACCCTCTGGCTGCCAATTTGCATTTAGACTGGTTTTATGCTAATTTCATCTTCCAAGCTTATAGAAATATTTCTATACTCCAAGTAGATATTATATTCTCGTAAGAGGTTCAAGAAATGACTCAACTAGAACTGGCCCGAAGCGGAATTGTTTCACCAGAGGTAAAACACGTCGCCGAAGAGGAGGTAGTAGAGGTAGACTTTATCCTCCAGGGCCTGCTTGATGGCACAATCGTAATTCCAGCCAATCCCAACCACGTAGACTTAGTCCCTTGCGGCATAGGTAAAGGATTACGAACCAAAATTAACGCTAATATAGGTACATCATCGGACCTTTTTGACTTAGACACAGAACTACGAAAACTACAAGCTGCTATTGATTATGGCAGCGATACAGTCATGGATTTGAGCACTGGCGGCGATATTTCAGCCATCAGGAAAGCCATCATCAATGCCAGCCATGTACCGATAGGAACCGTACCTATCTACCAAGCCGGAATTGAGGCTATAGAGAAACATGGAACTATTGTAAACATGACTGTAGATGAGATTTTCAATGTACTCGAAGAGCAAGCCAGAGACGGTGTTGATTTCATGACTGTCCACTGTGGTGTAACGCAAGTATCCGTGGCACGCCTGAAACAACAGGGTAGAACAACTGACATAGTCTCCCGAGGAGGCGCTTTCCTTACCGCCTGGATGCTACATAACGATGAGGAAAATCCCCTATATCAATACTACGACCGTTTATTAGACCTGGCTCTCAAATATGATTTCGCCTTAAGTCTTGGCGACAGCATGCGACCAGGAAGTATCGCAGATGCTAGTGACAGGGCTCAGATTGAAGAGCTAATTATTCAGGGCGAATTGGTGAAATGTGCCCGGGATGCCAGGGTACAAGTTTTTGTGGAAGGACCTGGCCACCTGCCATTGGACCAGGTCGCCAGCAATGTTCAACTGGAGAAGAGCCTGTGCCATGAAGCACCCTTTTATGTCCTGGGGCCTCTGGTAACTGACATAGGCGCTGGATATGACCATATTGTCGGCGCTATCGGAGGCGCCATTGCTGCCGCCGCCGGGGCAGATTTCCTGTGCTATGTTACCCCGACGGAACACCTTTCACTCCCAGATGTAGAAGATGTAAGACAAGGGGTGATAGCCTCCCGTATCGCCGCCCATGCAGGTGATATTGTCAAAGGCGTAAAGGGTGCCCGAGAGTGGGACCAGAAAATGTCCCAAGCTCGTAAAAACCTTGATTGGGGAACACAAGCCAGGTTGTCTTTAGACCCGGAGCTTTCACAGCGAACTCATGGGAAGATTCCTTCAACAGAAAAAACCTGCAGCATGTGTGGCAAATATTGCGCTATGGCAATAGTGGAGGAATATCTCCGAAGTCCAGCCACCAAGCATTGAGTTGCCCGGTTGATGGAAGAGGTAAATTCCCATTGGCACAAAAATATCGTCTAGAGAGGGTCTGATGCATTTAATTATAGATGGCTATTCCAGTAACCAGAAAATTCTGCAGGATGAGGATTTTCTCCGCAACCTGCTGGAGGATTTTCCCTCCAGAATTAACATGACCAGGATTTCACCACCCTATGTGCTTAGATATGCGGGGACAAAATCAGCAGAATGGGGAATATCTGGATTCATTTTCATCGCTGAGAGCCATATCAGTGTCCATACCTTCGTCAAGGATAATTATGTCAACATAGATATTTTTTCCTGCAGGGATTTTGATGCTGACAGAGCAATTAAGGATTTGCAGGATAAGTTCCAGTTAGCCAAACTGAGGACCTGCCTCATTGATAGAGAATGGTCAACTGAACCAGTTTCAACAGCCAGTTCACCGAATTTTACTTACCATGAGGAATAAAGAGGAATTATTCCTGCCGCCGCGAAACTTTGCTGGACTAACACCTCCTCACTCAGATTTGCCAACAGCACAAGCAGTCATACTACCAGTCCCTTACGATAGCACAACCGAGTGGCGAACCGGCACCCGTGAAGGTCCACACTCTATCATCGATGCCTCCCGATATCTGGAACTATACGACCTGGAGCAAGACCGCGAGATATATAAAATCGGCATTCACACCCTGCCTGAGGTAGAACCGCTCATGAACAGCCCCGAAAGTATGATAGCCAGGGTTTACCATATAGCTAAAGGGCTAATACAAAAGGGGAAATTGGTGGTAATGCTGGGGGGTGAACACTCGCTATCTTCAGGCACGGCTCAAGCCTTTAAGGAGACATTTCCCGACCTCTCTGTGCTGCAACTGGATGCTCATGCTGACCTCCGCAACGAATACCTGGGTACTAAATATGGCCAGGCTAGTGTTATGCGGCGTATCTTCGAGATTTGCCCCATCGTCCAGGTTGGTATACGTAGCCTCAGCCGGGAAGAGAAACTGTTCCTGGACCAGAACGAGATGACACCCTTCTACATGCCGGGTTCAGTATCGAATGAATTTCCCGTCGAGCAAATAGCAGACTCGCTCAGCGAAAATGTATATATAACCATAGATGTGGATGTCTTTGACCCCTCAATTATGCCCGCAGTAGGCACTCCAGAACCTGGTGGTATGCAATGGCAGGAAGCCCTGGACATACTCAGGTTTATAGCCCTTCATAAACGCGTAGTTGGTTTCGATTTAATGGAATTTTGCCCTCAAGAGGGGCCAGCCTCATGTGCCTTTCTGCTGGCGAAACTGGCTTATAAGTTAATAGGCTACTCCATACCACAATAGTTACCACCGGATTCCGAACTGAACTTAATCCCTGAGCGAGTACACGAGATTGACATTGCCTGCCTTTTTCCGTTATCATTTCAGTCGTTGCCTGTGAGTAATTTTTCGAGACCTGATTCTACCTTGGCTGATATAGTCACCGGGTTTCTAGTCAGCCTGCCACAGGAAGACAGAGAAAAGGCACAGGATAAAGTACATAAATTCATTCACTGGGTCGGCCTGTACAAAAAAGTAAATGAGCTCGGTCCCCTCGATATCGCTGGCTATGCCGAGCAAATCTCCTCTTCCGAAGTAAAGCCAGTTAAATCTTTTCTTACCTACATTCACAAAACAGGACTCAGCAAAACAAATTTAGCTATACACCTCCGGGTGAAGAAAGCTTCTCGCAAGACAACTGCCCTAACACAGCAAAACTCCAGGTCCCAGGCGACCCTGACCGCAGAGGGCTATGCCAAACTGGAAGCAGAGCTGGCTAACGTCAAGAGCCAGCGCTCTAATGTCACTAAGGAACTACGCAGAGCAGCAGCCGACAAGGACTTCCGGGAAAACGCTCCGCTGGCAGCAGCTCGCGAGCATAAGTCTCACCTGGAAGGAAGAATCCAGAAACTGGAGTCAACCTTAAAGTCAGCGACTATCATAGGCGAAAACCAGGACACAACGAAGGCAAAAATCGGAGATACTGTGCTACTTCACGACTTATCCTCGGGTAAACAACTCCGTTACACCCTGGTGGATCCCCGGGAAGCAAACCCAGTCAAAGGCAGGATATCCATCGCCTCTCCTGTAGGCAAAACCCTTTTAGGGAAAGAAAGGGAACAAATAATCGAAGTAAGCGCTCCTGCTGGCACCTTCAGCTACTGCATCGAAGATATTCAGCGTAAAACCCCATAATTATGCCACTTACACAGGGCATAGCGTTAAGCCTGAACATTTGACAAGATTCAAGTTCGTTCCAGCTACCAACAATGTATAACATTCAAATGTTTTTTATAGTAAAACTTGTACAAAGGCCCATACCTTTGACACTATGAATTTAAGCTCAATATTACCTCGTAGAATTCCCCGGGGCTTTTATTCAAAGATAGTTTCTCCATCGGGCACATATCCTGCTCGCCACGACCGCGAATATACGGCACAACTTCAGTGAAGTGATATTCGACAGCATAGCTATCTAATGTCCCGGCCGCAAGCTTGCTGCCCAGGGGACTGAACACCTCACTGCAATTAGCTCTGATGAGCAATAGAGCCGCGGCGTTACCCACAACCCTGTCGAAGACTGTGGTGACAGCCCTGCAGGTATCAGACTTGTTGATATAATCGACCAAAGGCAGCAAGCCTTCACTGGTAGACCTGAATAGCAGTTCATTTCCACCATACACCCGTAGTGTATCGCCACTCGCCAAAAAATCGTTTAATCCCGGTGCATTTGCCATATCACCCATTATACACTCTTCAAGTACCATGCCGGCAATATCACTTTTAAGCTCCTGCGTCTAACTGTTATAGTAACCCAACGAGTACCAGAATGACGATGCGTCCTGCCACCTCTGAGATGAAAAACCTGCTGGAAGAGATATACTCGCGACTACTTAATGAATTCGGCCACAGAAACTGGTGGCCCGGCGAGACCAGGGATGAAGTGATTATCGGTGCCATACTGACCCAGAACGTCTCATGGCAAAATGTCGAGAAAGCCATTTCTTATCTCAAACAAAGCGGACTGTTAACCCTGGAAGCTATTCATAGAACAGACACCGCTGAGATTGCCTCTTTAATCAAACCAACAAGGTTCTATAATATGAAAGCCAGGAAGTTAAGAAACTTCTCTGATTGGCTGTTCATCACGTATGGCGGCGACCTTAACCTGATGTTTCAATGCCACACCGGCAAACTGAGGCAAGAGATGCTCGCTATCGGAGGTCTCGGTGAAGAAACTGTGGACTCCATCCTCCTCTACGCCGGAAATAGAAAGGTGTTTGTTGTCGACGCTTACACCGCAAGGATATTCTCAAGGCTTGGCATTGCCGGTAAAAAATGGCGGTATACAGACTACCAGGAATTTTTTATCAAGCACCTGGATAACGACATAGCCTTGTATAATGATTACCACGCTCAGATTGTTCGCCTCGGGATTCAATACTGTAAGAAAACGACCCCTGAGTGTGAGAAGTGCCCTCTTAACAGCATATGTGAGTTCCCGCTGGTGCCAACGAGGTAAGGATTTACCTGTGATAACAAGCAACTAGCAGTAGACGTTATACAATAACGTACCAGTGTTTAAAAAGGCTAATAGGCTGGGATTCCCGGGTGTAAGCGAAATTCCTACTTCGCCTTACCAATTCCAAAAAAGGTATCCATTGTGCTGATTATCTCTGCTTTACCAAAAGGTTTCTTCATAACGGTAAACGAACCCTGATCAAGAGCCCTCGCCATTATGTCACCGTCAGGATAGCCCGTTATAATGGTTATCGGTAGTTTAGGCCTAATACTCCTTATCCGACGCAGAATCTCTGCTCCATCCATCTTGGGCATTTTCAGGTCAAGGAAGACCAGATCAAACTCCAATCGCTCTACATACTCTAAACCCTCTTCACTGGCTTTGGCTGTTATTATTGAATGTCCCGCCTCATCCAGGGCTTCTTTGAAAAGCAAGTCTATAACTGGGTCATCATCAATAACCAGGATACGCCTCTTTTTCCCTGCCCTCGGTGGATTGAGCCACTCATCGATGAATTCCTTGTTGAATCTCCACTTATGACCCACCTTAACCGACGGTATATTGCCTCCCTTAAGCAGCCGGTAGATTGTCCTTTTGGTAAGGCGTAAATACTCAGCTAATTCTTCTACAGTATAAAATTCAGCCATATCGCTTTTCCTCCTTATTATTGCCATCAACAGGAAATCTAATTCCCGATCTATTTACTGATTTCCAGTTAATGTTATTAACAGAAATCTAACTTAATTGTCAACTAAAGTATATCAAAGTCTGCAAATTAATTACAATATTCGTACTACTGTGAGATATAGCCAACGATTTCAAGATTCACTCAACCAGCTAAGGTCGTGGCTTGTCCCCCCAACCAATTGCCTCACAGAGGCGAGCACAGGTCCCACCACTACGATAGTGGCTCAGCCAGCCAATAAGCGGTTTATGGTTCCCTTCAACTTCTTGCTATCAAAGGGTTTGGTAACATAAGGGGCTTCGGTGCTGTAGAGGAATTTCATGGTATCTTCACCCATGACATCTCCGGTGATAAACACCACTCTGCCAGCCAGAGATGGGACTGCCTTCTGAATACGCTCATATAACTCAATGCCGCTCATGCCGGGTATCTTGATGTCCAGCAGGAGAAGGTCATATTCTCTTTTGTTAATCATTTTCAGGGCATCACCGCAATTGTCCACGGTTTCCACCTCATACCCCTCCCCGGTAAATACATCGCTCAAGTATTGTAGATTTGTCGGCACATCATCCACCACCAGTATCCTGGCTTTAGTTACCCTTTCAGGTTCACCCACAGATGGCTCTGCCATCTCTAACTGCTTTTCCTCAGATATTACCGGCAGCTCCACGATGAAAGTGGCTCCCCTTCTTGGCTTGCTTTCGGCATATATCCGCCCGTTGTGTTCAGCTATTATCCCGTGACAGACGCTCAAGCCCAACCCTGTTCCCTGCCCCACCTCCCTGGTGGTGAAGAAGGGGTCGAATATCTTCCCAAGGTTCTCCTTTGCTATGCCGGGGCCATCATCTTTGAAGGATATCCGTATGGTATTATCTACTGTCTCTGTCCTGACATGGAGATTACCTTTACCATGAGCCAGAACCATCTCCTTCTCGGCATTTATGCCCAGATTAAGGAACACCTGCTGGAGCTGACCGGCGTCAGCCATAGTCGGGGGTAACTCAGGGGCAAGCTGGGTGACAAGCTTTATGCTGGCAGTCTCCATTTCATAGTCCCGCATTTTAAGGGTAGTCTCTATAATCTGGTTAATATCAACATATGCCCTCTCTGGCTTCCGCTGGCGGGTAAAGGTAAGCAGTCTATCTACGATGCCAGCCACCCTCTGCCCTCCATCATAGATCATCTTTAGCTGCGCCCTGGCATCATCAGGAAGGTCTTTTCTCTCCATCAGCAACTGGGAGAAGCCGACAACGCCGACCAGTGGATTGTTTATCTCGTGGGCTACTCCCGACGCCATCTCGCCAATAGAAGCCAGTCGGCTTTCCAGTTGAGCCTTTTGCTCCATTTCTCTCTTCTCTGCCTCTGCACGCTTGCGCTCGGTGATGTCACGGTCAACGCTCAGGACAAGCTTTTTACCACCCACCTCAACAAGTTGAGAATGTACTTCCACAGGAATCACTGACCCGTCCTTGCGGAAATTAGCCGTTTCAAATATGGTGTGTTTCTTCTTCATCAACTCCTGATTCCGCCATTTCAGAGCATGAGCATATCCCTCAGTATCCAGCTCACCAAGATTCATCTTCAGTAGCTCCTCCCTGCTATAACCGAGAGATTTGCAAGCCATCTCATTTACGTAAATAATATTTCCATTAAAATCGGTCAAATTAACTGCATCCTGAACATTATCCAGAAGCTGAGCCCTTAACTCCAGTTCCTCCTCCATCTTCTTGCGCTCGGTGATTTCCGATATGACCTCAACTACATCTAAAATAGCGTTGTTTTCACCCCGAATAGGATAGCCTCGTATGAACCAAATCCTCCCATCCGGGGTGGTTATTTCTGCTTCTCGTGAATGACCGCTTTCACGAGCTTTTGCTACAGGGCAGCCTTCACAGGGTTCGCTACGACGCGGCCATATCTCATAGCACTTCCGTCCTATCAATTCCTTAGGTGCTAAACCTACCGATTCAGCTGCGGCCCGGTTTGCCCACAGGATTTTATGTTTAGCATCTTGATACACCACAAGCTCTGACATGCTCTCTAAGATAGCCCCCTTTTCACGTTCACTATGCTGCAATGCCATTTCCATCTGCTTGCGCTCGGTGATGTCACGAGCCACACCAAGCCTGCCAGTGACCCTTCCCTCTTTATCCAATATCGCTTTCACATTCGATTCTATGGGTGTTCTCTTACCGTCCTTACTTAAAATCTCAACCTCATAGAGGGGAGTTTCTTCGCCGGAAATCCCCCACCTGAAACGGTCAATGGCTAATTCCAAATATTCAGGCGCAACGACTTTACTGAAATGCTGCCCTATTAAATCCCCTGGGGTATAACCGGTGACTTCTTCAAACCTTCTATTGCAGTAACTATATTTGCCTTCCAGGTCTAAAGTGAATACGCCGTCGTTCATAGCCTCAGCCAGTGTACGGTATCTCTCCTCGCTCTCCCGTAGCACCTCCTCTGCACGCTTGCGCTCGGTGATGTCCAATGTGATGCCCACCATTCCAATTACTTTTCCCTTTTCGTCAAAGTAAGGGGCTTTTGAACTAGAAGCCCATCTTGTTTTACCCTCTGCGTCTGTAAACTGTTCTTCAATGTTCATTATCGCTTTTCCCGATTCCATGACCTTTTTGTCGTCAAAATGAAATTTCGTAGCTTGTGCTTTCGGGAAAAGGTCATAGGCATCTTTACCGGGGAGCTGGTCAACGGGAGTATTCACCATCGCTGCAAATGCATCGTTGGCAGAAATCAACTTTGATTCAGTATCTTTCAAGTAAACAAAAGCAGGTATGGACGATAAGACAGCAGCTTGTTGGCCTGTTTTTTGTCTAAGCGCCTCCTCCATCTTCTTCCGCTCGGTGATGTCATGTTGCGCTACCAGAATACATCGCTTCCTGCCTATTTTTACCAGGTTAATACTGAGCTCGGTCCAACCAGTGGTTCCGTCCTTACGCGGATAACTAGCCTCAAACGGTTTGGGTATTTTCCCTCTTACAACAGAATTAAATATGCGAATGAATGTGGGGATGTCTTTAAGTCTAACTGGTGCTATCTTTGAAAAGTGCTTGCCGGTGAATTCACCTTCCTTATAGCCTCCTTTGCTGTAAACAGTAGAGTTACAATATAAAATCACACCCTTCATATCTAGCACTGTTACACCAATTGGGAAAAGCTGGAACAGCCTTTGGTAGCTTTCACCTAACAACAGGCTCTTTTCAGTCTGCACATGTTCTACTTCTGATGCTTCCAATTGAGCAATTCGCTGGCGCAGCATCTCCAGTTCACCTATGAGTTGCTCTCTTGTCATACTTTTATCTGCCATTTATTCCCCCTTTAGATATATCACTCCATATTACCGTGAACGCTGGCGTAATAATATCAAATAAGAAAATCTGTATCACTATAATACTCGTCTATACTATCATTGCCAATATACTCCTTTTGCGGGGTTATGTCAGGGTATCTTTTTGAAGGTTACGCCGATGCCCAGCCTTTTTTATTGCCGGTTATACAAAGCAGGCAACTGTTACCCAGTCAACAAAGCAAGCTAATGTGCAACGGATTTACAAGGAAAGGGTCTAAGGGCTAGGTTTGAAATTCCCGCAAACCGGGCGAAAAGGGGTGGAAAAAGATGAACTGGACAACTGGACTTCTGGGCTTTTTCCGGGTTATCATAAGAGTAGAGTGAGAAAAAAGATAATTCTCCTAAGCCTGATTGCTACTTTGTGCCTGCTGAGTGTCCTATGCTACAAGAGCTGTGTGGGCGTTTTTGTCATCACCAAGTACCTCAGCGGCCATGAGGATAGCAAACAGGGTATTGTCCGTTCAATAACCGTTCCCTGGCGTAACTACCGGCTCCACCTGCACCACTGGTTTATTTGCCTGATTGGCGGTGGAATATGCGCTGTAAAGGGCTTTTATATCGTGTCTCCGGAGATCTTTTACGGCTCGCTCTCTGCCGTTATTTTCCAAGGAATCTACTGCTACGGAGACTGGTACCGGATTGTTACGAGGAGCCGAAGCACGCAGAATTAGTTTATCAGGTAGTTCCAGTAAGCACTCAATATCCCCTCGCACATGCGTTCAACTGCTTCTAACTATCGCTATCTTATGACCGGGCCCCAAGACGCCCGTACTTACCCTCTTCACGTAGTCCGTACACCTTCCACCAAGGTCCCGTACACTCTTAGCAAACTCGCGAATGTTCCATTCAGTGATAACTCGGGCATCACCAGACCAATCCTGCTGTTCAGCGTACCACAGAAAACGTCTAAGATTGCCCCGGTAGTATTCTACAGTTTTAGGGCTCTTCCCCTCCGTTTGTTTGGTGAGCACGAATCCCTGCACCAGGGACCTGAGGGATGTCCCTAGTGGAGTCTGAGTTTTGACACCTAGAATCATTATTCATTTTACGGACCCGCCTCGTTTTTTTTCTGATTCAGGTGGTTTAGCTCCTATTATACCACCTTTAACTTTCCTGACGACTCAGGTGGTCTAGGCACTTTATTTCCTATTTAGAGTCGGGGTGAGAGGATTTGAACCTCCGACCACCTGAACCCCATTCAGGTGCGCTACCAGGCTGCGCTACACCCCGCTACCGTGCCTTGTCTAAATTATGCTATCATAACGAGGTTGCCAAAGCAATAATAATCAGACAATGAGCGAAGCAGATAGTTCGCATAATTTACTATCCTCTGCGACGCTTAAAGTAATAATTGAAGGTTGAGTAACACTTGAGCAAAAAACAGAAGCACGCCAAACCCGAGCACATTCCCACCCAGCACCACATATCCAGATTACAGCGGCAGACCAGAAAACGCCGCATTATCACAATCATTTCCATTATCTTCCTGGCTGGCGTTGTAGGCTGGGTAAGCTACGGATACTATAACAACAATGTCAAACCCTTTCGCAAAATCGCTATAGAGGTAAACCAAACTTCATTCGATGTGGGCTATTATGTAGAGGCACTTGATGCCTATACCAAAAACTCTGACCCAAGTCAGATAAGTTATATGGTCGGCCTTGCCGCCAGCCAAATCGCGCAAAATGAGCTAATACGGCAGGGTGCCGGCAGCCTGGGAATATATGTTACCGACCACGAGGTAAAGGAGCAAATCAAACAAAATAATTTGCCTGATAAAAAAGTATACCAGGATATTATCAGAGCTGGTCTATTAAAGGAAAAACTTCTGGAATATTTTGAACTCCTGCTACCTGACACAATGGAGCAAGCCCATATCCAGGTAATGCTTGTCGAAAGTATACAGGTAGCTAATGAAGTGCTAGTTAAAATTGAAAGCAGCGGGGACTTCACCTCCCTGCTCGGCGAGTATTCCTGCCAACCCCAGGCTCAAGGTGATTTAGGCTGGTTACCCCAGGAATTAATGCCCAATACCCTCATTGGAGAGGCTGCTTTTAACCTCGAGCCAGGTAAGGTAGACAAGATTTATGATAAAACAGCAAACAAGGATATCGGCTACTGGCTTATAGAGGTTACCGACAAAGATGACGAGAAGGGTATAAATGCCAGAGCTATACTACTGGGTAGCATGGTAGATGTCGATGAAGTCAAAACCAAATTAGCAAGTGAGAATTTCACCGCACTGGCTGAGGAGTATTCCCAGCATGAAAGCAAAGCAGAAGGCGGTGAGCTAGGCTGGTTAAAACAGGGAGACATGAACAGTGGGGTTTTCGATGAGGCTGCCTTCAGTCTTCCCCTCAATGAGGTAAGTGACCCAGTTCAGGATAAATCGGTTCAAACCACCGGTGGTTACTGGATTGTTAAAGTTCTAGCCAGGGAAGACCATAATCTGGATGAGCAAGCCAGTATAGGGCTAGCCCAAATAGCCTTGAACGAGTGGTATCTAGTACAAAGAGAAAGTAGTACCATTAATGATTACCTTGATGAGAATACCATTTTGATGGCTATTGATAGAGTTACGGAAAGAAGATAACAGCATGATGAAAAAGGATATAGGCATCGGTTTATTAGGTCTGGGTACTGTGGGCGGTGGTGTAGCCAGTACGCTGCTCAGCAAAGCTGCTACCCTGGCTGAGCAAGCAGGAGCTCAGTTAGTCCTGAAAAAAGTTCTGGAGCGCGACATAAACAAGTCGCAGGCACTAAAGCTGGCACCCCATACACTTGCTAATAATATCAACGAAGTTATCACCGACCCCGAAGTGGACATAGTAATTGAGCTCCTCGGAGGTGAGCACCCTGCCGTTGAATATATCAAACAGGCTATCACCAACAGTAAGCACGTGGTTACCGCCAACAAGGAAGTTATAGCCAAGTATGGATATGAGCTGTTATCTTTAGCCCGGACCCATAATGTCGAGCTTCGCTATGAGGCAAGTGTGGGCAGCGGCATACCGCTTATCTCCCCTTTTCAACAGGACCTGGCAGCCAATGATATTTCAACCATCTATGCCATTCTCAACGGCACCACCAACTACATTCTGACCAGGATGTCACAGGAAGGGTTAGATTTCGAATCAGCATTAAAGCAAGCCCAGGAACTGGGTTATGCTGAAGCCGACCCAGCCGATGATATTGAAGGCACAGATGCCGTTTACAAGCTTGCTATTTTATCCAGCCTTGCCTTCCGTACCAGCGTTGACCCTCAGGATATATATCGTGAGGGCATTTCACGCCTGACGACTCAAGACTTCCGCTACGCCAGGGAGTTCGGCTATGCAATAAAGCTCCTGGCCATTGCCAAGCAAGCCGACGAAGCTATTGAATTGCGTGTCCACCCTGTTTTCATCCCCGAGGACTCTCAACTGGCCAAGGTTAACGGCGTTTTTAACGCCATCCAGGTGGAGGGCGACCTGGCTGGCAAGCTTATGTTCTACGGGCGAGGAGCAGGAGCCTTACCAGCCTCCAGTGCCATCATAGCTGATGCGTTAACCATAGCCAGGAATATCCACTATGGAGTAAACAAAACCACCCAGATAAAATTGAACCGCCAACTGCCTGTTAAACCTATGTCCGACATTGAGACACGCTATTACTTCAGTGTGAACGTGGCTGACCGCCCGGGCGTTTTGAGCCAAATATCCAGGGTGCTGGGGCAAAATGCTATCAGCATCTCCTCCGTGATTCAAAAGGAAAGCGACTTAACATCTCAAACTGCAGTGCTCGTCTTTATGACTCACCCAGCCAGAGAACAAGCAGTACAAAAAGCTCTGGAAGAAGTACGACAGCTAACAACAGTAGTCAATGAAATTAGCAGTTTTATAAGGGTTGAAGCATGAAGCAGGGCGTTTTAGCCAGATACCGTGACTTCCTACCATTAACTCCTGACACTCCCATCATCACGCTTGGTGAGGGGGACACACCCCTGGTAAGATCGCGAACTCTGGAGAAGGAACTTGGTTGCGGCGAACTCTATTTCAAACTGGAAGGTTGTAACCCTACCGGCTCTTTCAAAGACCGCGGCATGGTAGTGGCAGTGGCTAAAGCTGTGGAGAGCGGTAGCTCCAGTATTATCTGTGCTTCCACGGGGAACACCAGTGCTTCAGCCGCCGCTTTCGGAGCCCGATTCGGGCTAAGGACAATTGTCATTATACCCAGGGGTAAAATAGCCATGGGGAAGCTGGCTCAAGCCATTGCCTACGATGCCAATATAATAGCTATAAACGGTAACTTCGACCAGGCACTTCAAATAGTCCGTGATTTGACCGAAAAATACCCCATCACCCTGGTCAACTCATTAAACCCAGACCGCATTGAAGGGCAGAAGACAGCAGCTTTTGAAATTGTGGATAGCCTGGGCGATGCCCCTGATTATCTGTTCATCCCCGTAGGTAACGCCGGAAATATTACCGCCTACTGGAAAGGGTTCGTTGAATATCATCGAACAGGCAACGCAACGCGTACCCCAAAGATGATGGGCTTCCAGGCTGCCGGCGCTGCGCCAATAGTGCGGGGAAAAGTCGTCAGGCGACCCAGGACCATTGCTACAGCCATCCGCATTGGCAATCCAGCTAGCTGGCAGAAAGCTGTGGCAGCTCGAGATGAGTCAGGAGGCATAATAGACTGTGTTACCGACGATGAAATCATGAACGCCTACAGATTAGCAGCAAACAAGGAAGGTGTCTTTGGTGAGCCAGCCTCAGCCGCTTCCCTGGCTGGACTCATAAAGATGGCAGGACAGGAAGACTTCCGTGATAAGAGAGTGGTCTGCATAATCACCGGAACAGGACTAAAAGACCCCGGCATACCTGCCAAATATGCCAAACCCCTGACAGAGCTTCCTGCCGATTTGGCTCCAATTGAGAGAGTTCTGGGCTTATGCCGATGAAGCAAGAAAAACAAAGGTCGAGGAGATTTGGTTATGACCAGAATCACCACAGATAATGTTGGGAAATTCAGTCACCATTATCCCAGAACAACAGTTATAGTCACCGCCAGCAGTCTGGGCAAAGATAATGCCATGACCGCTGCCTGGCATAGCTCAATCTCTGTGAATCCACCTCTCTACGGTGTTTCTATCTCACCCAAGAGATTTACCTACCAGCTTATCTCTGAAAGCAAAGAGTTCGGCATCAATTTTATTCCTTTTGAAACAGCCTTCCTTGCCACACAAGCTGGTGGGATATCAGGGCAGGCAATAGACAAATTTGAAAAGCTTAATATTAAGAAAGAAAAACCGCTAAAAACCGGAGTACCCATACTGGCAGATGCCTACGCCGCCTATGAATGCAAACTTGTGGATAGCAAACCTTACGGAGACCATGTCTGGATGGTGGGCGAAATTGTAGCTGTCCATTACCTTGAAGAAGCATTTACCCCAGAATCGGTTCTCGACCTGGCCAGGGTAAAACCGCTTCTTTATCTTGGTTCAGAGCTCTATACCTCAGCAGATAAAGGAAGCGTACGCTTTATAAAGAGAGGAATTTAGATGATTGACAAAGATAAACTCGAAGTTGCTATGACCTCTATAATCGAAGCCATCGGTGAAGACCCCTCCAGAGAGGGTTTAAAAGATACACCACAAAGAATCGCTGAAATGTATGCTGAGCTTTTCTCTGGCCTGGGAGCTAACCCAAAAGCTGAGCTAGAGGTAGATTTTGACCAAGGACATCACGAGATGGTGATTCTACGAGATATTCCTTTCTATTCCATGTGTGAGCACCACCTGCTTCCCTTTTACGGAGTAGCACACGTGGGTTACATCCCCAGCACAGGTGGCAGGGTTGTGGGGATAAGCAAGCTGGCCAGGGTGGTTGAAATATTCGCCAGGCGCCCCCAACTCCAGGAGAGAATGACCAAGCAGATTGCTGACTGTATCTTCGAAGTGCTTCATCCCGATGGCGTAGGTGTGATTGTCCGAGCTGAGCACCTGTGTATGACTATGCGAGGAATTAAAAAACCGGGAACAAATGTGATAACCTCATCGGTGAGGGGAACTTTCCGCACTACAGCAATTACCCGCACCGAGTTTCTATCCCTGATTCAGGGAGGAGGATTACTCTAGGGACGTCTCTTTTGCCCCAGGACAAACCTGCTACGCACTAGAAAAGTCCCTGTACCTTGCCTGTCTTCGTATCAACATCTACCCTTCTAAAAGCTGGGTCGGAGCTGGTTCCTGGCATAAGGCTAATAGCTCCGGCGCAGGGACAGAGAAACTTGGCCCCCGAATATATCAACACATCACGGACAGGTAAAGTCCATCCTTTGGGAACACCCTTGCGGTTCGGGTCATGTGTAAGGCTCAGATGAGTCTTTACCATCATGGTAGCATAATCATCATATTTGGGATCAGACTCAAGCATCTTAGCCTTGGCCTCAGCATCAGGCGTCCATGACACACCATCAGCTCCATAGATTTTTTTAGCTATTTTATCGACCCGCTCTCGCAACTTCATCTCCCTGGGATACAGAAACTCAAAATCGTTCTCTTCTTTACTGGCTGCTATCACTGCATCCGCTAGCTCCAGAGCACCATCACCCCCATCAGCCCAAAGAGTAGCCATAGCACAGCGTGCTCCAACCGCCTCGACTGCCTTTCGAACTATAGCAATCTCTTGTTCGGTATCACTACTGAAGCTGTTGATGCATACCACAGGTTTAATGCCAGATAACTTGATAGTATTAATGTGGTGCAACAGATTAGGCAGGCCTTTCTCCAGCAGTCCGAGGTCCTCCTTTGTGTAGGCATCTGACAAGGGCCGCCCCGCTACCACCCTGGGACCACCGCCATGCATCTTCAAAGCTCTGATAGTGGCGACGAGCACCGAAACATTTGGTTTGAGACCACTGTAACGGCACTTAACATTCCAGAACTTCTCGAAACCGATATCTGCGCCAAAGCCACTCTCGGTAACATGGTAGTCAAACATCTTCAGCCCGATACGGTCGGCGATAATGGATGACTGCCCCACAGCGATGTTGGCAAAAGGACCAGCATGCACCATACAGGGCTGGTACTCCACCGTGCAGCACAACGTGGGATTAATAGTGTTTCGCATCCAGGCAGTCATGGCACCTCCAACCTCCAGGTCACCGGTGGTAATAATATTACCCTTGGTATCAAAAGCAACGGTAATATTATCCATCTTCTCACGCAGGTCCGCCAGATCAACAACAATAGACAGCATAGCCATGAGCTCGGAGCTAACGGTAATACCAAACCTGGACTGCATCATAAAGCCATCCATACGGCTGCCAATGCCTATAACGATGTCCCTGAGACTCTGGGCACAGAAATCCATAACCCAACCCATCTCCACCCTGGTAGAATCAATATTCAATCGGCGCATTCCACTACGCCTGGCTAATGTCTCATCATCGTAATTACGCTCATGTTGCATCCTGGCGGTAAGTGCTACCATGGCCAGATTATGAGCATTCGCCAGATCATTGATATCTCCTGTTAATCCCATGGAGAATTCAGTCATGGGAATAAGCAGCGCATTACCACCACCGGCAGCAGTTCCTTTGATATTCATGGTTGGCCCACCTGAGGGCTGGCGGATGCAACCCCCCACATTCTTACCCCTCTTACCTAACCCCTCGATAAGACCCATGGCAGTAGTGCTTTTCCCCTCGCCCAGTGGTGTAGGAGTAATAGCAGTTACCTCAATGTACTTACCATCAGGTTTATCCTTCAGGCGTTCAATGATTTTAATGAAATCGAGCTTGCTAAGTCTTCCATAAGGGATGACTTCATCCTTTTGCAGGTTTAGCCTCTCTCTCCATTCACCAGTGGTTGGCATATTCGCTTCGGCTGCCTCTGCAATTTGCCAGTCCTTCATTTTTGTAGCGTCGTAAGGCATGTGACCTCCTTAATAAATTTTAGTTACTATTTCATGACTATATGAGATGGTTGGCTTATGCAATTCCTGCCACCCTCTCAGCGGCTTTAACCGTGTTCACCATGAGCATGGTAACCGTCATAGGACCTACTCCCCCAGGCACCGGGGTAATAGCCTTTGCTTTCTCCTTAATAGCTTCAAAATCAACGTCACCAACGAGAATCCTTTTCCCCTCAGGGGTTGTGCCCACCTGGTTAATACCAACGTCGATGACCACCACGCCTTCTTTGACCATGTCCGCTGTTATCGCCTTGGGCCTGCCTATAGCAGCGATAAGTATGTCCGCCTGCCTGGTTATGGAAGCCATGTCCCTGGTTCCTGTATGAACCATGGTTACAGTGGCATTGGCACCTTTACTCTTTTGTATCAGGATTGCCATCACCGGCTTGCCTACAATATTGCTTCGTCCGCAGATTACCACGTGCTTTCCTTCAGGGCTATTGCCGCTGCGAATGAGCAATTCCTGAACACCATGTGGCGTGCAGGGCATGAAGTAGGGCTCCCCGATTAATAGCTTACCCACATTAATCGGGTGAAATCCATCAACATCTTTCCTGGGGTCAATGGTATTCAGGACCTTATCCGAGTCAATATGCTTGGGTAAGGGAAGTTGCACCAATATGCCATGGAATTTTGGGTCACCATTTAGTTCCTCAACCTTAGCCAGGAGTTCCTCCTCGCCGGTCTGTTCAGGAAAGAGTACCGTTTCCGAATAAATACCAAGCTGCTCGCTAGCCTTGCTTTTTCCGGAGACATAAGAAACCGAGGCGGGGTCTTCTCCAACACGTACCATAACCAGCCCCGGCGTTATTCCCTTCTCCTCAAGCTTCCTCACTCTCTCCTTAAGTTCTTCCCTTATTTTACCTGCAATTTCCTTACCACTGATTATTTCAGCAGCCATACCTTCACCTCCGAATTATAATTTTTTCTGATTACCTGTAAAGCCTATCTGCAACTTTGGACCACTCCAGTAGTATAGCTAAAACTCCTGGACTGGTATCACCTAGGAGAGGCATTATCACGTCATTCCTCTACTTCCCCAAATTGAGTAGAAATATATCATATTTTGTTCCAGGAAACAAAATATAGTCTCTTTCAATACAAGATGAGCCTGAAGACAGCGTTGGACTGCACATCTACTGCTGGGCAGAAAGGGTCAGGAGAACCTGACAGGTCGGGATGTCTTCATCATAACTGTCCAGTTTCAGGAGTTCATTCCGCTGGAACAATATTGGCAAAATAATAGAAATGCGAAGGTGTCACAAAGCAACTGAACGAGTACAAATGCAGTCTATTCTAATTGAATAATGAGCCTGAGCAAAAGGATTTCAGGCAACCCGGTTAACAAATCTTGAGATCTGTTGAAAGAGATTGGAACGAGCATTCACCATCCTTTCTGCGAATTGATTATCGCTCATTTGATTAGCTATTTTCTCCAGTCCTTCAAAGGTAATGCCGAGGCGCAAGTAACTCTCAGCCTGAGGCAATGAATTCAGTTTTCCATACGGTGTCACCATATCCTTATAGGGATAAGTCTTCTTGATCTTGCCTTTGGAGTCAATAACTGAGACAGGGAAGAAACAGGGGCGGTGGAAGTTGATATACGGATTGAAGAAGTCTCTATTGAACCCATTGACCAGTTCAGCGCATCTCTGGGGTATATAAGCATATCCTAACTGCTTGCGCACCACGGAGCCATTCTTAGACTCCACAAGACCATTGTCATTGGAGTGTCTGGGTCTGGACTTGATGAAACGAATCAGCATCTTATTCAGCAACTGCGCAACAATGCGATTCACAAATTCAGAGCCGTTATCCGAATGAAAGCCCCTGATAACGAAAGGAAATTGTAGCAACATGGTTTCTAATACCGTCACCAGGTACGTTTCTGATATCCTTTCCACTGAGGCTACGATTTCCCACTGTGTAACCTCATCCACTGCATTGATGTGGTATACCCCTTTGCCACCGTTCATATCCCCTTGATGTACTGTGTCTATTCGAATGTAACCGGGCATTCCTTTCGCTTCCGGTTTTATTCGCTCTCCAATCCTGGATACAACGGGTTTCGTTTTGGTAAATCGTCTGGTTATGCTCCGATAAGCATTACTCATTCGTAGATTGTACAAATGAGCTACAGATATCAGGGAGATATTCTCAAACTCACTGTGTCCATAAACCTGGTATTCCCGCTCCATAATCTTCTTCGTGGCTGGCCCACTTAACCACCAGTGCAATTCGTCTGTCTTCGCCAATAATATAACATCTGCTGGCGTATACTTCCTGGGAAATCGGTGTCTTTGGTATGGCATCCGTTTTAATCGCCCCCTTCTTTTGTACTCTGTTATTAGCCGGGACACCTGTGACCGGGAATAGCCCGTAATCCTCCCGATATATCGCCGTATCACCCCTTTCTCCACTCTCTTTAGCCTGTGGATATCTAAATCTTATCATCACCTCCTCTATCCAATCGTATTTCTCTCCCACAGATAGCGCCCTGAATTCAAGCGCCTCACTCCCCTCCCAGAAATTGTCTTACTTGTTCTATTGTTTGTAGATTCCTATCGTTCATGATCAGTCGCATGTCCCAATCATAAACGGGTTGCCCTAACTTCTCAGGCTCATCTTGCGTTAGAAATCAATACCCTCTCCAGGCTCATCTTGTATTGGAAGAGACTGATCATACCCATGCCGAACAGGACATAAAAGATCAAACTGTTAAGAGACCTTGCCCTGCGAAACAGCCTGTATGAAAGATTAGAAAGGTAGCCGCTGTCTTCAAGTGCCTGCCCGATAATAAAAACGCCAAACAGGAAAAGCATGACATCGGCATTTATTGACTTTAAAGCTCTATCAAGAGATATCTGCCCTGAAAGCAGAACCCCCAGTGCACCAAGCAGCATTATCTGCCATATCTGGAGCTTTATATTGCCAATCTGCCGAACTGCGATAAGTATGAATACGATTAAAAGAATTACTATTGAAATCATGTAGAATCAAAGCTCGTCGAGTGTAAACTCTTAATACTTCTTCATAGGGAAGCTCTGTACTTCTGAGTCACTAGACCGTGTAAGTGCCTGACCAAAGTCCATCGAAAAAGTGACGTGCGTTAATACCAAGCACTCGGGTATCGTATCCGCCTTCCTGAACAACAAGGGTAGGAAAGCAGAGTGAGCCAATCAGCCTTCCGATGGCTTGGAAGTCTTGAGCTTCAAGGCTCCAGGTCCCGGTTGGGTCCTCCTTTGCTGTGTCAAGTCCAAGGGCGACAACAAGGAAACGAGGGTGGAACCTGACTACCCGACTAAGCACTTTTTCGAGGGTTCTCTGGTATTGCCCGCCGTCTACGTTTTCAGGCAGAGGAATGTTCACATTGTAACCCCTGCCTGCTCCCCTCCCCTTCTCACCGACAAAGCCGCTGAAATAGGGATACGTGAAACTGGGATGACCATGAATAGATATGGTCAACACATCGGAGCGTTCATAGAATATTTCCTGCTGACCATTACCATGATGATAGTCAACATCCAGGACAGCAACCTTACCATATGTGCTGAGGTTCTCGGTAGCTACAGCCGCCGAATTAAAATAGCAGAAGCCGCCAAAGGAACTGGGCTCAGCATGATGGCCGGGTGGCCGTACCAGAGCATAAGCCAGACGGTAGCCCTCGAGGAGCTTTTTCGCCGCGGTCAGGGCACAGTCCACGGCTCTCTTTGCCGCCAGATATGCATTGCCGTTTATTGGTGTAAATGTATCAATACAGTAATACCCGGCACGTATCGGCAGGTCTTTGGGAGGACGCGTGCGGTTGCGGACTGGGAATACGTAAGGGTAAATGGATTGACCGGGTCCCAGATTAGCACAGACTCTTCTGAAGTAATCAACAAAGCCCGGGTCATGAACTGCCTTAATGTGTTTTTCTGAAAAATGACGCGGAGCTACTTTCTGAAACAGGTCAGTGCTATCAAGCTCCTGCAGAATAACGTCTACCCTTACTGGAGATTCAACATAGCCACGCTCCTCTACATGGTGAATGCCATGCCGGTCATTGATGACAAGTATAATACGCTTGTCAACCGGTGTAGTATGCCTTATGGGTACGGGAGGCTTCTTTGTATACTTGGGTTCTCTCAGACGTACCGGGTCATCCTTGAATGACTCGACAACCATGTCAACATAGCTGGGTGGGCATACACCCTTATACTTTCGCTCCAGAATTGCCCGAACAATGGCTCTTACTGTCTCCCACGGTAGTTCTATATCCCGTCCGAGGTCGTCATACACTAGATAAGGTGGGTTATCATCTCCGGCTTTAACGGGAGTCTCATAGGCTGTGTTGGCGATGGGACGGGCTCCATACCTTTCATAGAAGCGTAGCCGGGACTCATTCTGTTTTCGTATCTCAGGGTCACGGCTCAACTTGGGATCGTCTGGAAGACACTCAAAGAATAGCCCAATCGTGTTCAGGTAAAGCGCTTCCTCACGTACCCGTTCATAGAGGGCACCACCAATGCCGCCGCCTGTTTTTTGCGTAGCTGCAGAAATGTAGTCCAGATAGCAGAACTTCAGGACAGGCTCGTGGAAAAGAAGGGCAAAACCGTTCACATGCCCCCTTGAGCCTTCAGCCACAAAGAGGATAGAGCGGAACCTATATTTTAGAGGATTGCGCAACTGGTCAGGCAGTTTGGCGATATCTCTTTTTGATAGACCAGGGAACTGAGTCCGCAATATATCCTGAACCTCAGCTATTGCATCTTCGTCTGCTGGGGTTGCATCATCGTAAACCCGGCGAATGCGAAACATAGTCTGTCCTTTTCCTGTGCTACCATTCCTACAATGGCTTACTAGACAGTAAGCCGACCAGCTCCAGGCCGTGAATAATCATGTTTACCGCTATAGCCGCCAATAGCAGGCTGAACACTCTCGATACTGCCTTAAGTCCACCCTTCCCCATAAATCTAACAATTTGACTGCTTGACAGGAAGATAACCCAGGTAAGCAGCATGTTTAAGGCAAAAGAACTGAGAACAACGTAGAGAGGAAACTGAGTTGCCAGCAGCAGAAGAGTTGTGATGGTTGCCGGACCCACGGTCAGCGGAGTACCAATGGGTACGACCGCCACCATTTCTTCTCTTATGGCTTCTACCATCCTGCCTGTCGTCATATATTTTATGGACAGGACCAACAGGATAAGTCCGCCAGCGATGGCAAATGAGCCTATAGAAATGCCCAATATCTGCAAAATAAACTGACCCAAAAAGAGAAATACCAGCCCAACAATTGCGGCGGTTACGGTGGCTACATTGATCATCTTGCGGCGCTCTTGCCTCGTCATTCCTTCGCTCAGTGAGATGACAAAGGGGAGATTGCCCAAGGCATCGATGACTATGAACAAAGGCACGAAGGCCAATATAAAGCTTTGTATAAAGTTACCCATTACGTTAACATCCTCTCTCGAGCTAGAATGTTTCCTCTGATTTTATCTCAATCGCTTTTGCAGGATTAGCTTATCATCCCCAGGCGCATAGAAGTCGGGGATGCGTGCAATTATTTCGTAGCCGTGACCAATATGAAAGCGTCTGGTCGTCTCATATGCTGGTGTGGATGATGTCTCAATGACAGCCAGCCTCCCCTTAGCCCTGATAATCTCCCTCTCTGCGGACCCCACCAGCATACTGCCTATGCCCTGTCCTCGCTTTTCCTGAGCGACAGCCATCCAGTAGAGGTCCCATGTCCCTTCAGTCAACGGTGTAGGCCCATAGCAGATGTAACCTGCTACTGTCGAGCCAGCCTCAGCAACAAGGATGTGATAGCCTGAGCCGAGTGGATCCTCGAGGTGGCTATCAATCACTTCCTCAGCTACTGCCACTTCAGATGGTTTGAATTCTGGAGTATTGCGCAGTATTTGCATAATGCTGAGTTTGTCTCCGTGAGTCATAGGTCGAATGTTGATCTTCATTGCTTTTCTCATCAAGCGCCAGTCCTACAATTTCCTTGATGAATTGAGTATAGGTTATCCCGGCTGCTTCCGCCTGAAGTGTTGCGCCCGAGCCAGGGGAGATATCGGGGTTGGGATTCACCTCGATAACACTTAGCTGTCCCTCTTGGTCCACCCTCATGTCCACTCTTGCATAGCCTTTACCACCAAGTAGTTTAAAAGCGGCTCTCGCTGTCTCGGTAATACATTTTCGCTCTTCAGCCTCAAGGTCTACTGGGCAGACTGTATTGGTGCCCTGAAAGTACAGGCTATCAGGCTCCCACTTGGCGGCAAAGGTGAGAATTCTGGGCACTCCAGAAGGCAAGGAATAGGCTATTTCGGACATGGGGAGAACGGTGCACTCGGCGTCACCGAGAACGGTAGCGTTGAACTCCCGCCCATCAATGAATTCCTCAACGAGGGCGCCTCCACCGTAAGAATTGCTTACCTTTCTAACCTGCCTTTCCAAAGCGGCGAAATCATTAACCACGCTCTCCGATGACAGGCCATGACTGGCATCCTCGCAGCGAGGCTTGACTATGCAGGGGTAGCCTAGCTGGAACATGTGTAGTATCTGGGGATTCAACAATTGAAAGTCCGGCGTCTGGATTCCAGCGGTTTTGAGAATCACCTTTACTTTAGCTTTATCCAGGGCCAGCTTCAGCATTGAGCTGGTACAGCCGGTACAGGGTATGCCTGTTTGCGATAGAATTTCCGGCACGAGCGCTTCAGTCTCGGGATAGCCACAGAATCCTTCGAAAAGGTTGAACACCAGGTCTATATGCAGGGATCTCAGTTTCCTTCTAGCTCGTGCCAGCGGCGGCACCAGCGCAACTCTAATGACATCAAAGTCAAGCTGAAGCAAAGCCCGATGTACCGCCTCCACGGCATCAAGGACACCGAGGACCGCTTTTTCTTCACCAAGACCGCCGTAGCGTGAGGGATATGGTTCATTGTAGACAATGGCTATACGCGTACGCACTGCGGATACCTCTCAAGGGCAGCATTCAGTACACCGGCTATGAGTTCTTTATGGGTCCATCCAAGTGCTCTTGCCATAATGACCAGGTCGCTGTGGGTACCGAGTCCGGGGAGGGGGTTTATTTCCAGAAAGTACGGCACTCCCTCGGGACTGACTCTGAAGTCCAGCCGGGCAAAGTCGCGGCACCCCAGGGACCTGAAGGCATTGAGTCCAGATTCCTCCAAATTCTGCAAAACCTTACTGTTAAGGCAGGCGGGGCACTCATACTCAACTATGTCCAGGTAATTACGTTTCACCTCAAGGGAGTAGACAAAATAAGCGTCCCTCCTTTTGGGAAGTATGCGCATCATGCCCAGCACTTTAGGTGGGGAGTTGCCTATGATTCCCAAGGTGACCTCATTACCCGTGATGAACTCTTCTATCATTACTGGCTGGTGATATCTCTCCAGTAGGCTCTCTATTACCTCAATCGCCTGTTTAGAGTCTTCCACCACTGAAGTGAGACGGATTCCCTTGCTTGAGCCCTCGTACGCCGGCTTGACAATGGCTGGGAAAGGAAAATCACCACCGTTTATCTGACAAAGCGCTTGTCCAGAATTGATGACACACCATTTCGGAGTGCAGACTCCCGCTGATGCGGCCAGCTTTTTGGTTAGCGGTTTATCTAAGCATATGGTCAAACACTGTGGGTCTGAACCAGAATAGGGAATATTCAGCATCTCCAGGATTGAAGGCACCTGGGCCTCGCGGCTGCGATAGTTGCCTCTCCCCTCGGCTATGTTGAAAACAAAGTCCACCTTCTCACGAAGAATATTTTCCAGGAACTCCCTGCCACCACCGAGTATGACTACCGTGTGCCCTTCAGCCTCAAGAGACGCTGCTATGAGTTCCACGGTCTCCGGAGAGTCATATTCCTCAAGAGCGTCATCGCCGCCCGCTTGCTGTACTGGCATCGTTTCTTTAAGATCGTACGACAACCCTATCCGCATTTTGAGCTCCTTCTGACTCCAACTTAAGTCCGCTATCAACAATGGTGCCTGCAGCATCACCGACTGGAATTACCGCTTCAGCAGGTGATTTCTCGTGTACCTGCTTTGCGGGATTGCGGTAGTGGAATATATGGCCCTTGTAATTCCTCAGCACCAGCTCATCTTCAGTCTGCGCCAGCACGTAATTTGGCTGGAGGGGGACCTTGCCACCACCCTGGGGCAGGTCAATGACGAAGGTAGGCACTGCCAGTCCTGAGGTGTGCCCGCGCATTCCCTCAATTATCTTAATGCCAATCTCCACAGGTGTGCGCAGGTGCTCGGTGCCCTGCACCTCATCACACTGAAAGAGATAGTAAGGACGTACCTTTATTTTGAGAAGCCCATGGCATAGTTCCGTCTGTGCTTCAACGGTGTCATTTACACCGCGCAGCAGGACGGACTGGTTGTTTACCGGAACTCCGCTACGCACCAAGTGGTCGCAGGCTTCCGCAGCCTCCGGTGTTATCTCCCGAAAATGGTTGAAATGGGTATTGAGCCATATCGGCCCGTATTTAGCCAGCATGGCACACAATTCAGCGTCTATGCGCTGTGGCAGCACCACAGGGCATCTAGTGCCGATACGGATAATTTCCACATGCCCTATATTTCTTATTCTGGAAATGATATCCTCCAGCCGCCGGGTGGAAAGTGTGAGAGGGTCACCCCCAGAGATAATAACGTCTCTGATGGCTTTATGGTGGCGTATATAGTCCAGCATGGCTTCCACTTCTCCTGGGGTTCGCACCCAGCCATTTCGCCATTCCCTCTTGCGTGTACAGTGTCGGCATAGCATGGGGCAAATATCAGTAAGCACCATAAGTACCCGGTCGGTGTAGCGGTGAACCAGGCCCAGAACTACGGAGTCTCCTTTCTCATCCAGTGGATCTTCTACGCCCATGGAACCCATGGTCATTTCTAGAATGGAAGGTATCGCCTGCTCTTTTATCGGGTCATCGGGATCATGTGGGTTGATTAACGATAGGTAATAAGGCGTGATTGATAGAGGATAGCGCATCGTTACCAACCTGAGTTGCGCCTGCTCTTCAGCAGATAGAGGGATGAATTGAGCTAGTTGCTCAACGGTAGTGATTCTGTTCCGAAACTGCCACTTCCAGTCGTTCCAGAGGTTATCTGTTATATGACCAAAGAATCTGTGCCTGTTGTTAGCTGTTTTACCCGGGGGTTCTTCCTCCAGTTCGCCAGATATGCTAAATTTTCCAGGCGGTTCCTCTTCCGCCTCATTTGTGTTATAACTTTCGATGGAACACCCTTTGGGTCGGGACACGGATTGAGTCTTGGCGGCTATAGATGGCGTTTTCACTTTACCTTGCTCTTTGCTCCTCTGCTTTCTATTAGATTTTTCTTATGACAAATTAATAGGAGGAATCGGCTAGACTAAGTGCTCCCAGCGCCTTTCTATTCGCCGGTTGCGCCAGACTTGCCTTCAGATATCCCAGGTACTTCTCCCCCGGCATCCTTCGCTGCTGGCTTCTCCTCCTCGGGCTTAAGTTGTGGCTTTGCCCGCTTAAAGAGGGACTTGATTCTATCTAGAACTGCCATCATCCACCTCCTGTTTTCTTTGTTCCGCCTTCTCCTGCTTTCTCCCCATTATCATTTTTAGAGTGTCCCCCCTTTCTTCAAATCCTGAGCTGGCTTTGCTGGACCAGTGCCTAGCTTTCCCGGCTTCCCCGGCATTTTGTCCCTCTACTTCCATACGCCTAAGTATAGCCTGCAATTGATGCCAGCCAAGCGTTGCCAGTTCTAGAACCGGCCGGCGCTTCTCCTCGTTATTCGTTAGCGAGTAAAAAGTCAAGCCATTGTGGCTGTGTGTATCCACTACCCCTCCACCTACTAGGGCACTCAGCCCTCTGTTCGCTTCCAACTTACTCCAATCTAGACCATATATGGCCCATCTCGTGAATCTGGCGTTGGGATGCTTGCCCCAGAAGGCCAGAAGCTCCCTTTTTACCCGGTTGTTCCCGTACTCCTCCAAAAAACGATACAGGCCTTCTTCAGTCGAGACATTCGCTGTTTCCATGTGTTTCTCCTCACTCACTTCTCCGACCTTACACAGACCACGGTCATGACTCTTAGTACCTAATCCTGCTCAAGTTCTGCCACCGAATTTCCTCCCAATAACTACGACATCACCTTCGGACTGGCTACCTTCCTGATATCTTGGGCGATAAGTTGCTCACCTTGGGTCGGGTGACTGGCTTGTGGTGACTCAATAAGTTTTCTAGGTCACAATCATAACTACACTGCAAGCAGTGCCCGTAACAGCCAAAGCTATCTTCCTCCAGAAAGATATTACCGCCACATCTAGGACAACGCTCATTTTTAAGTACTTTCATCTCTTTTTAGGTATCGTGCCCTCGTTTATTGATGCCCAAGCGCTTGCCAACCATTTATCCATCATCTATAATTTCTAGTATAGCATTTCAAGAGTATCATCTATAGAACTATAACACTAGAAAATGATTTCTAGTGTTATTATACATCAATACTGGAGCCTGTCAAGAGGTTTTTCCACAGTTTCTAGAAGAATTTGAAGGAGGGATTTGAGAGATGACTGAGTGGACTTTTGTTACGAATCACGGATTAGTGTTAGCTTCCATTGCCAAGCACCGGGAGAAGACAGCAAGAGAAATTGGTGACGATGTCGGCATAACCGAGAGGACTGCCCACAAGATAATTATGGACCTTGAGATGGAGGGTTATATCACAAAGATTAAAGTAGGCAGACAGAATAAATACAGGATCCACCCCGGTGTGCCAATTAAAGACGAGATGAGTGATGCTGCTGTGGGAGAACTTCTGACAATGCTTGGCTGGAAACGCCGCAAAAGACGGGCAAAAACCGACACAGCAGAGAATGTCGAGTAGGGACACTACTAGGTAATCTGGCACAGTCCCCACATCACATCCTTCTACCGGGCAGGTACGCGTGCGAACATGAATCCATTAAGATTACTCAGACCTAAGCCTACGATTTCCGACCAGGAGTTAACTACTGGGTTGCGATGGTTGACTTGGGAGGGGACAGTCTCTCTGGGTTTTAACACTAAAGAGTCTTGACATTTGGAAGAGACTATTGCTTTGTAGGTTTTGCCAGAAGTGTTATAATCTAGCGGCGTTGAGTACCAGGCCAGGAGAAAACTCACTTTTACTCAATGAGGGGATAAGAAAGAGAAAAATAAGCAGAGAATCTGTTTTGATGGTACTGGAGAGAGCATCGGAGGATATAGAGTTTTCTAGTCAATTGGTGGGAGATTATCCTAAGGCATTAAAAGACTATAATCTAACTTCAGAGGAGGGGGTGGCCCCTTGCATAGGGTATGTACATCGGATAGAGTCTCATAAGTTACAATAAAATTAAGGAGTTCAAATCGGAATGCAAGCTCAACCAATTCGGGTAGCGGAACTCGATGCAAATTTTAAGCAAGAGGTGATAGCCTATGAAGCTGCCCAGGATATAACTGCATGTTTCTCCTGCGGTTCCTGCACTACAGGATGCCCTATCCACGAGGCGTACCCCGAGTATGACCCCAGGAAGCTGGCTAGAATGGTAAATCTGGGAATGAGGCATAGGGTTCTAAGTAGCCCTTATATCTGGTATTGCGCCACTTGCCATGCCTGTGAGGAACACTGCCCACAGAATGTGAGATTCTTCAGTGTTTTAAATGTCCTGAAGAATATGGCGGCAAAAGAGGGATATGCCCCTTCTTCATGGGTTAATCAGACAAAGCAGGTCATGAAAACAGGGATAGTATTCCCCACCGAAGAAGCATGGGTGAAAAGGAGAGAGGAACTTTCTCTGCGTCCTCTAAAACCAGAAGCGAAAGAGGCTGCCAAATTAATCCGCTTAAGCGGTGTTGATGAAATTCAACCGAGAACTTAGTTATGAGGAGATATGCTCTATTTTTAGGGTGCACTACGCCAACAAGGGTTCCTCAGTATGAGCTCTCCACGAGGTGGGTTTGTAAGAATCTGGGTATTGAGCTAGTAGATATTGAAGATTTCGCCTGTTGCGGTTCTAATCAGATAAACATAAGCATAGAGGCTGGACTCTTGCTATCAGCAATGAATTTAGCCTATGCTGAAGCCCAGAATATAGATATTGTTGCTCTGTGTGCTGCCTGCTACGGTGTACTGGCAGAAGCAGCGGAGGATTTAAAGAATGAAGAGCTCAGAGACAGGATAAATAAGCAACTATCAACGGTAGGTTTACAGTACAACGGGAAGACCAAGGTAAAGCATATCTCACGGGCTATCTATGAAGATATAGGTTTGAATAGAATAAGGAAAGAGATAAAAAGAGATTTATCAAACCTTCAAATAGCACCCCATTATGGTTGTCATTATCTGAAACCAAGATCAATCTCCAGAGGCTTTGATGATCCGGATAACCCAAAAACCCTCCACCAGCTAATCTCCGCAACTGGTGCCAGTCCTATCGAATATGAGACCCTTGATTATTGCTGTGGCGGAAAAACCTTCCCCAATTCTCAGGATTTAACTCACTCCTTGATAGCCAAAAAGCTGGACAATCTACAACGGAAGGAAGTTGATTGCATGGTTACTCAATGCCAGACTTGCTACCTTATGTACGCAACTCAGCAGGGAAAGGTGTCAGAAAAGTTTGGTAAGCAATACAACCTCCCTGTTATTCTTTATCCTCAACTTCTCGGCCTTGCCATGGGTGCAGATCCAGTAGTTGACCTTGGCCTTAACTTGAATGTACCCTCAGTAGATAAAGTACTTGCTAAAGGTGGACAGTCAACGTGAATTCAGAACAGAAGGTTGGAGCTGTGCTGGTAGTTGGAGGAGGAATAGGCGGAATACAGGCATCCCTTGATTTAGCCGAATCGGGATTTCTGGTCTACCTGGTGGAGTCATCACCCGCTATTGGTGGGACAATGGCTCAGTTAGACAAGACCTTCCCCACCAATGACTGTTCGATGTGCATCCTGTCCCCCAAGCTTGTGGAGGCTGGTAGGCACCTCAATATCAAGGTCTTGTCTTATTCAGACATCACCGAAGTGAACGGGAAGCCAGGCAGTTTCAGGGTTAAGATTAGAAAGCGAGCAAGGTCTGTCGATATGGACAAATGCACCGGCTGTGGTATTTGTCAAGAAAAATGCCCTTGGAAGACAGACAGTGAGTTTGAACAGGGCTTAGTCAAGAGAAAGGCCATTTATGTCCCTTTTCTCCAAGCAGTGCCAAATGTTCCAGTTATAGATAGGGATGTTTGCGCCTATTTTCAAAAGGGAAAATGCAGGGCTTGTGAAAAATTTTGCCCTGCTAATGCCATTGATTTCGACCAGGTTGATCAATTTATCGAGGTGGAAGTTGGTTCTATCATATTATCCCCTGGCTTCGATGAGTTTGAAGCCGAACTCAAACCTGAGTATGGTTATGGCAGATTTCCTAATGTAGTAAGTAGCATACAATTTGAGCGAATGCTCTGTGCCTCTGGACCATTTCAGGGCCATCTTCAAAGACCTTCGGATGGGAAAGAACCCAAATCGATAGCCTTCATTCAATGTGTCGGCTCCCGAGATTTATCCTGCGATAGACCTTATTGCTCCTCAGTCTGCTGCACCTACGCCATTAAAGAGTCGATAATAGCCAAAGAGCATGCCGAAGACGTAAAGCCTACTATCTTCTATATCGATATGCGTACTTATGGAAAGGATTTTGATAAATACGTAGAGCGGGCAAAAGCAGAGTACGGGGTAAGACTTATCCGCTCTCGAGTCTCAGAAGTGCAACAGAACTTTGAGACTGAAAACTTAATTATCAAGTACGAGTCTGAAGACGGTAGGTTATTTACTGAAGAATTCGACCTGGTGGTTCTCTCTGTAGGTTTGAGCCCTCCCAGGCAGGCAGTGGAGATGGCAAATAAATTTGGGATTGAGCTAAATGAGCATAACTTTGTTAAGACGAACCCGTTCAAGCCAAACGAGACTTCCAGACCTGGCATATTCGTCTGCGGAGCCTTTAGTGGGCCTAAGGATATTCCAGATACAGTGACCCAGGCCAGTGGAGCTGTGGCTTGTGCCGAAAGTATGCTCTCCCCTGCAAGGGGTAGCCTGGTAACTGAGAAGGAGTTCCCCCCTGAAATCGATGTCACCGGCCAGGAGCCCAGAATCGGTGCCTTTATCTGCCACTGCGGAACAAACATCGGAGGATATGTTGATGTCCCCCAGGTAGTTGAACATGTTAAAACTCTACCCAGTGTTGTTTATGCTGAGGAAAATCTCTACACCTGCTCTCAGGACACTCAGGAGAAAATAAAGGCAATGATAAGGGAACATAGCCTTAACCGCGTAGTTGTTGCCTCTTGCACCCCTCGAACCCACGAGCCTTTATTCCAGGAGACCATTAGGGAAGCCGGACTAAATCGCCACCTGTTTGAAATGGCTAATATCCGTGACCAGTGCTCATGGGTTCACATGCATGAGCCAGAGGCGGCAACACAAAAAGCAAAAGACCTGGTCCAGATGGCAGTGGCTAAGGCCAGGCTGATTAAGCCACTAAAGGCATTGGCTACTGGTGTAGTGAATAAAGGTCTCGTTATCGGTGGAGGGATAGCTGGCATGACAGCAGCTTTAGAATTGGCAAACCAAGGGTTTGAATGCTTCCTCCTGGAGAGAAAAGGGGAACTGGGCGGAAATTTACGCCGAGTTTACTATACCCTGGAAGGCGGAGATACACAGGAGCTTCTCGAAACCACCATACAAAACATAAAGGGGAATGAGCTTATACATGTATACACCAATACTGAGATTAAAAAAATCGACGGATTTGTGGGAGGCTTTAAGACCACTATCACAAGTAATGGGCAAGAGTATACGTTAGAGCACGGTGTTATCATTCTGGCTTCCGGTGGAGCAGAATATAAGCCTACCGAATATCTGTATGGCAAGAATGACCGGGTGCTTACGCAACTGGAGTTGGAACAGCAGCTTGCTACAGACTCACTAAAAGTCAAAGACCTTAATAACATAGTGATGATTCAGTGCGTAGGCTCAAGAAACGGTGAAAGACCTTATTGCAGCCGAATATGTTGTAGCCAGGCTATTAAAAATGCTCTGAGGATAAAAGAACAATTTCCCAAGGTAAATATTTACATCCTCTATAGAGATATAAGAACTTATGGTTTTAAGGAGGAATTTTACCGCAAAGCAAGGTCGAAGGGGATTATTTTTATCAGGTATGACGAAGGTCGTGAACCACAGGTAAACAGCAAAAATGGCAGATTAGAGGTTGAGGTTATAGACCCAATACTTACGGAGAGGTTGGTCATTGACGCCGATTTATTGGTATTAGGTGTCGGGGTTATCCCCTCGAGTGGCAGAGAGGAGCTTTCCACCATGTTAAAAGTGCCACTTAATGAAGATGGCTTTTTCTTGGAAGCTCATGTAAAGCTGAGACCAGTAGAGTTCTCCACTGCCGGCATCTTCCTTTGTGGTTTAGCCCACAGCCCCAAGCCTATCTCGGAGAATATTAGTCAGGCTCAGGCTGCTGCTGCTAAGGCTGCAATTCTGCTTTCCAAACACTCCATCGTAAGCGGAGGATATGTTGCCGAGATAGACAAAGAAAAATGCGAAGGATGCCAATTATGTATACAAGCCTGCTACTTTAACGCTATCTCCTACAATGAAGAACTTGGGGTTTCAGAGGTTAATCCAATTCTTTGCAAGGGCTGCGGAATTTGTGCCGTTATCTGCCCATCTGGAGCATGCCAGGTGGAAGGCTTCAGAGATGCGCAGATATTCTCTCAGGTGGGAGCTTATACTTAAGAAATTTTAAAATTACTCTAAGATGGATACTAAGATGGATACTGTCCAAGGGCAAAATTTTGAGCCACAGATACTGGGGTTCCTGTGTAATTGGTGTAGCTATGCCGGGGCAGACCTGGCAGGGGTGAGCAGATTTCAGTATCCACCTAACATACGGGTAATAAGGGTGCTGTGCTCAGCAAAGGTTGACCCTCTATATGTAATGAAAGCACTTCTGAATGGGATTGATGGAGTGCTTATAGCCGGCTGCCACCCTGGAGAGTGCCACTATGTGACAGGAAATTATTATGCCAGAAGAAGAGCAGTTATGTTACACAAGCTTCTCGAGGTCATAGGTCTCGAGCCTGAAAGATTAAGGCTGGAGTGGGTCTCAGCCTCAGAAGGGACGATTTTCGCTGAAGTGGTGAAGGATTTCACCCGAACCATAAAAAGCCTCGGCCCTAATCCATTAAAACCGGAAGGAATCTAGATGAGAAAATATAATGAACTGCTCCAGAATATTGTTCGTGGGATGTTACGAGCAGGCTTGGTAGAAGAGGTATTAGCTTTCGCCCAAGGGCTGAATGAATCGGATATTGTGCCACTATTCATCACCGATGAACAAGATGTCGAGAGAATAGCTACTGTTTCATATTATCCCTGTAGCCTGGCTAACTTGTTTGCAGAGTATGGAGATAACAGCAAAAAAACTGCCATGATAGTTCGATCGTGCGATGCTCGGGCAATGGTGGAGTTAGCCAAGAGACACCAGGTGAATTTAGACAACCTCTATTTAGTCGGCATCGAGTGTTACGGTGTTGTTCAAGCTAAGGACAAGAACCACCATATTTATATTTTCCCCGAAGAAATGGAGTTAGATGGAGAGCTAAAGCCTCTAGATGAAGGAATCCTTTCTCCTAACTGTCGCCGGTGTGAATACCCAATCCCTACCATGGCCGATGTAAGCTATCGGATTGAGCGAAACGGGGAATCCCTTGTTACTGCCAATACGGAGAAGGGAATGCGAATTTTATCTGCAGCCAATATCTCACCTTCGGAAACGCCTCAACCAGATACAACCGTGGTGAAGGAAAGGGCTGCCAGATGGCAAGAGAGAGAATTCGGTGAACTCAGGAAAATGGAGCCCAGGGAGAGACTTAACTATTGGCTGTCTCAATTTAACAAGTGTATTAAGTGCTATGGCTGCCGAAATTCTTGTCCCGTATGTTACTGCAAGGATTGTTATCTTGGACCCGAAAGGTTGCTGGTACGTCGGGAGAAAATTCCCCCTGAGACACTATTCCATATCACTAGGCTTATCCACATTGGAGACATCTGTGTCAATTGTGGTCAGTGCGAAGCAGCCTGCCCAATGGAGATACCTGTTTCAAAACTGTTTCATATGCTAAATAAAGAATTGAGCGTGATTTTTAAATATGAGCCTGGACTGGATATAAGTTCTTTGCCACCTATTTCCACAATCACTGAGGAAGACCTGGCGAGAACGGGAGTTGACCTTGATTAAACTTATACCTACCATTTGCCCTTATTGCGGTGCCGGATGCGGGATTCTCCTGGTAGTCAAGAATGGGGCTGTAGTGGGAACGAAACCATGGCCTGAGCACCCCATAAGCCAGGGAAAACTTTGTATCAAAGGATGGTATGCCCACGAATTTATTCATCATGAAGAGAGGCTTAAGAAGCCATTAATCAAAGAAGGGGATTCATTTAAAGAGGTAAGCTGGGGACAGGCCATAAAATTTGTGGCTGAAAGGCTCGGTGAAATTAGAGATAAAAATGGGCCTGATTCTTTGGCTTTCCTTTCCTCAGCTAAGTGCACCAATGAGGAAAATTACTTGCTCCAGAAATTCACCCGAGTAGTCATTGGTACCAATAATATCGACCACTGTGCCAGACTTTGCCATGCTTCTACCGTTACCGGGCTTGGTGCGGCTTTTGGAAGTGGTGCCATGACCAATTCTATATCCGATATTGATAAGGCGAGCTGCATCTTTATTATCGGTTCCGATACTAGCTCTCAGCATCCTCTCATTGCCCGAAAGGTAATGATTGCCAAAGAAAAAGGGGCAAAGATTATTCTAGCAGACCCCAGGCTAATTCAAATCTCCAAGTTTGCCGATTTACATCTGAGGCTCAAACTAGGAAGCGATGTCGCTTTAATCAATGGGCTGATGAAGTGTATCCTGGACCACAAGCTGGAGGACAAAACTTTTATTTCCGAAAGAACCGAGGGTTTTGAGAAACTAAAAGAGGTTTTAGATGGCGTCTCCTTAGACGAGGTTGAGAAGATAACCGGGGTAGACAAAGACGAAATTGAGAGAGCAGCTTTGCTTTTTGCCAAGGCTGAGAAAGGTCATATTATCTACGCTATCTATGCTATGGGGATAACTCAGCATTCTACTGGCACCGATAACGTCCTGTCAGTGGCAAACCTGGCGATGCTCACCGGCAATATAGGGAAGCCTGGAACCGGCGTAAATCCTTTAAGGGGTCAAAATAACGTTCAGGGCGCATGTGATTTAGGAGCTCTCCCCAATGTCTTCCCCGGATACCAAGCAGTGACTGATGAGCAAAAAAGAAATAAGGTAGCTAAAGTTTGGGGTGTCGCCAAACTTCCTTCGGAGGTTAGCTTAACTGTGGTAGAAATGTTTAACGCCGCCCTGGAAGGCAAAGTAAAGGCAATGTATATAATGGGCGAAAACCCAATGGTCTCCGATCCTGACATAAACCATGTGGAACAGGCTTTAAAGAATCTTGATTTCCTTGTAGTCCAAGATATATTCCCAACTGAAACAGCGATGCTCGCCGACGTTATCCTGCCAGCAGCTTCTTGGGCTGAGAAAAGAGGAACATTCACCGCCACAGACAGGAGAGTGCAACTTGTAAGGAAAGCAATAGAGCCCCTCTGGGAGTCTAAGCCGGATTGGGAGATAATATGTGACCTGGCGAAGGAAATGAAGGCTGGGGATGGCTTTTCATTTTCCTCCCCGGACCAGGTATTTGAAGAAATAAGGAAGGTAACACCTTTGTATGCTGGAATAAACTTTACCAGGCTAAATCAACCTGAGGGTCTACAGTGGCCATGCACTGATGAAAATCATCCCGGAACTCCTATTTTGCATAGCAAAGAATTCACACGAGGAAAAGGTAAATTTCATCCCATAGTTTATAAGGAGCCAGCAGAGAATCCCGATGACGAGTTTCCTTTTGCCCTGACTACAGGTAGAGTTATGTCCCAGTGGCATACAAGGAGCATGACTGGGAGATCCCCAACACTGGACGCCGAGTGTCCTGAAGGATTTGTGGAGATAAATCCTGAGGATGCCAGGAAACTAGGGATAAGCGACAGGGATTTAATAGAGGTAAGCTCAAGGAGAGGGAAAATACAAACCAAAGCTAGGATTACTGATAAGGTAATGCCCGGGGTTTTATTTATGCCCTTTCACTTTGCTAAGGAGGCAGCAAACAGGCTGACCAATCCAGCGCTTGATCCCATAGCCAAAATCCCAGAGCTTAAGGTTTGCGCTGCTGCCATAAGGCCATTGTAATTTTATTTCAGGAGCAGAGAAGTTGCTATTTAATGCCTTTCGCTGCTATCGTATTTGCTCAGTTCATAGAGCGGGTCATTAGCTCGGACGGTACCTGAGTTCTCCTTAAAAATGTCACTGGCTGTCCAGATTGCCAGGCATTACACAAAAGCTTGAATTGTTCGGCTGAGTAAGGCCTGTCCTTATTGCCTGGTTGACTTTAAGGATAGCGTGTTGAAGTCAGACAAAGGTGATATCATTGAAGTTTAGGACATCGCCGAATTGATTCAAGAAGCGATTTAAACTTTATGGAGGCTAGAAATGGAGGATGAAATTAGAATTGGTGTGTACATCTGCCACTGCGGTAGCAATATCGCCGGGACAGTAGATACCAGCGAGGTAACCGAGTTCGCTCAGGGATTACCTTCCGTCGTAATGTCTAAGGATTATATGTATATGTGCTCAGACCCGGGGCAAAATATGATAAAGCAAGATATTAAGCAACTCAGGCTTAATCGGGTAGTGGTGGCCTCCTGCTCACCGACGCTGCATGAACACACCTTCCAACAAGCCTGTCAAGATGCTGGATTAAACCCCTATCTCTTTGAGATGGCAAATATTCGGGAGCACTGCTCCTGGATAACCGAAGACCCAAAGCTAGCTACTGAGAAGGCTAAGGCATTAGTGAGTGCCGCCGTGAGGCGAGTGTATTACCAGGAGCCACTAGAGGTTAGGGAGGTTCCGGTTACCCCCAGCGTCCTGGTTGTGGGAGGGGGCATTGCCGGGATTCAAGCGGCTTTAGAGATAGCTAACGCCGGACACAAGGTCTACCTTGTGGAGAGAGAGCCCAGTATTGGCGGGCATATGGCACAGTTTGATAAGACCTTCCCCACATTGGATTGCGCTAGCTGTATTTTTACCCCACTTTTAAGCGCAGTAGGACAGCACCCCAATATTGAGCTAATGACCTATAGTGAAGTGGAGGAATTTTCCGGCTATATCGGCAACTTCAAGGCTAAAATCAGAAAGAAGGCGAGATATGTTGACGAAGACAAGTGTAATGGTTGTATGGTATGTGTGGAGAAGTGCCCCTGGAAAGCAGTTAGTGAGTTTGATGAGGGCTTAACCCAGCGAAAAGCTATCTACACCCCCTTCGCCCAAGCGGTGCCTAATGTCCCGGTGATAGACACCGAGCACTGCGTCTATTTCTTGAAAGGCACTTGCCGGGCTTGTGAGCGGTTCTGTGGTCCAAAGGCTATTGATTTTGAGCAGCAAGATAAAGAAGTGGAAGTGGAAATTGGCTCAGTTATTGTGACCACTGGCTATGATTCCTTCGACCCCTCAGCTATCACTAACTATGGCTATGGGTGTTACGATAACGTTATCACTGCCCTCCAGTTTGAGCGAATGTGCAACGCATCTGGTCCCACTATGGGTAAAATTCAGCTCAGGGATGGCTCAGAACCCAGGAGTGTAGCCATTATTCACTGTGTAGGCAGCCGTGACAAGAACTATCATGAGTATTGCTCTCGAGTCTGTTGCATGTATTCCCTCAAGTATTCTCACCTGATAAAAGAAAAGATTGAGGATGCTGAAGTCTACCAGTTCTATATAGACATGCGCTGCTTTGGTAAGGGGTATGAGGAATTCTACGAGCGTCTATCCAACGAAGGGGTTACCTTCATACGGGGCAAGGTAGGTAAAGTTACCAACCGTGCCCTAACTGATGGGGAGAAAGGGAAACTGGTGGTCGTAGCTGAGGACTCTTTGATGAGCGCCCTGATAAGGGTGCCGGTAGACATGGTTATCCTGAGTACGGCTCTGGAGCCTCGCTCGGATGCCGAAGCTGTTGCCCGATTATTCAATATCAGCCGCAGTGCTGACGGCTTCTTCCTGGAAAGGCATCCCAAGCTGGACCCGGTGGCTACCACAACTGGCGGGACATTCATAGCAGGTTGCGCGCAGGGGCCCAAAGATATACCTGATACCGTAGCTCAGGCTTCAGCAGCCGCAGCTCGAACTCTGGCTATGATTAGCAAAGGAAAGGTAGAGATTGAAGCAGCCATCGCTGTCATTAATGAGGATCTCTGCTCTGGGTGTAAGATTTGTAATCTCCTTTGTCCTTATAGCGCCATATCCTTCGATGAGGAAAAGAGGGTTTCACGAGTTAATGAAGCCTTGTGTAAGGCTTGTGGTACCTGCGTGGTAGCTTGCCCCAGTGCAGCTATCACTGGCAGGCACTTTACCACCGAGCAAATTATGGCTGAAATTGAGGGGATTTTAGTATGAGCTTTGAACCAAAAATTGTTGCCTTTTTGTGTAACTGGTGTGCCTATCGTGGGGCTGACCTGGCCGGGACTTCAAGGATGAAGTGTGCGCCTAACGTCAGACCAATAAGGGTTATGTGCAGTGGCCGAGTAGAGCCTGATTTTGTCCTGAAAGCGTTTGAAGCTGGTGCCGATGGTGTGTTGATACTTGGTTGCCACCCTGGGGACTGTCACTATCTTGAGGGGAATTATAAGACAATGCGGCGTATAGCTCTACTGAAGAATATGCTATCTCAACTGGGGATTGAAGACGAGCGGCTACGCTTAGAGTGGGTATCGGCTTCAGAAGGTGGGCGCTTTGCCTCTATCACGAATGAGATGACGGGGCAAATAAGAAAATTGGGATCTTTTTCCCATAGGAATGGAGAAGGGAGTAATGGCTAAGTTAAAGGACATTTCTAACGAGTCCTGGCAGGCGATTTTAAGACTCCCTGAATTAATCAATGCAATTTATAGATTAAACAAGTCCAGAGACATCCAGTAATTCAGGAACATATCTTTCCCATCCCAGTGGCATTATATGAATTCCCCGGCAGATATTCTTCATACCTTTAATCAACTCAGCAGCAATCTGAATGCCTACCTTGGCTCTTTCTTCCTTTTCCGCTTCAGCCATCATTTTAATGTATTTCTCAGGGACGGAAACGCCAGCAACGTTTTCATTCATATACTGGGCCATACCCGCTGACTTCAGGATAATTATTCCCCCGAGTATTGGAACGCCAAATTTCGATGCCTTTTTCATAAACTTTTTAAACTTCTCCAGGTCATAAACAGCCTGTGTCTGGAAAAAGCTTGCTCCCACTTCAATCTTTTTCTCCATCTTAATTAGCTGAAGCTCCAAAGAGTCCGCCCCAGGATTGACCACTGCACCAAGACAAAAATCTGGCTTTCCCTCCAGTTCATTGCCGTTCATGTCCTTTCCTTCCATCAGGGTGGAAGCAACCTTTAGAAGGCTTACAGAGTCCAGGTCGAAAACTGGTTTTGCCTGTGGATGGTCTCCGAGGATAGGATGGTCGCCGGTAAGTAGCAGAACATTTCTTATCCCCAGCACATAAGCGCTCAACAGGTCTGATTGAAGAGCCAATCTGTTCCTATCTCTACACGTTAGCTGAAAAATCGGCTCCAGCCCCCGCATAGCTAGAAGGTGACTTACTGCCAGAGAGCCAAGCTTCAATACTGAGCTTTGCAGGTCGGTAACATTAAACCCATCCACTTTTCCCTTCAAGAGTTCTGCTTCCTCCAGACCCTTATTGATGTTCACTCCCTTCGGGGGTCCCACCTCAGAAGTAATAATAAATTTCCCATTCTTCAATTTTTCAGAAAAGCTCATCTTTCAATTTTCTCCCGTGATAGCGATTCTATAACTATCTTTGAATAATCCCTCGGTAACATAACTTTCTGTAATAAGCTCAATTTGCCTATTCTTTCCAACCTATTATGAATTAAAATCCAGGCACAATCGGCGTCTGGATTTGCCTCGCACTTACCTTCCCTTGCTCCTCCACAGGGACCATTCAAAAGAGCCTTGGGGCAATTTGTCAGGGGACAAATTCCCCCAGTATAGTTCAGGTAGCACTCTCCACATTGATTGCAGTTAAATTTACTGGCAGTAAATCCCTGGAAACCATTTAAATAAAGAGTGTCGCAACATGTATAGACAGCTTTGTCCTCCAGTAGCGACGAAACAACCTGCATTCCCACACCGCAGGAGAAAACAAGGACAGCCTGGGCTTTATCAATTTGCTGAGAGTACTCTTTGATATATTCCCTGACGAAATCCCTATTGCATAGATAATCAAGTACTGCCTTCCCAGTAATTTGATTGCTTAAACTACCAATTAAAGCCGCTGCATCTTCCCTGGGGAAGTAAACTTCCTGACAACCAGGGCATTGAAAAATAAAAAGCTTCTTAGAGGAGATTCTGGGGAGTATATCTTCCTCAGGCTTTATTTGCACTGCAAGCATACTGTTTCTCCATCTTTATAAAACTTAAAAGTGATATTTTAGCAGAGCAGACGTGTTCACAGCATCCGCACTCTATACAACTTTCTACACTGTAGCTAACCGCCTTTTCCAGGTCGCCTTTCTTACCATAGAAGCTATAGTAAAGAGGATATAGCTGCATGGGACAAACTTCTACACAACGACCACATTTTATGCATTCCCTATCTTCAGAAGGTTCCACGGGGGATTTCCTTATGGCAATCAACCCTGTCGAACCCTTTATAACCGCCGATTCTAAATCTGCCTGCACCACCCCCATCATGGGTCCACCCATCTTCAGGTCGTATCTCTGTAAAAACTCTTCTCCATTTCCATCAAAGCAACGCTCGACAATATTCTTGAAGGGAGTACCTATCTTGACCCAATAGTTACCCGGTCTGGAGCAGCTTTCACCGGACACCGTTACCACCCTTTGAATTACCGGCAACCCTTTTAACACTGCCTGGTATATGGCAAAAACGGTAGCGACATTCAAAACCACTACTCCAACATCTAAAGGAAGGCCCCCTTCAGGAACCTCTCTATCCAATACTCTCTTAATCAATAACTTCTCCGCTCCCTGAGGATATTTGGTTTTCAAGCTAACTATCTCAACCGATGACGGTTTATCTGGATAGTTGTTTAGTATTGCTACCGCCTCTGGCTTATTATCCTCAACCCCTACAAATATCTTCTCCACCCCCAATATCTTTTGAGCTATCGTTATCCCAATAAAAAGCTCCTCTGGATGCTCAATCATAATACGGTTATCGCCGTTCAGGTAAGGCTCACATTCGCAGCCATTTATGATTAAAGTATCTATCTTCTTGGGAGGTGTAAGCTTAACACTGGTGGGGAACATTGCTCCGCCAAGACCTACAATTCCCTTTTCCCTTATGATTTCCAGTAAAGCCTCCCCTGGTAAGGCTTCAAAATCTTCCCAGAGTTCAGCCGATGGGACAAACTTGCCTTTTCCATTATTCTCGATGATTAAAGCCAGGCTTTTTCTTTGAGATACGGGATGTATCCTTTCCTCCACGGATATAACCTTGCCGCTTATGCTGGAATGGATAGCAGCCGAGATAAAACCATCAGCTTCTCCAATTTTTTGCCCCACTTTCACTTCATCGCCCGCTTTAACCAGAGGTCTGGCTATTTTGCCGGTATGTTGAGAAAGAAAAATAACTGCCATTCCAGGTTCCGGGAAATATTCTATTTTTTTACCTTCAGTTGCCTCCTTTTCATCCAAAGGATGCAAACCACCGTAGAACCCCTCTTCCCGGCGAGTTTGATTCAACAGGGATAAATCATTTTTAAACTTAGAAGGTGGTTTGGAGTAGTCCCTGATGTGAACAGCTTCTAATCTGAACCTATCTCCGCGTTTTTGGGACCGTTCATAGATTTTAACCCAGGCGCAGTCAAGGTCCGTGTTCACCTCGCACTTTCCATTCCTTGCCCCCCCGCAGGGACCATTCAGCAGACCCTTGGCACATTCGACAACAGGACAAATACCAGCGGTAGAATTCAAATAACACTGACCACAACCGGCACATTTTTCTTCCTCCAAAGAAATACCATGATAGCCAACACCGCTGGTCGAATTTATACCTTGTGGCACTGAATCTGCCAGGGCATAAACAGGCTTTCCATCCAGGAGTTGAGCCACGAATTGTATACCCAGACCACAAGAAATTACTCCTGCACTGTCGCAATTAGAAAGATCCAGGCTTAAAATTTTCTTTTCAGACAAAAAATCATTGCACAGGAAATCAATCGACGCATGCCCCACGATTTTTTTTCGGTCCGCCCCCAAGATTTCCAGGAGCTGCGTATATTCTCCTTCGTCTTCGTCTACAAATCTCTTGTAACACTTATTACAAGAAAGAATAAATATCCGATTTTCCTGTTCGAAAACTTCCTTGATCTCGTAATCAGGCTTTAGTCTGAATTTAGTATAATCGATTAAGCTTGTTTCCATGACTTAACAACCTTGCCATCGTCACTTTTTACGTTCCCTGTAGGCCTGGATATAGCGTCTCATATACATATCGCGGTCAAGCAATGCATCAATGGCGAGAACTGCTGAACGCACCTTGGCTACATCCACCACCGGGCAGGTTACCCCGGCCTCAAGGACGATAGCCAGAAAGACACTATTAAAAAGACTTCGATCAGGCAACCCGAAAGAGACATTACTGCCTCCCAGAGTCATATTCACCCCTAATTCAGCCTTAATTTTACGAATTGCTGCTATTATTGTCAAAGCTGCTTTACTATCTGCCGCTGCCGGCATGTTCAAACAATCGATTATGATGTCTTCACGGGGAATGCCCAGCGCCTCTGCCCGTTCTACAATTTTATGGGCAATAGAGACCCGTTTATCTACAGTTTGCGGAATACCTTCGTCATCCATCGTTAAGCCGATGACAGCCGCATTAAATTCCTTGACCAGAGGTAAAACTTCAACCAATGAACTTTCCTGCCCTGTAACTGAGTTGATTAGAGGCTTACCTTTGTAAACCTTGAGGGCTGCCTCCAGGGCTTTTGGCTTACTGCTATCAATACACAGCGGTACATCTACTGTGTCCATCACTGCCTGTACAGCCTCAGGCAACAAGACCGTCTCATCCACACCGGCTGCACCCACATTAACATCCAGAATATCAGCCTTAGCCTGCACCTGCTCCAGGGCTTCCTGGCGTACAATATCCAGATCACCAGCAAGCAATGCCGCAGCCAGCCTTTTCTTGCCTGTGGGGTTAATACGCTCACCTATCAGCACTGTCGGTTGCTTATCACTTATGATTACTTCTCTTGTAGCACTTGAAATTCTGGTTTCCATGTAACTAACCTCCCTTATCTGTATGTGCTTTTATGTACATTGCCTCAACATAAATTCGCGCAAAGCGAGGAACTGTTGCCAGTTCTATATAACCAGTCTGACGAGCTACCGTCTGCGCTTCGGCTCTCTTACTACGGGATATCAGGGCTAACCTGGCTCCTGTTCCAGCGGCATTACCTACCTGCCGAAAGCGCGTCAATGGCAGCGAGGGCAGCATGCCAATGGCTATCGCACCGGAAATATCCAGATAGGTACCGAATGCTCCGGCGATAATAACCTGCTTGATCTCCTCCTCAGTGTGGCCACCCTCCTCCAATAGCACCTGAATGCCGGTCTGTATAGCCGCCTTTGCCAGTTGCAACTCTCGTACATCCTGCTGTGTGATGCTGATTGCCGGGAGCCCATCCCGCTCTTCTTCACTGACTATTACAAACTCATGTTGACCATCATAAGTACGGACTCGTGGATGCTTGTCCTTCATCCTGCCCCTCTCATTCAGCACCCCATTGAGGTAAAGCTGAGCCAGAGTATCTAAAATGCCAGAGCCACAAATGCCCACCGGTGGTGCTCCATTAATAGTCTGATACCTGATCTCGTTATCTACCAATTGCAGCCGCTCTATGGCACCGCTGGCAGCTCGCATGCCATCTTTAATATGCCCCCCCTCAAAAGCAGGGCCTGAAGCACAAGAAACGCTGGTCATCTTACCATCGCTTGCCAGGCAGACCTCAGTATTCGTGCCAATGTCCAGTGCAATTGAGAGCCCATCCACCTGTCTAACTTCCGTGGCCATTAGCATAGCTACGTGGTCTGCACCCACAAAGCCAGCAATGTTGGGAAGTAGATGTATATAGGCCCCAGGTGCAATCTTTAACCCTACATCACGTGCTTTAGTATCTATGGCTTCGCTGACTGCCGGTACAAAAGGGGAACTTGCCAGTTGGTCTACCGATAAACCCAGCAACAGGTGATGCATAGCAGTATTTCCCACTATCACTGCCTCGATGATTTGCTCTGGCCTGGCATCAATGTCATCACATAAGCCTCGCGCCAGTTCGTTGAGCGCTTCCACAACCACCTTACGCATTTGCCTGCCTCTCTTTGGTGAGCTCATTACATAGGAGATACGAGCAATAATATCCTCCCCATAGCTGATTTGAGGGTTCATCATCCCCCTGGCAGCTAGCGTCCGGCCATCTTTAAAATCAACCAGATAACCAGCTATTTTAGTAGTGCCGAGGTCAACCGCCAACCCCAATTGGCGACCAGTCCCAGAGCCAACGGCTACTACCTCATCCTCTCGCACAGAAGCCTGGACCTGCCAGTTCCATGACCGCAGTTGCGCCGAAAGAGTTCGAAGCACATGAAGATCTATTGTGCTACAGTGCGCCTCCTGCTGGTTAAGCCCCTCCAACACGCGCTCGACGTCGCTTTTCGGGTCTGATAAAGAGGGATGCGCCAAATCCATGCGATAGGTCAGGACAGGTGGGTCAAGGCTAACGCTGAGCTCCAACCCTTCCACCTGAGTTCGCTGCGGGCTGCTCATTGATTCAGGGGGCACCCGCAATTTGCCAGCGGTGGTGGGATACGTCTGGCAGGCCAACCGATAGCCTTCCCTCAACTCCTGGGCTGAAAGCTTTTGCAGCTCGACAGAAGTCGGCTCTGAGACAGTCCCGCTTAGAATCTGTATCTTACAGCCGCCACACAACCCACGCCCACCACATATACTAATAAGACCTGCACCCAGTTTCTGAGCACAGTCTAACAGCGATTGTCCAGCCGAGCATTCCCCACGTCGCCCTACAGGTTCAAACTCTATATAGTATGACATCAAGCTTATTTCCTACAGAAACATGATGAAGGAACCAAACACGCTATTCTACCTCATCCCAATACTAAATTTCATATCCCACTCTAATTTAATCGAACAACCGCACCCGCTTCTACGCTTTCCCGACTCTCATTCGCTGCATGCAGGCAAATACAAGTAATTAGATGACTACTGGTAAGGAAATGATAACTGAACCAGAGAATTGAAGGCTGATTAATATTAGCTTCTTCAATATCCTAATCACGAAGACAGTTCTAGTATATCGCCACCTATGTGGATTGTCAAAGCTCGCCGCATTACTTATTCGTGGCGTAAAGCCTCAATGGGATTAAGCCTCGCTGCTCGAAATGCAGGGTAAATACCAGAGACCAGACCGACTATGACGGCTACTCCCACTGCCAGTGCAATAACGTCGCCGGGAACCATGGCAGGGAATGGTAGCCCCATATCCGTTAATACGCCAGCGCTGACCCTGACTATAACCCACCCCAGCGCTATCCCTATAGCGCCACCACAGAGACTTAACACGGCAGCTTCAGTAAGGAACTGTGTTAGAACGTCACGCCGTTTTGCTCCCAGCGCTTTCCGGAGTCCGATTTCCCTGGTGCGCTCGGTGACGGAAACCAGCATGATATTCATTATGCCGATGCCACCAACAAGCAGAGAGATTCCAGCAATAGCGCCCATGATAAGCTCTCCTATGGCATACATCTGGTCAGCGGTACGCGACACGTCCCCCATGCTAATCACCCCGAAATCATCTTCTTGTTCCGGCCTGATATGATGGCGCTGCCGAAGAATATTCTTTATCTCCCATTGTGCTGAGTCCACCATTTCTTCGCTTTTTGCCTGTACGGATATACCCTGTATAACATGTCCGCCGCTGCTACGCTCTGACGACAGAAGTGACAGCGCCGTAGTTAGCGGAACCATCGCTGACTGGTCCTCCGTGCCAAAAGCCTCTCCCTTATTCTTAAGAACGCCGATAACCTTGAACTGCCGCCCGTTAATTCTTATGTTCTGACCCAGCGGAGACATTTGCCCGAAAAGTGTTTCATCCAGCTCACTTCCCAGCACAACCACCCTCGCCTTTGCTTTATTATCCTGCTCAGTTATAAAGACACCTTCTTCTACCTCAAAGTTACGCACGTACATGTAGTCGGTAGTTACACCAAGTGTCAGGCATCCGACATTCTCCCCCCCGGCTACCACCTCAGTGGTGGATTGCGTCACCGGCGCCACCATCGCTATAGAAGGAGCATTGCTGGCAATTACCTCGGCATCCTCCAGGGTCAGTGTTGAGCTGGCAGCAAACGCACCTGAAAGTCCACCACCACTGGATGCTGAGCCGGGCGTAACAAATATCAGGTTAGCTCCCAATGATTCAAACGACTCCCTCATCATAGCCTGTTCTGCCCTCACCAGTGACACCATGGAGATAACTGCAGCCACGCCGATTAAAATGCCCAGCATGGTCAGGAATGAACGCATCTTGTGACTGAACAAGGTGCGTAATGCGGTGGCAAAGCAATCCCACAGTTTCATTCTACCACCTCGATTTGACCATCACGTATTCTAATAGTCCGCTGGGTATAGGCAGCAATGTCTGCCTCATGGGTAACCAGTGCGATGGTTATACCGTTCCGATTTAACTCCTGGAACAGGAGCATAATTCCCTTGCTGGTCTGGGTATCAAGATTACCCGTGGGCTCATCAGCCAGGATGAGAGAGGGGTTATTAACCAGAGCCCTGGCGATAGCCACTCTCTGCTGCTCACCGCCAGCCAGCTCGCTGGGTTTGTGTTTGGCCCTATGTGACAGCCCCACAGATTCCAGAGCCTTTAAAGCTCGTTGCCGCCGACTCCCAACACCCCCATAAATAAGCGGCATCTCTACATTGGCCAGCGCTGAAGTCCGGGGCAACAGGTTGAAGCTTTGAAAGACAAAGCCTATCTTTTTATTTCTTATCTCGGCTAACTTATTATCGCTGAGTTTACTTACTTCAATGCCATCCAATAGATATTGCCCGGAACTGGGTTTGTCCAGGCAGCCGATGATGTTCATCAGCGTGGACTTACCTGAGCCTGACGGTCCCATAATAGCCACCATCTCACCATCCTGGATGCAGCAGCTTATTCCACTCAGAGCAGGCACTTCGGTCCGACCGGCTTTATACACCTTTGTTATCTTCTCAAGCTCAATCATTTATCATCACCCAAACATCCTGAAAGGTAACTGTGATTCAGGAAATACGACCTCTTCCCCTTCCACCAACCCCGATAACACTTCAGTACTTATCCCATCGCTCAATCCCAGTGTAATCTGCCTCTGCTCGACCTGCTCGCCGGCAACGACCTCTACCCACGGGCTTTCCCAGCTACCCTGTATAGCCCGATTGGAAATCAACAATACACCATCACGGCGCTCAATGACGATATCAGCAGTGGCACTCATTCCATCCCTGAGTTTCTCATCAAGCTCATCTAAAGTTATAGTAGCCTTGTAAGACACCACACCCGCCTGAATCGTTCCCGCCTGAGAAATAAAAGTCACCTTACCCCCTATTTCTCTATCAGGCAAGGCATCTAAAGTAATAATTACTTCCTGCCCCATCCCTACATTTGCAATATCTATTTCATCAATGACACCATCCATCTCTATCTCGCTGGGGTCGATTAAGCGAATTGCCGGGTTGGCGTATGTCATGGATGAAATCTCCTGCCCCTCACTTATGGTGACATCAGCCACTACGCCGTCGAAGGTCGCCACGATTACTGTTTTATCCAGCTCCAACCTGGCACTCTCCAGCTCCAGCCTGGCCATGTCCAGAGAAGCCTTTGCCTCATCAACCTGTAGCTCCGCCAGCTTGACCGAAAGTGGTAACTCCCAGGGCCGTGTCCCTGCTCTATCTTTAGCCTTGACTATATTCGCCTCAAGCATGTCCAGCATGTCCTGCACTTCCTGCTGTTCCCCCTCTGCTATAAGCCTCCGCAGCTCATCCAGGTCAGCATGGGCATCTTTCAGTGCCATCCAGGTGCCAGGCTGGTCATAAATATACGAATAATAGTAGTGGGGATAAATAGTTGACATCAGCTTTTCATCCGCCATTTCATATGCAGCCTGTGCCGCCGCATACCTGGCCTTTGCCATTTCCACACCTAACTCCAGAGCTTGAGCATCCAGCCGTGCCAGAGTTTGCCCCTCCTCCACGTTATCCCCCTCCTCCACCAGCACCTCCACCACCGTGCCCATAGTGCCAAAGGATAAATCCGTTCTATGTGGCATTTCCAGGTTACCACTGACCGAGACGCCTGTTATCAAATCGCCCCGGGTAATCTCGGTGGTCTCCCGAGTTTCTTCTTCTTTTTGCCCGCAACCGGTCAGAACCGCACTTGCCAGGCAGACTGCTATTAGTAAACTCAGCCATTTTTTCATATTTAATCAGCCTCCATTTTAGAAAAGAAATACGCGCCTAAACTGGCCAGAGTTATTGCCAGTACCAACAGCACAGTAAAATCAACCCACAGTGGAAAGTTGGCAACACCAATAAGCGTGCCCCTCAATCCATCCACCCCATAGGTGAGAGGGTTGATATACATTATGTACCTGATACCTGCCGGCATAGCATCCAGCGGGAAAAAAACTCCCGAGAGGAAGAATATGGGCATTATTACCAGGTTCATTATGGACATAAACCCCTCGGTATCTCCCAGCCTGGTGGCAAGAATCAACCCGAAACCGGTGAAGGTGGCACAGGTAAGAATCATAAATACTATTGACAGAAAGAATCCCGAAACGCTTACTATCTTGACTCCCATGGCCACCGCTATTGCCACTATGATAAGAGCCTGTATTATCGCTGTGGTCATGCCACCAAGGCTCCTGCCCAGTATGATAGAGAACCGATTGACCGGAGCTACCAGTACCTCCTTGAGGAAGCCAAACTCTTTGTCCCATATAACGGATGCACCTGACATGGTAGCCGAAAACAGCAAGGTCATACCCACTATGCCCGGAGCCAGGAAATCAAGGAAATTCATTCCCTCGGGCATACCGGGAATCATCCTGGCAGGCATAAAGCTCATCGGCAGCCCCAGGAAGGCAAGGAACAGAAAGGGCATCATTACTGAGCCCGCAATCCGTGCCTTTACCCTTAAAAACCTCTTCATCTGCCTCAACCACATGGTGTAAATCGGCATGGGGTCTATTAATTCCGTAATTCTTACTGCCTGCATTCTACCTTCTCCTTCCAGCCATTTTTGCCATCCAAAAATCTTTCGCGCTACCTTCCTGTTCTCTTATCTCTCTGCCGGTGTAACACAGGAAGGCATCTTCCAGGCTCGGCTGGTGAAAATCAATAGCTGTTATGTCAAGTTCATGCTCGTCAGCAAGCTCAACAATCTCAGGCATCCTCTCTTCGCCTCCCACGATGCCAATCTCGAGCGAGCCATTATGCGACTTAATTTCCTTTACCCAGGCAAGTCCATTCAATGAACTCACCAGTCCCTCACACGACCCTTCTGCTATTTGCAACGATACCATATTCGAGCCTGCCACCTCCTTCAGTTTGCCCGGCTTATCCACCGCCGCAATTTTTCCCTCGTTTATTATAGCCACCCTGTGGCACAGGAAATCCGCCTCCTCTATGTAGTGTGTGGTAAGCATAATGGTCATGCCTTCCCTTTCGTTCAGCATGCCGATATAGTGCCACAGGCCTCTTCTTGTTTGTATATCCATTCCCAGTGTTGGCTCGTCCAGGAACAGGACTTCGGGATGATTCATAAACCCCCGGGCGACTTCGAACCTGCGCTGTATGCCCCCCGAGCAATCACCCACACTGGTATTCTCCCACCCCCTCAAGTCCATCAAGTCCAGCACCTCGGCAATCCTCTCCTCCCTTAGCTTCCGGTCC